>Ga0209253_10000673_pt1 | contig 29694 bp, 28 predicted proteins | sample FrelakmetBRP12BR_FD_187145 | JGI IMG/M metagenome (GOLD analysis project Ga0209253, IMG submission 187145) | Freshwater lake sediment microbial communities from the University of Notre Dame, USA, for methane emissions studies - BRP12 BR (SPAdes)... | ecosystem: Environmental > Aquatic >...
TTTCAGCTTGGCTTCCTTTTTGGACAGCTTCGGGGCCGGCGCTGCCTCGGCCTTCTCGGCCTTGACAGGAGCCGCCGGAGGCTTGACCTCGGGCTCGGCCATCATGAGGGGCGGCAGCAGGGCCGCATCCGCGGCGATATCGAGTATTTTGACCTTTGTCAATTTCTGACGGTGGCCCCTCGTCCGTCTGTATTGTTTGCGTCTTTTTTTCTTGAAGACGAGCACTTTTTCGCCCTTATAATCCTCGATGACCGCCGCCCTGACTACAGCCTTTTCGATGAGCGGGGTTCCGATCAGGGTTTCTTTGTCGTCGGAGATGAGAAGCACCTGATCGAAGAGGGCAGTCTTCTCCGTCCCGGCCGGGAGCCTCTCGACACTGAAGATGTCACCCACCCGGACGCTGTACTGCTTTCCGCCTGTCCTGATGATCGCGAACATGGGCAATCCTTAAAGACAAGAATTGAGCCATAAATTTAACATACAGCGTCATTTCTGTCAAATTGAGCCCGGGATAAGCTACCGCTTGTCCTTGACTTCCCGCGCTCTTTCCCCTACTTATTAAGGACGAAACAGGACGGGCGGTTAGCTCAGCGGCAGAGCATCGGTCTTACAAGCCGGGGGTCACTGGTTCGAACCCAGTACCGCCCATAGACCGACCTTTTCCCGAGACGCCAACATTTTATGGGCCGCCCCTGATTGGCCAGGGGAGGTAGGAGGGGTTAATGGTTTTATGTCAGAGTCTAAAGGGCGTCTCGGAATAGAAATACCCCGACCGGCTTCCCCGCCTGATTGGTCAGGAGGGGTAGGGGTGGTTAATGGATTTAGTTCAGAGTCTTCAAGGCGTTTCGGAATAGAGGGTAGCGCCGACGCGTTGACCCTTTCTTTTTAAGCACTAATAGTCAGATTTAAGCAGGATTTAGGCAAGTTTTGTGACACCGGCGTTAGGAGGCGGCAAGAAGAGATTTTTATACTGCTCCTCATAAAGCAGGCGGTAAAACCCTTCCGGTTTTTGAAGCAAGTCGGCATGAGTCCCCGTCTCCACAATGGTCCCCTTCTCGAAGACCACGATAGTGTCCGCAGCCTGGACTGTAGAAAGACGGTGAGCGATGATAAGCGTTGTCCTCCCTTTCATCAGGCGCTTCAAAGCGTCCTGGATGAGGTTTTCCGATTCAGAATCGAGGGATGATGTGGCTTCGTCCAAAATGAGGATGGGCGAGTCTTTTAAAAACGCCCTCGCCAGAGCGATCCGCTGCTTTTGTCCTCCCGATAATTTGATCCCTCCCTCGCCGATCTCCGTCTGGTAGCCATCGGGAAAATCCATGATGAAGCTGTGGGCATGGGCCGAGACGGCGGCTTCTTTGACTTCCTTTTCGTCGGCGTCAGGCCTCCCGATGAGTATGTTCTCATAGATATCACCCGAGAATAGAATGGGTTCTTGCGATACCAAGGCAACCTGACGCCGGAGAGATTGCAGGAGGAAATCCCGGATATCCAGGCCATCAATTGTTATAGAGCCGTCGGTCACGTCGTAGAAACGGGGAATCAGTTTGATAAAGGTGGATTTCCCGGCTCCGCTCCGTCCGACCAAAGCTATGGTGCTGCCGGCAGGAATCTGGAGGCTGACGTCGTTCAATATCCTCTGAGATGGTTCATATTCAAAACCGACGCCGCTGAACCGGATTTCCCCATTGGCCCTTTCTACTGCAACTGCCCGCGGGCGATCAGTTATTTCGGGGGATGTGTCAAAAAGCTCAAAGATCCTTTCGATAGCTGACCGCGAGTTCGCCAGGGAAATGTTCAATTCTGCGAGTCGGTTCAGAGGTTGATAAAACATGCCGAGGTAGGCATAGAACGCCGCCAGTTCACCGACTGTCAGTCGCCCCTGGATAACCTGCGTGGCCCCGTACCAGACAACGATAACCGGTGCGGTGTATGTCAGGAAACCGATGATCGCAAGCGCAAGCGCGTTGCTCTTGACGCCGGAAACACGATACTGGAGGTACTCCTTATTTTCCTGGAAGAAGTGCTGCTCCTCGGCCTTTTCCCTGGTGTACGACTGGATGGTTGAAATGCCGCCGAGTCTTTCATGCACGTGACCGGAGATCTTTTCCAATTTTTCCTGGGCCAGCCGGCTCGTTCTTCGAATTCTCTTTTTAAAATGCTTGTTCAGCATAACATACGCCGGAAGAACAGCTATGGAAACAACCGCCAGCCTCCAGTTCATCAGGAAGAGCAGAATTGAGATTAGCAGCAAGGAGGTAGAATCCATAAGCGTGTTTGTAAAGGCGGCGCCGACGAAGTTTTGGGCGAGGCTGATATCTCCAAAAAGACGAGAAGCGATAGCGCCTACCTGACGTCTTTCAAAAAAATTGAGCGACATCCTTTGCAGGTGTCCATAGAGCTCGTGCCGGAGGTCGAATATGAGGCGCTGTTGGGCATGATCTGCCAGGTACGAACGATAATAAGTGACGAGTGTCCAGAAGATATAGATAATAAAGAGCATCAGGAATTTCTTGCCGATAAAGGACATAGTGGAAGGAGATATATGCAAGAGGCGATTTATCACATCCTTCAATATCCAGGGAAAGAGGATGGGGATGTTATATTTCAAAAGGCCGCAGATCGTTGCGCCGATAATCCACCATCGATATGGTCTCGCGTAGGAGAGAAATTTCTTTATCGCCGGGTCTATTTTCATCTCTAAGACAGTATATTTGTTAACACTAAAACTCGTCAACCAATAGGCCAGGAAAGGACCAGCGGATGCCGGACGCTCTATTCCAACTCCATGGGAAGCTAAAACACCGCCCTTGGAGATCAAGGCCTCAACCTCAACTCCACAGGGGACTACAAAACGGCGGGCGGGGCCGGGCCGGCGCCCTGGCTCCCAAGCCGGGGGTCATTAGTTCGAACCCAGTACCGGCCATAGGCATTACACGAGTAAAAGCCTGTTCTCGGTTGACTCTCTCCGGCATTCCTTGCTACTCTTAAGCCCTAATTCCTAGAAGAGGCGGCAGTGTCCACCAAGTGCCCGAAATGTCACACGGATAATCCCGAGACTGTTAAGTTCTGCGGAGAATGTGGGACGCAGCTCATGGCGTCTCCGGGTCCTCAAGTCTCCAGAACCCTGACGATGGAAACCCCTGCCGAATGGCTTGCCCGGGGAGTCCTGTTTGCCGGCCGCTACGAGATTATCGAAGAACTGGGGACCGGGGGAATGGGCCGGGTCTTCCGCGCCTACGACAAAAAGATCGATGAGGAAGTCGCCCTCAAGCTCATCCGTATGGATATCGCGGCCGAGAAGCGGACCGTCGAGCGCTTCCGGAACGAGATCAAAGTCGCCCGCAAAATCACCCACCCCAGCGTTTGCCGGGTCCACGACCTTGGCGAGGATGGGAAGACGCTCTACTTCACGATGGAATACGTCCGCGGCGAGGACCTCAAGAGCCTCATCCATAGGACCAAGGCGCTGACCATCGGCGTTTCTCTAGCCATCGCCCGTCAGATCGCCGAGGGCCTGGCCGAAGCTCACAAGCTGGGAATCGTCCACCGGGACCTCAAGCCCGGAAACATCATGATCGACAAGGAGGGCAAGGCCAAAATAATGGATTTTGGGATTGCCCGCGTTCGGCTGGAGCGAGGAGTTACGCAAGAGGGCACGGTCATCGGGACTCCCGAGTACATGTCCCCCGAGCAGTTCGAGGGCGAACCCGCGGACGGCCGGTCGGACATCTATGCCCTGGGGGTGATCCTCTTTGAGATGATCGTGGGCTGCCGACCGTTCGAGGGGGAGACACCGTTCAGCATCGCGCACAAGCACAAGACAGAGCCCCCACCCATCCCCAAGAAGCTGATGCCGCAGATCCCGGAAAGCCTGAACAAGCTCATCCTCCGCTGCCTGGAGAAGGACGCGGCGAAAAGATACCAGAGCGCTGACGAGCTCCTTTCCTCTTTGGGTGAGATCGAGAAAAGCATTGCCCCGACAGAGACGCTCCTGGCCAAGAGAAAAACAATCTCCACCAAAAAGGCCATGACGGCACCCGGTCCAAGAAAAATGCTGGTCCCCGGCCTTGCGGTGATCATCCTGGCGGCGATCGCCATCCTCGTCTGGCGGCTCTTCCCAAAAAGGGAGGCCGCCCTTCCCGCTTCCGACAAACCGTCTCTTGCGATCATGTATTTCAAAAACAACACGGGAGATGCCAACCTGGATCACTGGAGAATCGCCCTGGCGGATTTGCTGATCACAGACCTTTCCCAATCGAAATACGTCAGAGTCCTCAGCGGTGAGGCGCTCTACAATATTTTGAATAACCTGAACCAGCTTGAGGCCACGACCTATTCTTCCGAAGTCTTGAGGGAAGTGGCTTCCCGGGGAAATGCGGACCGGGTCCTGGTGGGGAATTTCACCAAGGCCGGAAATGCGTTCCGGATCAATGTCGCGCTCCAGGACGGGCGAGCCGGAGAACTGATCCGTTCGGACAGCGTGGAAGGGATCGGGGAAGAGAGCTTCTATGTCCTGGTGGATGACCTCACCAGGAGGATCAAAGCCAGCTTTGAGATCTCTGAGGAGATGATTACCGCGGACACCGATTCGGACATCGAGCGGATCACCACGCGTTCGACCGAAGCCTACAAGCTCTACAGCGAGGGAAGACAATACCACCTCAAGGCCGATTACTGGAAAAGCATCTCGACGATGCAGAAAGCCCTGGAAATCGATCCCGATTTTGCCATGGCCTGGAGGTCGGTATCCGTGTCCTTTAGCAACATGGGAATGAGGCCGGCCAGACTCGAGAATATCAAAAAGGCCTTTGCCTTAAGAGACAGGGTATCGGAACGAGAACGCTATATCATTGAAGCCGACTTTTACAAGACGTCAGAAAAAACCTACGATCAAGCGATGGCCGCCTATCGAAGACTCCTTGAGCTCTATCCCGATGATCATATCGGAAACACCAACCTGGGAATCTTGTATTTTGAGCTGGAGGAGTGGGACAAAGCCATCGAGCTGTATGAAAGGAATATCCGGAACAACCCCGACTCCCGATTTCCTTATGAGAACCTGGCCGAGCTTTATGGGGCCATGGGATTATATGACAGGGCCGTTGACACCCTTGAACGATTTCTCAAAATGAACCCGGACACGATCACTTTTTACTTAAAGCAAGCAGCGGTCTATCTCTTCCAGGGGAAATATGGCCTCGCCCTGGCCAGGGCCGAAAAAGTTCTTTCTTTGAATCCGGACGCAGCGGGAAATCTTGATCTGATGAGGGGCCACATCTCTTTGTTGACGGGGGACCTGGCCGATGCGGAAAGGCGGTACCAGGAACTGCCCGAGGGGAGCCGGGGCAAGAGAATGCTCATGGCTGACCTCTATGTGCTCCAGGGGAAATTCGAGGAAGCCGAAAAGCAGCTCTTGATGAAACCGGTCATGACCGAACCGCTGGCCTACCTCTATCTCAGGACCGGCCAGCCGCGAGAAGCCCTAAGTGGGCTAGAAGAGCTCTTGCAGGAGGCACAAAAAGAGGAGAGCTTGAGCCGGCAAATCGGAATACTGGCTGCGAAAGGGCTGGCCTCTGTCCAGATGAGTGCCGTCGAGGAGGCCTTGAAGATCGCCGCCGAGATAAAAGAACTGGCTCAAGCCGGCCTGAATAAGAAAAATATTCGATACCACCATTTCCTTATGGGGATGATAGAACTGGAACGAAGGAACCACGGCCGGGCCGTCAGTCATCTGACTCAAGCCGCCGGTTCCCTGTATTCTCCGACTGAAGGCCTGCCCAATGTTCAGGCCTGGTTCATAAACGCTCTGGCCAAAGCGCACTACGAATCCGGGAATCTGAGCAAAGCCTGGGAAGAGTACCAGAAAATCGGCTCGCTCCATATGGCCAGAATAGATTACGGAGATTTTTACGCGCAGAGCTTATACATGCTGGGGAAGATCGCCGAGCGGCAGGGCGATCAGGCCCGGGCGGCCGAATACTTCCGGAAGTTCCTCGACCTTTGGAAAAACGCCGACCCCGGCCGGCCCGAAGTCGAGGATGCCCGGAAAAGGCTGGCTACATATTCCGCCATTCTTCGATAAACTTGGCGGCAGCAGCGATAAAATTCTCAATCTCCTTGCTGCCGCGTTCGGCCGTGGACGTCCTGATGTCGCCAGTTGTCCCATGCTGCCTCCAATAATTCCCGGATATCATCGATCCTGAATCCACTCAAGGACAGCCTGATAAAACGCTTCCCAAGAGCGGTCCTCTCTTAAGGTGAGACGATACCCCTAAAAATCACCCCCCGATTCACACCGCGCGGCTATTCCCTTTTTGGACCCCCGGCCCCACCATAGGGCCTGAGGCCACCACCATGGGTAAGCAACTCGACGTGTCTATGGAGACGCCTTCCTTAAAGCAGAACAACACACAATCTCAGGAACTGGTCCCGAGTGCAGGGCGACAAGAGGAAACGGCCAACGGCCCATCCGAGGAAGCCCTGCGCGAGAGTGAAGAGAAATATCGCGCCGTCATCAACAGCGCCAACGACGGGATCGCCATAATCCAGGACCAGTCCATCCTGTTCGCCAACCCCCGGCTGGCCAAGATGGCAGGGTACGCACTCGAGGATATCATCGACCACCCCTTTCTCCAGTTCATAAGTCAGCAAGAGGTCCTGCGCGTCCGAGAACTCCACGACAGCCGGATGGCCGGGGAGGTCGCCCCCAGCAATTACGAGATGTACCTCCGCAAGAAAGACGGCGATTCTCTTTGTGTCGAAGTCAACAGCAGTGTCATTTCTTACCGGAACAAGCCGGCCGTCCTGGCCATCATCCGCGACTCCAGCGAGAGAAAACGAACCGAGCAGCTCAAGGAATCGATATTCCGGATCTCGGACGCCGCTATTTCCTCAGACAGCCTGGAGGAGCTTTTCCAGTCTATCCACCGCGTTATCTCCGACCTCATGCCCGCCAGCAACTTCTATATCGCCCTCTACGACCAGAATACGGACCTCCTCAGCTTCCCGTATTTTGTCGATGAAGTCGACCAACCCGATGAGCCCCGAAAGCCGGGGAGGGGGTTGACCGAATATGTCCTAAGGACTGGGAAACCCCTTCTTGCCTCACCGGAGGTCTTCGCCCAGCTCGAGGAGAGTGGGGAGGTTGAGCTGGTCGGAGCGCCTTCGATTGACTGGCTGGGCGTACCGCTGAACATCGACAGCCGCACCATCGGGGTGCTCGTCGTCCAGACCTATACCGAAGGTGTCCGCTATGGTGAAGAGGAAAAGAATATCCTCAAATTCGTATCCGACCAGGTGGCCATGACCGTCCACCGCAAGAGAGCAGAAGCGCGGATCAAGGCCCAGCTCCAGGAAAAGGATGTCCTCCTCAAAGAGGTCCACCACCGGGTCAAGAACAACATGCAGGTCATCTCCTCCCTCCTCAACCTTCAGTCCCGTCGCGTCAAAGACCCCGCCGTCTTCGAGATGTTCAAGGAATCCCAGCGCCGCATCCGCTCCATGGCCCTCATCCACGAGCGCCTTTACCAGTCCTCCGACCTCTCCCGCATCGAGTTCTCCGAGTACCTCCGCAACCTCGCCACTCACCTCTTCCATTCCTACCAAATCAACGCTTCCCGGGTTCAACTGAAGATCGAGGCCGAGGAGGTCCACCTGAACATCAACACGGCCATCCCCTGCGGGCTGATCGTCAACGAGCTCGTTTCGAACGCGCTGAAGCATGCTTTTCCGGAGGGCCGGAAGGGCCAGCTGGAGATCGACCTCCATCGGGTGCCTGGGGACGGGTACGGGCTGCGGGTGATGGACGACGGAGTGGGCTTTCCGGAGGGGCTGGATTTCCGCAAGACGGAAACCCTGGGCATGCAGATCATCCGCACCTTAGTCGAACAGATCGACGGCCGGTTGGAGATCAACCGGGAGAAAGGCACCGCCTTCCGGCTTGAATTCAACGAGCTCACCCGAAAAAAAAGCAGCTAGGCATGGACAACATCCGCATCCTGATCGTCGAGGACGAAAGCCTGGTGGCCCGGGATATCGAAAACATGGCCGTCAGCCAGGGCTACGAGGTCTGCGGCATTGCCTCGAGCGGCGACCAAGCCATCGAGATGGCCGCCCAGCACCAGCCCGACCTCGTCCTTATGGATGTCATCATCAGGGGCTCCCTCGACGGGACGTCCGCCGCCGAAAGGATCTGGGACTCCTACCGGATCCCGATCATCTACGTCACGGCCTCCGCCGACGAGCATACCCTCAAGCGGGCCAAGATCACCGAGGCCTTCGGCTACATCCTCAAGCCGTTCGATGAACGCGAGCTCAAGATCGCCATCGAGATGGCCTACTACAAAGCGTGCATGGGGATAAAGCTCCGGGAGAGGGAGGAGTGGCTCTCCGCTCTGCTCAAGAGCATCGGCGACGGCGTGATCGCCACCGACAAGAACGGCGGCATCACCTTCATGAACCCTCTGGCCGAGCGCCTGACGGGCTGGCATCAAGACGAAGCTCTGAGCCACCCGCTCCGGGACATCTTCCGGACGGTGGTGTCTCGCGAAGGAGATGAGCCCGAGATCGTCCTCTGGGCCAGAAACGGAAAAAAGTTCTCGATCGAAGAGACCGACATGCCCATGAGCGACGGCCACCGCAATTCCAGCGGCCACGTCCTAGTTTTCCGGGACATCAGCGCCCGGAAGAGCGCCGAGAAGGAGCTCAGGGAAAGCTGGGAGAAGCTGAATGAAGCGCTGAAGGGGACCATCCAAGCCATGGCCTTGACGATCGAAATCCGCGACCCCTATACGGCCGGTCACCAGCGGCGGGTGAGCAAGCTGTCGTGCGCCATCGCTCAGGAACTCGGCATGTCCGAATTCCAGGTCGAAGGTCTCCGCGTGGCCGGGGACATCCACGACATCGGCAAGATCTACGTCCCGGCCGAAATCCTGAGCAAGCCGGGGCAGATCACCGCCATCGAGTACGGCATCATCAAGACCCATCCCCAGGTGGGCTTCGACATCCTCAAGACGATTAAGTTCCCCTGGCCCGTGGCCCAGATTGTCCTGCAGCACCACGAGCGCCTGGACGGCTCCGGATATCCTCTGGGCCTGGTCGGCGACCTCATCCTCAAAGAGGCCCGGATCCTGACCGTGTCGGACATCGTGGAGGCCATGTCCTCCCACCGCCCCTACCGTCCCGCCCAAGGCATCGACAAGGCCCTTGCCGAGGTCGTCCAGAACAAGGGCCGCTTTTACGACGTCGAAGCCGTGGACGCCTGCGTCAAGCTTTTCCGGGAGAGCCGCTTCCATTTCATCGAGGAAGCACCTGCTCAGCGGGAAAGCGCCCCCGACGGGATTTGAACCCGTGTTGCCGCCTTGAAAGGGCGATGTCCTAGACCGAGCTAGACGACAGGGGCGCGGAGGACGAAGTGTGAGCCGTGCTGGACTCGAACCAGCGACACCCGGCTTAAAAGGCCGGTGCTCTCCCTCTGAGCTAACGGCCCCCGCAAAACAGAACTATATTTATAGAGGAACAGAGGAAAAAGGTCAATATAAGGGCGAAAAGGACGAAGGGCCTAGGACACCGGCGCGAGCTTGACGATGATCCAGCGGCCGCGCCGAGGCAGGTTGGCGGCTTCGTCCCTCAACTCGTACCTTCTCAGGTTGAAGCGGTAGAGCGTGACCTTGCCGTCTTTGCCGGTGATGTTGACATCAACATCCTTGCTGTGGACCGTTCCGGTCAAGTCCATAATGTTTGCTACCTCGCCGGCACCCAGAGAAAAGATGGATGTGTCCTTTTCCCTCTGGGCGGCCGCCTTGGCCTCGTTGTAGTCCCTCTGGAGCTGCCTGTGGATTTCCCGCTCCTCGTCGAACTTGGCCTGAATCTCGTCCACCTTCTTTTTGGCCGCTGCCCGAGCGCCGCCTGTCCGGGCGGCTTTCATCTCTTCCTGGGCGCCATAGAGAGCGTCTTCGGCGTCCATGACCGGCCCGACATGCTCCTCGAGCTTCTTCTTGAACTCGAGCTCCGCCTTGCCCAGCTCCACTAAGCTGGTCGGCTCGATCTTCTCCTCACTGACGCTGGCTATCTGCCAGGAAGCGACGTCGATCGAGATGGGCTCTATCGCCATGGTGGACATCGTCGTCGTATCCTTCAGGGAAATGGCATGGAAATAGGTCCCCAGCAGTCTCTTCTCGGGAGTCGATTTGCAGCTCTGCAGGCTGACAACGATGAACAGCACAGCCACGGCCCCGAGGACAATAAGACCTTTTCTTCTCATAATCTCCTCCTTCCGATGAGAGATGTGTTTATCCTGACCAAATTGTACTTTTTTTTCAAGTCAAAAAGCAAGCCCCTATTTCGGGCGAGCGGACTCGCTAATCTGGCGACTATTATACAATAATAATAGGTTGACAGGAGTGATTTTCATGCTTAGAATTGTGCTTCTTAACATGGTCGGGCTTTATCTATATTCCCTGACCCGGCGTCCCCTATGAAAGGAGCCTTTATGAGCACTACTTCTTACTTCCTCAAGGAAGCCGATTTTGAATCCTTCCTGGAAGGGCTGATCAAAACAGCCGCGGTCTATGCGCCGGTGGCAAAAAAAAACTGGTTTGTCTTCTCTCCTATTTCTTCCCCCAAGGAGGTCCGGCTGGACTATGACCTGACGATCTTGCCTCCCAAAAAGGCCATTTTCCCCGTTCGTCAGGAACTCGTCGCCTTCGGCCCCGCCGGGGCTACGAGTTCCATCAAGCCGGAGCCCCGGATTCTCTTCGGGGTGCACTTTTACGACATTAAGGCTATTGACATGCTGGACCTGCTCTTCCGGGAGAACAACGTCGACTGGAACTACCTGGCCCAGCGGGAGAACACGATAATCGTCGGCTCGAACATCCAGAAAGTCTCCAAGCGGGCTTTCTGGGCTACGGTCGGAAAAGGCGTCAAACCCCACGGCCACGACGCCTTCATCACGAAACTGCCGAACGGCTATGTGTTTGAGGTGCTGACTCCGAAAGGAGAGAAGCTCCTGGCCTCAGGGAAATTCAAACCCGCCACCGATGCCCAAGTGGCGGAGGCCAAAAAGGTCAACGAGGAGATTCTGGAGAAGTGTCCCGAAAAGCTCTCCCACGGCTCCCACGAGATCGCGGCCAAGGTCCGCGCCGCCTTTAAGAGCAAGCTTTGGGACGAGCTTTCGCGGACCTGCTTCTCCTGCGGCACCTGCAATATCGTCTGCCCCACCTGCTACTGCTTCGATGTCCAGGACAACTGGAACTTGGACCAAGTCTCCGGCCAGCGGGCCCGGGCCTGGGACGGCTGCCTGCTGGAGGACTTTGCCAAGGTTTCCCTCGGAGCCGGCGCCTGTGAAAACTTCAGAGAACACCGGGGCCAACGGTACCGCCATCGTCTGATGCGCAAGGCGGCCTACCTCAACGACAAGCTGGGCGGGCCGGCCTGCGTGGGTTGCGGCCGCTGTTCCGCCCAGTGTGTCCCCGATATCGCCGACCCTGTCCGCATTATTGAGACTATAATGGAGAGTTAAGATGAGTACAGAAGCCCAATCCGGAAGCGCCCCTCATCCCAATATCTTTCTGCCCAGACCGGCTGAGGTCGTCCGGGCCAAGCAGGTCACGGCCACGGAAAAGCATTTTACCCTGAAGATGAAGGACGGCCAGCCGATGACGTTCGAGCCCGGCCAGATGCTGGAAATCTCAGTGTTCGGGTTCGGCGAGATTCCTATCGGGTATGCCAGCTCCCCCACCCGGGCCCAAACCTTCGACATCGTCGTCCGCAAGGTCGGGCGGGTTTCCAGTGCGATTACGGCCCTGGAACAGGGCCAAACCCTCTATGTGCGCGGTCCGCTGGGTCACGGATTCCCACTGGACAAGCTGCGGGGCCATGATATTCTCATCGTGGCTGGAGGCATCGGGCTCTGCCCCACGAGAAGCCTTATCAACTATATCCTGGACCGCCGCTCCGAGTTCAAGAAGTTCACGCTTTTCTTCGGGGTTAAAACACCCCAGGAGCAGCTTTTCCTTGAAGACCTGGCTGCCTGGCGGAAATCCAAGGATGTCGAGTACCACGAAACCGTCGACCGGGCCGATGAGAGCTGGAAGGGGAACGTGGGCGTCATCACCACCCTCTTCAAGAAGGTTTCCGTCGATCCCGGCACCCGTGTCATCATCTGCGGGCCGCCCGTCATGTACAAGTTCGTGATCGCCGAGCTCGACGGAATCGGCGTTTCCCGGAACAACATCTACGTGGACCTGGAGCGGAGGATGAAGTGCGGCATCGGGAAGTGCGGCCACTGCCAGATCAACGACAAGTACGTCTGCCTGGACGGCCCCGTCTTCTGCTTCAAGGAAATCGAGAGCCTGGAGGAGGCATTCAGATGAGCGCCAAACGGAAAGTCAGAGTCGCCTTTTTCGATTTCAGCTGCTGTGAAGGGTGCCAGGTGGAGCTGACCAACCTGAGCGATCCCATCTTCGTCGGCCTTTTGGACCACATCGAATTCGTCGAGTTCCGCGAGGTGATGAAGGAGCGAACGACGGAACCGATCGACATCGCTTTCATCGAGGGGTCGTTCACCAGGGAATCCGACCGGGCCCGTCTGGAGGATATTCGCAAGCGGGCCTCCATCGTCATCGCCTACGGCGCCTGTGCCGCCACAGCCGGCATCAACGCCATGAAAAACCACACCACAGACTACAGCGCTTTCGTATACGGGAAGGACGCTGCCCTGCCCCACCTGGAAAGCCAAAAAGCCCTGCCTATCAGCGCCGCCATTAAGGTCGATTATGCCCTGCACGGCTGCCCCATGGACCGGGCCGAGTTTGTCCGGGTGGTCTCTCATCTTCTGCACGGCAAAGAGCCGGTCATCCCCAACTATCCCGTGTGCGTGGAATGCAAGATGAGGGAAACGGTTTGCCGCTACGACCTCGCCGACCATTGCCTTGGTCTCGTTGCCCGGGCGGGCTGCGGGGCGCCCTGTCCGGCTGACGGCATCCCCTGCGAAGCCTGCCGCGGTTTCTGGGACCAGCCAAACGAGGAGGCCCTCGAAGAGGTCCTTAAGTCCAAGGGAGGGCTTTCGCCGGAGCGGGCCAAGGATAAATCCCGGATGTTCACAGCCGCCCTGAGGAGGGATGCACAATGACCCAAAACCTATCTATCAACGTCCATCATTTAACCCGGGTTGAGGGACACGGCAATATCGTCGTCGACGTCAAGAACGGGAAGATCGAGAAAATGCAGTGGCAGGTGCCGGAAGCCCCGCGCTTTTTCGAAGCCATGGTACGCGGACGTCATTACACCGAGGTCGCCCGGATCACCAGCCGGATCTGCGGGATCTGCTCCATCGGGCATACGCTCGCGTCGGTGAAGGCCACGGAAAACGCCCTCGGCATCAGGATCTCCCCGCAGACATTCAAGCTTCGGACCCTGATCAAGCACGCTGAAAACTACGATTCTCATGTGCTTCATATCTATTTCCTGGTGGCGCCCGACCTCTTCAACGCTCCGTCCGTCTTCCCGCTGGTCCCCACTCATACCGAGGTCGTCGTCCGGGCGCTCCGGATGAAGCGCCTCGGCCACGAATGGGGCTCCCTACTGGGCGGCCGCACGACTCACCCCAACCGGGTGATCCCGGGCGGCTTCGCCGAGTATCCCACTGAGGGAGAGCTGAAAAACCTCAGAGAGCGGCTGGTCAACCTCCAGCCGGACCTCGATGCCACCGTGCAGACGGTCCTCTCGGTGGCCGACAAGCTCCCCTCTTTCGAACGCCCGACGGAATACATGGCCCTGTCGAGCGACAAGGAATATTCGCTCTATGATGGCGTCATTCAAACGGTCATGCCCGATGGAAAGAAACAGCGCTGGCCGGTCTCGGACTACAAGTCCTGCACAAACGAGTACGTGGTTCCCCAGTCCACCGCCAAGTACACGAAGAACAAGATGGGCTCCTACATGGCCGGCGCCCTGGCCCGGTTCAACAATAATTATGACCAATTGCACCCGGAGGCCAAGAAGCTGGCCGAAGCGCTGAAGTTCAAACCCCTCTGCTTCAATCCCTACATGAACAGCGTCGCCCAGTTGGTCGAGGTCGTCCACAGCGTTAAGGATTCCGTCCGCCTGATCGACGAGGTGCTCGGCGCCGGCTATAAGCCGGAGGAGCTGGCCCAGCCGACGAAATACGGCCAAGGGCAGGGATCGGTCGAAGTCCCCCGCGGCATCCTGTTCCATGATTACGGCTACGATAAAGACTTTATGTGCACGGGCGGTAACTGCATCATCCCGACGAATCAGAACCACGCCAACATCCAGCTCGACCTGGAAGCCCTTGTGCCGAAGCTTCTCGACGCCAAGAGGGACGAAAAGGCCATCGAGCTGGGGCTGGAGATGCTCGTCCGGGCTTACGACCCCTGCATCTCCTGCTCGACTCACTACCTGAAGGTCGAATTCAAGCGCTAGTGGTGCGTCTCACAAATAGCTTGGCTTAGTCGAGACGGGACACTAGCTTTTGCGCTATATCATCGGCATCGGCAACTACTCCATGGCGGATGACGGCATCGGCCTCCGCATCGTCGAGCATATCGCCGAAAACGGTCTCGACCGGGGTTTCAAGGCCATCGATATCGCCGACGAGGGCATGCGTCTTCTCTTTTATCTCAACGAAGAAACGGAAAAAATCGTCCTCGTCGATGCCGTGGACCTAGGCCTTCCGCCCGGGGAATTCCGCCTTTTCAAACCGGAGGATGTAGCCTCGACGAAGGAGCTCGGGAAGCTGACGACGCACGAATCCGACATCCTGGAGATCCTTCGGTTCGCCAAAAGCCTGGGCTATCGCCTCCCCCCCATCACCATTCTGGGCATCCAGCCGGAGGACTTGAGCCCGCGAATGGAGCTTTCGCCGGCCCTCCGGGAGAGGTTTGACGCTTACCTTAGAGCGGCGCTGGAAGAAGTGGGCAAAGACGGCTAGAGGAAATCCGGAAGACGGCGGTCTCAGGCAGGAGGCTCGGCCGCAAGGGGAAGCGTTACCGTAAAAGTCGTGCCCTGCCCCACAGCGCTCTGAACGGAGATCTGACCCCCATACCGAGTCACCAGGTCCTTGGTGATCGCCAGGCCCAAACCGGTCCCTTCTTTGACCTGGGCCTTGGCGTTCGGAGCCCGGTAGAACTCCTCGAACAGATGATCGAGCGATTCCTCGGGGATGCCGATCCCGGTGTCCGTGATGATGACACGGGCCCAGCCGGCTTCCAGGCTCATTGTGATCGAGACGCGCCCGCCCCCGGGGGTGTACTTGACGGCGTTTGATACCAGGTTGTTGAAGACGCGGTCCAGCCCCTCCATCCCGGCGCACACCGGAACCGGAACGCGCTCGGGGGCCCGATATTCGAGCTCGATATGATTCTCCCGGGCCGCCATCTCGAACCGCTCGACGACCTGCCGGACGATCTCGTCGAGACGCACCTCCGCTCTCTCCTCTTTGAGCCCGAGCTCGTTTTTCCCGGCGGCGAGGTCCAGAAGGTCATCGATCAGAGCCTGGAGAAAATCCGCCCGGTGCAGGGCCCGCTTGACGAGGTCCTTTTGACCGTCGCTGAGGATTCCGGCGTAACCTCCCGTCATGGTCCGCAACAGGCTTCGAATGACGCTGATCGGAGAACGCAGCTCGTGGGTGACCATCAGGACGAACTTTGATTTCATCTCGTCGAGCTGACCGAGGGCCCGGTAGGCCATAGCGTTTTCGATGGCGATGCTCCCCTCGCTCGCCATGGCCGCCAGAAAGGAGGCATCGGCTTCGGTGAAATGGTTCAATTCGGTGCTGTAGGCACGGATCAGGCCGAGGGGGCCTTTCTTCCCCCGCAGCGGGGCCGAGAGCATCGAATAAATCCCTTCCGTCAGCGCCTGGGCGCGATATTGCAATCGTTTATTGGTCCGGACGTCAACCACCGCAACGACCTTGCCCCCCAGCACCTCTCGGACGAGCGGGTTTTGATCGATGACCAGGTCGCCCTTCCTGACGTAGGCGTCGCTGAGCCCGTAAACGGCGGCGACACGCATGCGGGTGCCGGTCTCATCCAGGAGCCGGATGGAACAGGCCCGGACATTCATGGTGTCGGCCGTGCGCCGGACGATGCGGTCCAGCACCTGTTCCAGCTCGAGCGTGGAATTGATGGCCTGGGCGCTGTCGTAAAGCGTCTGGAGCCGGCTGTAGGCTCGCTGCAGGTTTTCGCTCAACTCGAAAACTTCCCGCTCCCTCCGGCGCAGCCGGCTGTTGATATTCGAGGCGAGGTAAGCGGAAACGAACATCGCGCTGACAAAAAACAGCATCACCCCGGAGACAAAAATCGGGCGGAGGTGGAGATCCGAGGCGGCGTCGACGAGCGGAGAGAAGTGCGGCAACCAGCCCACGTATTCCAACAAGACCGTCGCTCCGACCAGAAGGGTGGCGCCGGCCGCGTAGGAAAACGTGGCCCGGGGGGAGAGGAGAATCGCCGAGATGATGATATGAAAAAAGAAGTAAAACAGGGCCGGGCTCTCGACGCCGCCGGAAAAATGAATGATGGCGGTCATCGCCAGCCAGTCGAGGCCGATCTGGATCTGGGTCAAGCGGTGAAGCCAAACGATGTTGGGAGACTTCGTCCGCAGGATCCGGCGCAGGATGAAATGGAAGGCCGCGTTATACGCCAGGATGGCGGCGCCGATGACATAGAGAGGCGTCTCTGGAAGCGCCAGGGTGAACACGGCCGTAGCCAGCCAGGTCGCCCCCAGGAGGCCGAGGCCCGCCAGCCAGCGGATGTTGACAAACCGAGCGACGATCGAGACGAGCTCCTGGTCAACCAGTCCCCGATGAGCGCCTTGAGAATCGTCCATTGTCACCCTGCTGATTAACGACAAGACCGGCCTGGACTTGAAGCCGGCCGCAGACGAAACCCCATCAGGCCTGCTTTTTGGCCAGATGTTCGCGGACTTTTTTAAGCAATTCGGCCGGCTCGATCGGTTTCTCCATGAAGGCGTCGACCGGCAGATAGTCCTTGTCGGGGCCGAAGCGCAGCGTCGTGGTCGCATGAATCGAGGTCAGCATCAGGATCGGGACTTTGCTGAACTCCTTGTACTCGGAATGGGGTTCGGGGCTGCGCAGGGTGAGGCTGACATGGAATCCCTCAGTCGTCGTGTCCATCATCACGTCCAGGATGACCAAGTCGGGTTTGAAATCCTTGATGAATTGCAGGCCCTCATTCCCGCTCGCCGCCCGGGAGACCTTGTAGCCCGCCGCCTCCAGGGGCAACCGCAGGGCATGGACCAGGTCGTCGTCGTCGTCGATGATCAGGATCTTTTCGTTGGCCATGGTGAACCTCTTTCCTAAGTATGATAGGGAATGTTAAATCACCTGGAAAGACATTGTCAAGGTGACTCGTTAAAGATCCGGCTCCAGGATGACGGTTTATTAAAACTCGTCGGCCGCCACGATTCTTTGTCGGCAACGGCCGCAGGCGTATTTGATTTGATCTTCCCGCCGGATTCTTGTTTTAATCTTGGATGCCGGGAGGGCGGTGAATCCCTCTTGGGCCCGGAGCAGAAGATTGGGGTGAGCGTAGGCTTTGGCTCCCAAGCGCTCGCTGATCCAGCGCAGGTGGTCACGGCAGGCGATCGGCTGGCCGCAGACTTCGCAAAGCACCAGCTCCTTCTCGACGGTTTCATAAACTTCTTTCGCCTTCACGTCCGTAACGGCCAGGGAGTAAAAATTGGTGTTCTTGATTCCTTCTCCGGTAATGCATTTATCCTGGCACTGCCCGCATTGGATGCAGGACCCGAAGTCGACCCGCAAGGTCCGGGTTTTATGGCCCAGCTCGTCCACGATCTCGATGGCCCCCGAGGGACAGACCTGGGCGCACGCGCCGCAGCCCACGCAGGCTTCTTCCTTATAGCGGGGCATCCCCCGGTAGAAGCCGGACGCCGTATCCGGTTGAGCCGGAAAGCGGGTCGTGTACGGCGCGGAGAAAAAAGAGCTTAACGCTTCCTTGATTTCGCGAAGTTTAGGCAGGAACATCAACCCTCCTCTTTCAGGACTTGGCGTCCTGATCAGCCCGATACATATCGACGACTGTTTCTGGGGCCAGGGGGATGCGGCCGCGGTGGGCGGCCCGCGAGATGGCGTGCGCCGCAACCGGCGAAGAAAGGAAAACAAAGGCGATTCCCAGCAGGGCCTTGAAGCCGAAGCTGGTGAATCCCTCCAGAATGAAGACTCCCAGGAGCAGGCCCGCCGTGCCGAAGGTGACGCACTTCGTGGCGGCCTGGAGCCGGTTGTAGACATCCGGCAACCGGACCAGGCCGAGAACGCCCAGAAAATCGAACCCGATGCCGATGAAAATAAATATCGTCCCGGCAACCTGTCTAATCATCGATCCGCCTCCCTTCCAGGATTTTCGCGAAAGCCAGCGACGCGACGAAGCTGAGCAGGGCCCAGATCAGGGCGATGTCCATGAAGAATCCCTGTTTATAGAACCGCCCGATGAGAGCCAGCATTCCGATGATGAGAACCCCCAGGATATCCACGGCCATAATCCGGTCGGCCGACGAAGGCCCGCGGACGACCCGGTAGAGGACAAAAAGGGCGGAAAAAAGGCTCACGTTGATGAGCCTGACAAGGAGAGGAGCCCGGAAAACGAAAAAGTTCAGGTAGCCCAGCGCCCCCAGGATCACTAAGCCGACGGCCCAGCGGATCGCTTTCATTCGAAGACCTCCCTCAACAGAGACTCAAACGTGGCCCCGATAATCTTGGTATTTTCTTCCGTATCCATCGATCGGACCTCGATGCAGTGAATGTAGAGCTCTTTTTTCTCGGGATTCACATCGACGGTGAATGTCCCGGGTGTCAGAGTGATGGAGTTCCCCAGGACCGTGACCGCCGCGTCCCGCGTCAGCCGGGTCTTGATCTTCACGATGCCTGGCTTGATCGGGCACAGGGGATGCAGGACGATGGAAGCGACATGGACGTTGGCCTTGATCATTTCCCAGAGGAAGACGAAAAAGTAGCGCAGAGCAAAGACGGTTCGGCTAAGAATGTTTCGCCGGGCGGGAGCACCCGGGACAAAGAGGAAGCGGCCGGCGACGGCCGCCACGACCGCTGCCAAGACGAGGCCTGCGGCGGCCTCCTGGAGCCCGCCCATGGTGAGGCCCATCCAAACCAGGAAAGCCAGGATAAATACCGTAATCCATCCTCGAGTTTCGAGATTCATCGGTTACCTCCCTAGGACAAGCTCGGCATATCCGGTCTTGTTCATGACCGCCGAGACGACGGGGTCCAGGATCCCTTCCTTTATTCCGGGCACGACGAGCAGGCTCATCAGGACGCAGAGGACCGCGAGGACGGCCATGGCCAGGTTCATGCTCCAGCCGATTTTCCTCTCGGCTGCTTCGGCGGGTTTTTCGCTGCGGAAGCCATAGCGCTGGACTTTCATGAAAGACGCCAGCGTGAGCAGGCTTCCGATGACGGCCAGGAAACCGAAGACAGGCTGACGGGCCTGGATGGCCGCGATGATGATAATCAGCTTGCTGAAGAAGCCGTTAAAGGGCGGTATCCCCGAGATCGACAGAGAGGCGACCATCGAGGAATGGGCGGTCATAGGCATCAGGCGGGTGATGTTGCCCATTTTTCTCAAGTCCCGGGTTCCGAGGCCCATCTCCACGGCTCCGGCGTTGAAGAAAAGAAGGGATTTGAACAGCGCGTGATTAAAAGCATGAAAGATGGCTCCGGCCATCCCCAGGGTCGTTCCGAGCCCCATCCCAATAAGAATGTAGCCGATCTGGCTGATGCTGTGATAAGCCAGAAGCCTTTTGAGGTCCCATTGCCCGACGGCCAGAAAAACGCCCAGGAGGATGGACAGCGCCCCCAAGACCAGGAACACCTGGAGGAAAATCGTCGGCGCGCCGAAGACGTTGTAGAAAAGCCGGATCAGGACATAAACGCCCAGGGTCTTGATCAGGACGCCGGAGAGCATGGCCGATATGGGGGCCGGCGCCGAGGAATGGGCGTCGGGGAGCCAGGCATGGAACGGCATCACCGCCGCCTTCAGGCTGAAACCCGCAAGCAGAAGGACGCCGACCCAGATTTTCAGCCCGGGTCCAAGCGCCGGATAAGCTTCGGCGATCTTGGCCAGGGTCAGAGTTGATGTGGAGCTGTAAACCACGGCGATAGCGATCAGGATGAGGGAGGAGGACAGCCCGCCCATCACGGCGTATTTGAAAGAGGCCTCGAACTCATGGGCCTGGCCGCCGTAGGCGACCAAGGCGAAACCGGCGAGCAGGGCGATCTCCATGAAAACGAAGAGGTTGAAAAGGTCGCCCGTGATGAGGACGCCGTTCATGCCGGTAAGGAGGGTCATGAAGAGGGCGTAATACTTCCAGTCGGACCCGAGCCAGCGCAGGTAACCCCATGAGTACGCCAGGGAAGCCAAAGCGATCAGGTTGACCATCATGAGCATGAAGACCGTGAAGGAGTCGGCGACCAGGGGAATCCCGATGGGAATCTTCCAGCCTCCCATGCTGTAGACAACGGTCGAGCCGCCGAACCCGACGAGCGCGTAGACGGAAAGGCCCAGCGTGGCGGCAGTCGCAACCAGGGATATCAGGGCGGCCCCGATTCCGTCTCTCCTGGCCAGGAGGGTGATGAGAAAGGCCGCCGCCAAAGGAATAACCATAAAGGACGGGAGAATCATCCTCGGAGCCTCCTTATTTTGGTGATGTCGTAGGTTCGATACTTGCGGAAGAGGCGGACCGCCAGGGCGACCAGCAGGGCGGTCGTCCCGAGCTCGATGACGATCGACGTGAGGACAAGGGCCTGTGGAAGGGGATCGACCATTGAGGCAACGGGTTTCCCCTTTTCCAGAATGGGATAGATGGCCTGCCGCTTATAGCCAAAAAGGACGATCATCAGGTTGACCGCGTACCCCATAATACCCGAGGCCAGGATAATCTTGACGATGTCCCTCTTCGTGATCAGGCCGTAGAGGCCAACCAGAAAAAGCGCATAGCAGAGGAGGTAGAGTGTCATTCTTCGTCTCCATCCTCAGAGTCGTATTCGGTCAGGGCCCAGGCAACCAGGAAAAGGGAGAGCCCGACCTTCAAACCGATGACAATATTGAGAAAGGGGATGACTCCGGAACTGTAGAGATGAAAGAGCGATCCCTTGCTCATGAAATTCTGAAGAAAAGCGCCTCCGGCGACCACGCCCAAAAGGGCGATGACCAGAAACAAGAGCACGGCGCCGGCCTCCGCCTTTTCCAGACGTGGGATGCTCAGCCAATCCAGGGCATAGGAGCGGCCATAAGCCAGCACAATACTCAAAAATCCCAGGGCGAGGACGACACCGCCGCCGAAACCGCCGCCCGGGCTGAGATGGCCGAACAGGATAATATAAAACCCATAGAGAAAGACCACCCAGAGGATGATGCGGCAGGTCGTCTTGACGATAATACTCATGCCTGGTTTTTCGTTCATCGCGTTTGACCTCCTTCCTTTTTCTGGCGGCGAACGCGCAAGATGGTCAGCGCGCCGAGGATGGCCGTGAAGAGAACCGTGACTTCACCGAGAGTGTCATAGGCCCTGTAATCCAGGACGACCGCCGCCACCAGGTTGGCGGCCCCAACCTCCCCGGCCCCTTGGCGAAGATAATACTCGGAAGTCATAAGCAGCGGCTCACCGAAGGCCGGGATCTCTCTGAAAACATCGATGCTCAAAATGAAGACGGCCACGAGCGTGACGACTGTCAGCGCGGTGAGAAACAGGTTGACCCTCGCCGGCTTCATCTCGTGGTAGTCTTTTTTCAAGAAGGCCCGGAGCAGGATGATCAGAGAAAAGATCTCAAACAGGAACTGGACGATAGCGAGGTCCGGCGCCTGGAGAAAAACAAAGGAGATGGAAAGGGCGAGGCCGACCACTCCTACGGCCACGATGGAGGAGAGGATATCCTTGATTTCCAGAGCCACGATCGACCCCAGGATCATAAAACCAAGCAGGAAGACCAGCCAGATGTCAGTCGGCATGGGTGCCTCCATTTCATCCTAACTTCTCAGACTGAGGGCCAACAGGACAAGTAGACCGACAAGGACAAAGATAAGGTACAGCGGCAGCAGACCTGTGTGGGCTGCTTGCAGCCACCGGGAAAAGCCGAAGGTGGCTTTTGCGCCCAGATCGTAAACGTCGAAGTACTTTTTCTCTGCCCAGTCGTAGGCCGTCTTGAGCGGCCTCATACTGCGGATTTCATTAAAGAATTCGGTCCCGGTGATGCGGAAATGCTCGGCCGGGGACTGGCCGCCGAGGTAGACGTCGTCGAAGCGTATCCTCCTGTTGACAAAATAGACGGCCAAGCCGATCAAGAAAGCGACGGCGAACAGGATGAAGACCACCTGGGGATTATAGAAACCCAAGGCGGCGCCGGGCGCAAGGCCGGCCTCCTCGACGGCCGGGACGATAAGTCGACGCAGGGGCAGTTCCCGGGCGAAAATCCCGAAGGCGACACAGAGCGCGGCCAGCAGCCCGCCGGCCAGCCATTGGTTGAACGGAGCCTCTCGAATGCCGTCAAGGCGCCGGGGCCGCTTCCCGAGAAATGCCGAATGCAGGAACTTCATGAAGCTGGCCAGGGTCAGCGCACTCCCGAATACAGCCAAAATAAGACAAACGAGAAGCCATACCTGGAAACCCTTGTTGAGACCGGGAGCTGCCGTTTTTTCTAAAAGGCCCTGGTAGATCATCCATTTCGAAAAAAATCCGTTGAAGGGAGGAATGCCGGCGATGGATAATGACCCGATGAGCGCGATCAGGAACGTGGCGGGCATCAATTTGCCCAAGCCGCCCAGGTCGTCGAGGTCATTGGATCCGGTGCGTTTCTCCACAGAACCCAAGGAGAGCAGAAGACTGGATTTGTAAAGGGTGTTGTTGATCAGGTGAAAAAGCCCGCCGGCGAAGCCCAGGGCCGTCCCGGAGCCGACCCCGATAATCATGTAGCCGACTTGGCTGACGGCATGATAGCCCAGCAGGCGGCGTCCGTTATGTTGGATCATGGCCATCATCACCCCGGTGACAACGGTCAGGGCGCCCAGCGCGATGACGACGAGCTGGATGGAGAGTCCGCTCTCGAAATAGGCAGTCATTATCCTAGCCAGCAGGTAAATCCCTAAAAGCTTGTCCAAGGTGGCCGGAAGCAAGGCCGCGCTTTCCACGGGAGCTTCCCGACAGAAATCCGGAACCCAGGTATGGAAGGGAAAGCCACCCGCTTTGGCCAAGGCGGCGATGAGAAGAAAAACAAAAGCCGCCGAAGCCGTCCCGTCATGAATAGGAATCGCGGGGTTGCTCAAGGACCAGCTGCCTTGCCCCTTCAACCACATGAGAGCAAGCCCGAAAAGCAGAAAGGCATCGCTCCCGCCGACGAGGATAAAGGTCTTCTTGGCGGCCGCAGGCGCCTCTTTGCCTCCTCCGAGCAGGGCGAATCCGTAGAGCGTCAGGCCCGCCAGACTCCAGAAGATCAGAAAGGCCAGGGCGTGGTCGCTCACGGCGACACCGTTGGAAAAAGCGATCGTTAGGGGATAGAGGACAAAAAAGCGTCTTTCTATGTCCTTCTCCACGCCGAAGAGACTGAAGATGAGGATGATCAATCCGAGAAGTTGAATCAAAGCAATGATCAGGAGTGAAGTCTTGTCAAGGGAAGCAACTGTTACCCCAAAAAATTCTACGCTCCCCTGAGAATCACCAAAAAGCCGGGCGACAAGGATTCCGCAGAAAACGAGGCCCAGGAGTGTCGCGGCCTTTCTTGCGATGGGGGGAAGGAGGAAGTTAATGACCCCGATTCCTAATGGAACAACGACGAGCAGAAAGAGCGGATTAGCCATGAATCTCCCTCCGGATTCGGGCGGTCTTTTCGCGGGATAGCTTGGCCAGGTCGATCCGGAAGGGGAGGTTGTGAGAATCCACCATCCGGACCGCCCTTTCAGTGCAACAGTAGCAGGGATCAACCGAAGCCAACGTGATCAGGACGTCGGCGACCGGGATTCCCTTGCAGGAGACGGCGAAAGTCGGAATATTGACATAGCTCGGAGCCCTCACCTTATGCCGAATCGGACGGTTGCTGCCGTCCGTCCTGACATAATGGAAGACTTCACCGCGGGGCGCTTCGTAGCGCCCGATCCCCTCGCCGGCGGAGATTTCCTTGACGTCGTTAAGGATCGCCCCCGGCGCCGCCTTGAGTTTTTCGAGGCACTGCCGGACGATTTTGATGGATTCGAGTGTTTCCAGAAGGCGGACGACCAGCTTGTCATAGACATCCCCGTTTTGGAGCACGATCTTCTTGAATTCGACGAGGCCGTAAGCATCTGAGGGTTCATCTTTCCGAACATCGATCGGGACACCCGAGGCCCTCGCCGTCGGCCCGACAGCGCAATAATCCACGGCCGCCTGCTTTGACAGAACACCGACGCCCTTGAGCCGGGCCTTCAAGACCGGATCATCCCCGGCCGCCTGGGCGACCATCTCGATTTTTCGCCAGACCTCATCCAGTATCCGGAGCAGCCCGGATATAGAATCGGGATCCACATCGCGGCCGACGCCTCCCACCCGAAGCATCCCATAGTGGTTGCGGTTGCCGCTGATTTTCTCAAAGATCTGAAGGACGGGCTCCCGGTATTTCCAGGCCCACATCCAGAGCGTGTCATAGCCGATGAAATGCCCCGCCAGCCCGAGCCACAGGAGATGGCTGTGGATCCTTTCCAACTCCCCAACAAGGGTCCGGATGTAGGCGGCCCGCGGCGGAATCTCGACGTTGTCCACGTCCTCGATGGCGTGGGCACAGGCGATAGGATGAGACGTCGAACAGATGCCGCAGATGCGCTCGACCAGGTAGATCGATTGGGTGAAAGTCTTCCCTTCGGAGAGGTATTCATGCCCGCGGTGCATCCAGCCGATGTCCATGTCGATGTCGACGACGGTTTCTCCATCCACTGTGAGGGTGAAGTATTCGGCCTCTTCGAGGAGCGGGTGAAAGGGCCCAACAGGGATAACGGTTTTTATCATGACGGCCTCCTCAGCCGGAGCGGTTGGTCCAGCCCCTTGGGGTGCTCCCGCGTCAGCAAGCGCTCCGGCCGCGGGTGCCCGTCGAAGGTGATGCCCAGCATCTCGGTCATCTCCCGTTCAATCCATTCGGCCCCCTTGACGATCGGGGCAATCGAGCTCATCCGGGGGTTTTTCTTATCGGTCATCAAGACCCGGGGGCAATAGTACTGGCCAGTGGAATCATGGGAGAAATGGTAGAGGACTTCCAAGCCATGATACGTCTCCATGGCCGTCGCCGTAGACAAACGGCAATCCATTTTGTGGAAGAGGTATTTCACGACCTCATGAAGGTCTTTCCCGGCCACCTCGAAATAAAGCCGGCCTTTTTTGTCGACCAGGCGGCCGATCCGAGGTCCCATCTCCTTCAAGAATGTCTCTTTGTTAGGCATTGAGCACCCCCATCAGCTTGGCGATGGCCTCGATCATCGCCTCCGGTTTGGGCGGGCAGCCCGGAATGTACATGTCGATGGGTATGATGTCCTCGCGCCGAGCGACCGTGTTATAGCTGTTCTTGAAGCAGCACCCGGAAGTGGGGCAGGTGCCTACGCCGACGACGAAGACCGGCTTCGGCGCCTGCTCGTATAGCCGGCGGACCTTGGGGGCGACCTTCTCGTTGATGACTCCGGAGAGAAGGAGGACATCGGCATGGCGGACCGAGCCGACCAGCTTGATGCCGAACCTCTCCACGTCGTACCTCGGCGTCAGCAGGTCCAGGATCTCGATGTCGCAGTTGTTGCAGGGCGAGGCGCTCACATGGAACACCCATAGGGATTTGGCTAAACGTCTCTTGTACCAGCCCATGTTCATACTCCCAAAACCGCCAGAATCACGGCGATAAAAGCGAGGGGCGCGGCGATCTTCCAGAAAAAGCGGATAGCCTGGTCTATCCGCACCCGCGGGTTCGTATTCTTAATGATGATCATCAGGACAACGATCAGCAGATACTTCAGAACGGCCCACAGGATTCCCCAACCCTCCAGACGGAAACCTCCAAAAAAGAGGAGAATGAGCAGAAAGGGAAAGATGACGTACATCATAAAACGGTTGAGCTTCCAGAAGGCCAGGAGCGGACCGCTGTACTCCATGAGAGGGCCCTCAACGATCTCCGTTTCGGCCTCGGGAATGTGGAAGGGCGCCAGGGCCATTTTTGCCTGGATGCAAAGGAGGCCGATAAGGAAGGCAATGATTCCGGAAACGGAGCCGATGAACGGCCCCGCCCCGGCTTGGCTCGCCAGGAGCTCATCCAGGCGAAGCTTGTAGCCGGACTTGACGATGGGGACGAGACAAACAAGAATAAAGGCGAGTTCGTCGCCCAGCAGCAACTTGATTTCCCTCCCTGCTCCCAGGCTGCTGAACACGTTTCCAGTCGACGATCCGCCGAGGATGACCATGATCGAATAAACCATCAGAAGGTACATCACGACGATGAGATCACCCCCGTAGCCGGAATGAAAAAAGAGCGCGGAGCCGACCATGGCGGAAACGAGAACCAGCATTCCGAAGGCCACAAGTGGAGCCGCAACAAACAGCCAGTGAAGGCCATCCTTGACCAGAATCGTTTCCTTCCCCAGGAGCTTGAAGAAGTCGTTGAAGTTCTGGAAAAGCGGGGGGCCGACCCGGAACTGGAAGCGGGCGGAAACCTTACGGTCCACCCAGCCAACCACTAATCCCAAGACGGCGGTGAACAGGAACCCCGGGAAGACCAGCAGATAGACCAAGGTGAGCCCGCTCATGGCCGTTCCTCCTTATGCCTCCAGCTCGGGCTCTTAATCGCGAGATGCTCGCCGGCAAAGAAGATATGGTTCTTCGGATCTTCCTGGGCGATCTCCTTTACCGAGAATGTGCCGGCCGGAGCGGACTTCACACAGGCCGGAACATAATCCGGATGCTCCCGCCGCTGGTTCAGGCAGAGGTCGCACTTGGCGGTGATGTAGTTGATGACCTCGGGGAAGATCGTCCCGAAGGGGCAGGCCAAAACACAGCTTTTGCAGCCGACACAGCGCATGTTGAAGCGTTTGATGACTCCATCCGGCTGACGTTCCAACGCTTGCCGGGGGCAGGCAACGACGCAGAATGCGTCTTGGCATTGCCGGCAGTAGGCGGCGAATTCCGCGACCTCGAGGAGAGAGAAAGTCCCAGGGTTCGCCCTGTGGAACATGTACTCGCACTCGATCTGCTCAGCCGGCACTCCCGTGGCGATCAGGGCGGGGATATCGATGAAAAGCCGTTTCAATCCCATAGGCCCTCCTCATTTTTAATTTGGGCATAGGTAAAGACGGGGCCGTCTTTACAGGCGTAATATCTTCCCATCACGCAATGGCGGCACTGCCCGAAGCCGCAGTACATTTTCTTCTCCATGGAAAGATAGATGTTCTCCTCCCTAAAGCCCATATTCAGCAGGTCAAAGGTCCCGAATTTCATCATCACCGGAGGCCCGCAGACCACGGCGGGGTTGGCGGACGTATCCATCGAGACCTTCGGCAGGAGAGTCGTCACCACGCCGACGTCTTCGCCCCAGCTTTCCCCGGCCGGGACGGCATCCACCGCGCGCACGAAGCGGACCCTGGAATATCTCTGCCATTCGGTTGCAGCCTGCTTATAAATGCAGTCAGCGGGAGTTTTGGCTCCGGCGAGGAAAGTGATGCTCTTGTACTTTTGGATTTCATCAACGAGGGTCAGAAAGAGCGAGCGGAGAGGAGCCAGCCCGCAGCCGCCTCCCAGGATAAGGAGATCCTTTCCCTCGAATTTTTCCAGGGGATACCAGGTGCCGAAAGGCCCCCGGAGACCCACCCGGTCGCCGACCCGGACCTTGTGAACATGCTCCGTCACGAAGCCTGTTTTCATGACCGTCACATCCATGACATCGGATACGAAATGGGAGGACGAAGGAGTGAACGGCCCCTCGCCGATCCCCGGAATGCTCAACTCGATAAATTGCCCGGTCTTGAAACGGATCGGCCGGTCGGGCCGAAGGCGAAGGGTGCGGATCAGCGGGGATTCCTGGACGATATCATATATCGTGGCCGGTATCACTTCATAGGGATTGGACATATCAGATCTCCCTTCTCTCCTGGGCGTTGGGCCCCAAGGGGTTTTCCGGCTCGGGAGGCGGTGCTTCCAGGACATCGCGGACGACGGTCCGGAAATCGATCTGCCCCGGACAGGCTTCCGTGCAACGCCCACAGCCGGTGCAGCCAAGCGTTTGAAAGTTGCTCGGCATATAAAGGAACTTGCACAGATACCGGTTCCGGAAGCGCTGCCGCATACGGGGACGTGGTGAGGCTCCTCCCGCAACCCGGGCGTATCCCTGCCACTGACAGGAGTCATAGCTTCTGACCTTGACGAATGTGTCGCTTCCCCCCTCTTCATTGAGAATCAGGCAGTAGCAGGTCGGGCAGATGTTCGTGCAGGCGCCACAACCCACACACTGACGGGACTCCTGCCCCCAGACGGACAGATCGCCTCCCCGCAAGCCGGTGTATTCCTCTGAACGCCGGAAATCCGAATTTTGGTTTTGGACGAGTTCCGTCATTTTCGCCCGCCCTTCGAGGACGGCCTTTTCGGCCTGGGCGTCGACATCGACCGCCTCTGTAGTGCATTTGATGACGTCCAGGAGCTCGCGTCCTTTCTCACTCCCCGCCTTCAGCACGTAGCGGTCGCCGATGCGGGAGAGGTTGAGATCGAATCCCTCTTCGGAGTAAGGCTTCCCCCCAACCAGGGTACAATGGCAGGCCGGCCCGGCCTCCGTGCAGTCCACGCTGAGTATGGTCGTGGAATCCCGCCAGACTTTATAGGCGGGATCGACGAAGTCCTTGTTGATCAGGGCCCGGTCCAGGAGCTGCAGGGCCTTAAGGTCGCACGCCTTCACTCCGGCAATCAGGCGTCGGACGGGCTTAGCCGCCACCGGAAAGACCTGCTCGCGCGCGCCGTAGAACAGCACTTTGATGGGATCCACGGCCCGATAGCCGTCCAGGAAATAGCTGTCGGACCCGTCCAGGCGGGCCAAAAAAAAGACCTCCTTGTCCCCCACTTTGAGACGCAACGGGAGGATGACCTCCTTGAAGAGGTCGCTCTCGGCGAGAGCGGAACTCCTCAGGAAAGCCATGACGTCATCGACCTTGATGATCACATTTCACCTTCCTCTCATCGTTGGCCAAATGCCCAGGGAAAGAGCGCGGCCGTAAGATAACCGAGATCGGGAGAACGGCGAAGAGTAGCCGTGTAGGAATAGATAAAAGGGTGACGGTAATCCCCGAGGCGCGGCGAATGATAGCGATCCACTCTTTGTTTTTTATAATTACAAAAATTTAAAACGCTATGATTGCCGTAAAAAAGACTATATTATGCCGCCTAATTTTACATAGGGTAAAGCGGCTGTCAAGAAAAAAATGCATTTTATCGATTCTTTTTCATAGCAAAGAAAACATGAAAATTGCGCCGTCTTGGAGTACAATGCGAGAGCATAGGATGGACAAAAAAGCGATTGTTGTACGGGAGGAGATCCTCGGCTCGAACAAGAAGGTCGCCGCCGAGATCCGGGAGAAGCTGGAGCGTGCGGGCGTCCTGGTGGTGAATCTTCTCAGCTCGCCGGGGTCGGGGAAAACGACACTGCTG
>Ga0209253_10000674_pt1 | contig 29650 bp, 19 predicted proteins | sample FrelakmetBRP12BR_FD_187145 | JGI IMG/M metagenome (GOLD analysis project Ga0209253, IMG submission 187145) | Freshwater lake sediment microbial communities from the University of Notre Dame, USA, for methane emissions studies - BRP12 BR (SPAdes)... | ecosystem: Environmental > Aquatic >...
CCTTGGACGTGACCGATTCTTCCGGACTTGTCACCGAGTCCGTTTCCAAGCTCGGCGACCGCCGCCGCACTCTCTCCGCCCGCGGGAGAGCCGCGGTCCGTGCCAGGACGACAGCGAAGCGCGGGTCCTTCCAGAGGTAGCGCGGAGCCAGTCGGCGCGGTTCCTGCGCCAGACGGAACAGCCACTCGAGACCCGCATGCGACATCCAGCGCGGTGCACGGGGGATGCGGCCCACAACGAGATCGAGCGTTCCACCGACCGCGATCGCCACGGACGGGCGGATACGCGGTAGGGTGCGGTGAATCCAGCGCTCCTGCTTGGGCGCTCCCAGGGCGACGAGCACCAGGTCGGCCTTCGCGTTTCGGATTCGCTCGGTCGTCGCATCATCCCCGCCAGATGTCGCGTCGAGCCCGATCATCGACGAGTCGACCCCGGCGATGCGGACTCCGTAGTCGCGCTCGAAGCGCGATGCGGCCTCCGTGGCCACATCGGGCGCGGCGCCGACCAGATAGACCCCCCAGCGCCTCCTCCCCGCGAGTTCCATGAGCGGCCACACGAGGTCAGACCCCGACACCTTCTCCGGGAGGCGAGCGCCGATCATGCCCGAGAACCAGATGAGCGGCTGGCCGTCGGCGAGGCAGAGGTCGGCCTTCTGGTAGGCCGCGCGGAATCCCTCGTCGTACTCTGCCGTCACGACGTGATCGACGTTGGGTGTGAACACACACCCGCCCTGTCCGCGGTCGACAAGCACTTCGATGCTCTTCAGCGCATCCGCGAAGCTCAGGACGTCGACCCACAGGTGCCCGAAGCGCACCTGGACGCAACCGTGGCGCCCTGGCTCACGCGGGGTCAGCGGCTCCGGTGGCTCCGCGCTGGAGTGGGGACCAGGCATTCGCGAATGACTCATCTGGGTACAGGAGTCAGAAACCGCATATACGGACTCACCGGATGGCGCGCAGATTGCGTCAGGAAGAACTCCTATCACGGCTCCGAACGCGGTGGACAGAGTCGAGGCCGAATGACCCACGCCTCGGTGACACGTCGCACTGCAGGAACGCTACGGGGCGTTCGACCTCCTAGCTGGCAAGCCTACGAACGGGGGGGGTCGAACTTACTGGGCCAGCAGATTGGCCGGTAACGGGCCACCCTTACCACCGACCCCGCGCGGTCTGGGTTCGGCACGATCGATACGGAATGATTTTTCGCATCACCCGAAGCGGCCAGCGCGCCCCGTACCTCGGTCAAGGGAGTTGACCCATGCCGGCAGCGGGGTCAGCTTCTTCACATGAGACGACGAGTATGGGCGGCGATTCTCCGTGGGTTCCTGGTGTTGGTTCTCGTCGCACCCGCCGTGGCGACCGCCGATCGTGACGATCACCGTGGGTCGAACCGGCGTGGCCACGAGGATCGCCATCGGGCCCCCGAGTTCGACCCGGCGGCGGCGGGAGTGATCGGAGCCATCCTGGCGGGTGGGGGCATCGTCCTGGCCCGGCGGCGACGCGTCTGAGGACGCCTGGCGCTGGCGCCGAGTCGTGACGCTCCGAAGGGCAGGGCTGGCCTCGATGGCGGCGCCCTGCGCTGGGCCTGTGCGGTCGGGTTGCTCGTCGCCGAGTACCTGACGCTCTCCATTCTCGTCGACCTGCCCACCTCCGGGGACGCCACGGGCCTCGTCGGTGCTGTGCGCCTGGCAATCCCGGTGGTCCTCGGCGCCGGAGCCGCCGGTTGGCTCCTCGCGCGGCGCGGCCCTCGCCGATCGCCTCGTACGACGGAGAGCGGGCCAGTCTGGCCTCCCTGGCGCCCTTGGGCGGCGCTGGCCGTGAACTTGGCCGCCTTCGTCGCAACCGCCTTCCTCGCCTCGCGTGCCCTTGGACCGGGTGCAAGCCCACCGGCGATGGGCGCGCTCGCGATCTTGCTCTTGGGCGCCTTGGTGACAGCCCTGGCGGCCCTCGGGACCGCAGCCCCGGTCCGCTGGATGGCGAGGGAGGTCCTGCGGCGCTGGAGGATTCCGCTGCTGGCACTTGCCGTGGGCGTCCTCAGTTGGCGGGCTGCGGCTGCCGCCGAGAGCTTCTGGGGCGTGTTGTCGGACGGGACCCTGCACGGCGTCGCCTGCGTCCTCCGCCACTTCTCGAACTCGGTGATCGTGGACCCTGGCCAGGATCTCATCGGCGTCGGCGATTTCGAGGTGATCGTCGCCCCGGTCTGCTCGGGCGTGGACGGGATCGGCCTCGTCGTTCTCTTCGAGGCGGTCTGGATCTCGCTCGCGCGTTCGCGTCTCCGGCTCCCCCGCGCGCTGCTCCTGCTGCCGCTCGGTGCCCTGGCGGCCTGGGCGGCCAACGTGATCCGGATCGCCGCCTTGATCCTGGTCGGCGCCTCGGGCCGGGTGGAGCTCGCGGTCGGTGGCCTGCACTCCAAGCTCGGCTGGATCCTCTTCATCGCCATCGCGCTCGGCAGCGTGGCCCTTGCCGAGCGCGTCGCCTGGCTGCAGCGGCCCGGGGCGGTCCCCGATGAGGCGGAGGCGGGCGTCCCCCCGGCGGCGGCGGCCTACGTGGTGCCTCTCCTCGCCGCCCTCGCCACGGCGCTGGTCACCAGCATCTGGACCGAGGGGCCGCTCGACCTCTGGTACGGCCTGCGCATCGCCGCAGCGGTGGCGGCGCTTCTGCTCATGCGCCGCTCCCTGCCCGGGCTCTCGCTCTCGCCGTCCTGGGTCCCGGCGCTGCTCGGCATCGCCGTCTGCGCCATCTGGATCCCCTTCGGCGGCACCGAGGCGGCGGAGCTCGCCGGGGCGATCGGTCGGCTCGGCCAGGGCGAGCGGTGGACTTGGATCGCGCTGCGGATCGCCGGGTCGGTCCTGGTGATCCCGCTCGTCGAGGAGCTCGCCTTCCGGGGCTTCCTCCTGCCCTGGCTCGTGTCGCCCGAGTTCGAGAGCGCGCCGCCGCGCGCCTGGACCTGGCCGGCGGTGATCCTCTCGTCGCTGGCCTTCGGCGCGATCCACCAGCAGTGGGTGCTGGGCGCGGTTGCGGGCCTGGCCTTCGCCGCTGCCCGGCTCTACCGAGGCCGGCTCGGGGACGCAGTCCTCGCCCACGCGGTCGCGAACGCCGGAGTCGCTGCCGCGGTCCTCCTCGGCGGGCGCTGGGGGCTCTGGGGGTAGAGCCCGCGCGCCCTGGATCAGTCGGCGACGGCGAAGACCACCGTCTCCCAGGCGCCCGGCGTGTAGTGGCCGAGGAAGAGGCGGTACCCGAGCCCCAGCGAGAGCAGGTGGGCCGGGACGACGGCGATGTCCTCGGGCCGGTGGTGCACCGAGATGGCCAGGCGCGGCCGGAAGCGGCGGAGCGTCTTCTCCGCGCCGGCGAGCGCCTCCAGCTCCGCGCCGCCGGCGTCGAGCTTCACCAGGTCCACCCGGTCGAGGCCGCGTCGGGCCACGAACGCGTCGAGCGAGAGGTGCCCGAGCGACTCCGGGACGAGCTCGATGCGCCCGGCCAGCGCCGGGTTCAGCTCCAGGTTCTGGCGGAAGAGCGCCTGCCGGCCCGGGTGGCTCTCGAAGGCGAGGACGCGGCCCGACGCCCCGACGCGGTGGGCGAGCCAGAGCGTGGTGTCGCCGATGCCGGCTCCGCCTTCGATGGCCACGTCGCCGGGGCGCGGCCCGACGTGGGCGCCCTCGCGGGCGAGGTCGTACTGGCCGAGGTGGGCCCAGCCGGTGAGGGAGCCGGCGCTGGCCAGCAGGTGGAGCGGCAGCCCCACCGGGCCGAGGTCCCAGAGGTGCAGCGCCTCGCCGGGGAGCGCCGAGGCCCCCGCCGGGACGGCGTCGCGCTGGCGGAGCAGCTGGCTCTCGGCGAGGCTCAGGAACTCGTCCACGCCCTCCTCGTCGAAGGGGAGCCGCACCCGCTCGTCGCCGAGCGCCACCAGGGTCGCCAGCTCCAGCATCCAGTTTCGCGAGGCGTCGTCGCCGAACGCGGCGAAGGCGGCCTCGAAGGCCGGGCCGTGCCCGAGGACCAGCGCGGCGTACTGGGCCGCCCGCTGCAGCGTGGAGCCGTGGCCGTGTCCGGCGAAGCGGCGCTCCACCGCCTCGTCCATGCGGCGCATGAGCTGCCGGAAGAACGAGTCGTCCGGCAGCGCCTGGATCTCCGGCGTGCGGTCCATCATCCCCAGGAAGGTCCGGAAGGCCTCTCGGTCGTCCGGGGAGAGCGCCAGCTCGTCCATGAGCGCCCGCGCCGCGTCGAGCGGTCGCTGCATCTGGGCGAGCGCGATGGCCCGGGCCCGCTTCACCTGGGGGAGGCGCGCGTCGAGGGCGTCGGCGCGCTCCAGCCCGGCCAGCGCGATACCGGTCTCGCCGACCTCCAGGAGGAGCGTGGAGGCCTGCAGGAGGGCGGCGGCCTTCTCGGCGTCGCTGGGAGTGAAGCTCGGGGTCGTCATGTGGGTCCTCTGGCCCGGGACGGGCTTTGGGGAACGCGCTGCACGCGACGCGCCAGGGCGGCCGCCCGCGAGCTCCCGCGGCTCCCGTGAGCCTGTCCACGCCGGTCCCAGGCGGAAGGAGCTGCCGCCGCAGCCGGCCCCTCCGCCGACCGGGGGAGTCAAGGGCCTGGCGTTCGTCGACCTCTTGACGCGAGGTCCGGTCCCGTCGCGAGAAACAGCAAGCACGGCGCTCTCGTAGCCGGGACCGCTCTGCTGGCCCGCTTGTTGAAAGTAGTCTTTCGGCCCCGAAGCACCTGGGCGGGCCGAGGACTGCATGAGCCAAGCGACCGGGGCGAGCCTCCCCGCCTACTACTCGAACTCGCGGCCGGAGCTGGTGCAGCTCGTGGAGCCCGCGGGCCTGAACGTCCTCGAGGTGGGCTGCGCCGCCGGAGCCATGGGAGCGGCCCTGCTCGCCAGGGGAGCGGCCCAGGTGGTGGGCCTCGACGTCCACGAGCCGGCCCTGGAGCTGGCACGCCGGCAGCTCACGGCAGCCCACCGGATCGACCTGAACGCGCTGCCGCCTCTGCCCTATCCCGAGGGCCACTTCCACCTCATCACCTTCGCGGACGTCCTCGAGCACCTGGTGGAGCCGGCGGCGGTCCTGCGCCACCTCCGCCGCTGGCTCGCCGACAGCGGGCGGATCCTGGTCTCCATCCCCAACATCCGCCACGAATCGGTCGTCCTCCCACTGCTCGTCGAGGGGAAGTGGGAGTATTCGGACTGGGGCATCCTCGACCGCACGCACCTGCGCTTCTTCACCAGGGAGGGCGTGCTGAAGCTGCTCGCCGATGGCGGGTTCGCGCTCGAGGGCCGGATGGCCGGGGTCCAGACGGGGCGGCCGCCCTACCTGGTCAAGGCCGCCGAGCTGGTCGAGGCGCTGGGGGGCGACGTGGCCCGCTTCCTCGACGAGTGCGACGTCCTGCAGTTCGTCCTCCTGGCCCGGCCGCGTGAGCACCGCGCCGGCTCGCAGCCGACGACCCATCCGGCGGCCGTGGCCGCGCCTCGTCCTCCCGCGCCGGCGGCGCCCGGACCCTGGAACGGGTCGAAGCGGGTCCGGGTGCTCCTGGTGCCGGACCTCGAGGACCCGTCGGACTGCTGGGCCACCGCGCTCCCCGCCATCGCCCGCTCGCTCGGCGGGAGCGGGACGACGACGCTGGGCATCGCCCTGCCCGCGGAGCTCCTCGAGAGGCCGCCCGCTCCGGTCGCCGACGTCGCCGCGTCCGGGCTCGACCTCGACCTGCTCCTCACCGAGCAACCGCGGAGCGACGCCGGCTGGGAGGCGCTGGTGGGCGGCACCACCGTCCTCGTCCTCACCGCCAGCCAACCCGAGCTCGTGTCGCTGGCCCGGCGCCTCGGCGTGGAGGTCCAGGACGCGCGCCGGGACCCGCGGCTCGCCGGAGCACCTGCCGCGGCACCCCAGCCGCGGGCCTGACCCGCACACGGGACACCGACATGAACCCTTCGCAGACTCCCCGCGGCACCCCCTCCGAGTCTCGGGTCCGAGCCATCGCCTTCTACCTCCCCCAGTTCCACCCCATTCCCGAGAACGACGAGTGGTGGGGACCGGGCTTCACGGAGTGGACCAACGTGGTGCGGGCCCGCCCGCTGTTCGAGGGGCACGACCAGCCGCACCTGCCGACCGATCTCGGGTTCTACGACCTTCGGCTTCCCGAGGTCCGGGCGGCGCAGGCGGAGCTGGCCCGCTCGCACGGCCTTCACGGCTTCTGCTACTACTACTACTCCTTCGGCAAGAAGCGCCTGCTCGAGCGCCCGTTGATGGAGGTGCTCCGGAGCGGCCAGCCGGACTTCCCCTTCTGCATCTGCTGGGCGAACGAGAGCTGGTCCCGGCGCTGGGACGGCGCCGAGGCGCAGGTCCTGGTGGCGCAGGACGACAGCGACGCCACCTACCGGGGCTTCATCCACGAGGTGCTGCCCATCCTCCTCGACCGCCGCTACATTCGCGTGAACGGCGCGCCGGTCCTCCTCGTCTGGCGCGTCGGGCGCATGCCCGACGCCGCGGGGACGGCGGCGTGCTGGCGCGAGGCCGCTCGCGCCGCCGGCCTTCCCGGGCTCTACCTGTGCGCCGTGCAGAGCCACGACATGACCATCGACCCGCGCGCCCACGGCTTCGACGCGGCGGTGGAGTTCCCCCCATCCCCCTGGCACGGGCAGCGCATCGACCCGAAGACGCTCCCCGGCCTCGACCCGGACTTCAACGGTCAGGTCTTCGACTACCGCGACCTGGCATCGCGGCTCGTGTCCCGCGAGGCCCCGGAGTACCGGCTGCTGCGAGGCGTGATGACGTCCTGGGACAACACCGCGCGCCGCGGCCCGGCGGCCTTCCTCTTCCGGGGAAGCTCGCCTCGCGAGTACGAGTCGTGGCTGCGCGCCACCGTCGCCTGGACCGAGTCGCACCACCCGCCGGAGGAGCGACTGGTCTTCATCAACGCCTGGAACGAGTGGGCCGAGGGCGCCCACCTCGAGCCCGACCAGCGCCACGGGCGCGCCTGGCTCGAGGCCACCGCCCGCGGCCTCTCCCGCGCCGACGCCTGGCGGGGAGCCCTCGAGGTCCTCCGGCGCACCGAGGCGGTCGAGCCCGCGGCGCTGAAGCGCTACCTCGACGACATCGAGTTCGCGCTGGACCGGCTGGAACGGAGCACGGAGGAGGCGTCGCCGCCCCGCGCGGAGCTCACCCCAGGCTCGCCCCCGTCCCTGACCCAGAAGCCCGTCTCGCCCGACGGCATCATGCAGATCGACTCGGTCCAGGGCGACCAGCCTCGTGGCCGCGTCAGCCTGCGGTCGGGGGACGTCCTTCACCTGAAGGGCTGGTCGATCGCTCCCGGACTGGAGAGCCGTCAGTCGGCGTCGTTCCTGATGCTCCGGTCACCGAACGGGGACCGGATCTTCACCGCGCCCATCCCCTGGCGCACCCAGCGCCACGACGTCTCCTTCCGCCACCGCGACATCGACGCGCGCTACACCGCGCTCGCGGGGTTCGAGGTCCGGGTCGACAGCGGGGTGGTGACGCCGGGCGAGTACAAGCTGGCCGTGCTTCACGCCAGCGCCGAGCGGGTGGTGGCGGCCTTCTCCGAGCACCGGGTGGTCGTGCAGTAGCTGGCCCCGGACGACGGAGCGCCCATGGAACGACGGAATCCCCCCAAGGACGAGACCTACTACCAGGGGCTGAACCAGTGGCTCCTGCGCGCCGTGCCGCAGGATGCGGTCGCCATCCTGGAGGTCGGCTGCGCCGAGGGACGGCTGGGTGAGGCTCTCCTGCAAGGCCGGCCCGATCGCCGCGTCTCCGGCATCGAGCGCGAGAGCGGCCCGGCCCGGGAGGCCTCCGCGCGCCTCGACCGCGTGTTCGAGCTCGACGTCGAGCAGACGGCACCGGACCTCCCTCCCGGCTCCTTCGACTGCATCCTCTTCGGCGACGTCCTCGAGCACCTGCGGGATCCGCTCGGCGCCATCCGGCGGCTCCTGCCCCTCCTGCGCCCGGACGGCACGGTGCTCTGCTGCGTGCCCAACGTCCAGCACGTCTCGGTCCTCTCGGCCCTGCTTCGCGGCGACTTCCAGTACCAGCCGCTGGGCATCATGGACGAGACCCACGTGCGCTTCTTCACCTATGCGAGCTTCACCAAGCTCCTGCTCGACACCGGGCTGGAGCCCGAGATCGTGGACCACGTCCCTTCGCCCCCGGGCGCGCCCTTCATGGAGGCGCTCGGCCCCGCCCTCCGCCACGTCGGGGCCGACCCGGCCCTGGCGCAGGCGTACCTGGGCAGCTACCAGTACGTCTTCAGGGGTCGGCCCCTCGGGTGGAGCCAGGGGCGGGCCGAGGAGCCGATGAGCTTCGTCACCTGCGTCAACGACGAGGCCCAGCTGCAGGACAACCTCCTCGCGTCACCCTGCCTGCGTGGGGACACCATCCACGAGATCCTCACCGTGCGAGACGCCCGGAGCGTCGGCGAGGCCCTCCAGGCCGCGCTGGCGCAGGCCATCCACCCCCTGGTGGTGCTGGTCCACCAGGACGTCTACCTCCCGGCCGGCTGGGTCCAGCGATTCCAGTCCCAGTGGAAGCTGGCGGAGCAGCGGTTCGGGAGAGTCGGCCTGCTCGGCGTCTACGGCGCGAGCCTCGACCCGGCCAGCCCGGGTGGAGTCCGGCGCACCGGCCACGTGGTGGACCGCTACCGACTGCTCCACGACGGCGTCGGCCCGGCCATGGTGGACACGCTCGACGAGGTCCTGCTGGCGATGCCGAAGGGCACGCCGCTTCGGATCTCGCCGGGCCTCGGGTTCCACATGTACGGCTCGGACCTGGGCTGCCACGCCCGCGACCTCGGACTGCAGGTCGTGGCCGTGGATGCACCGGTGTTCCACAACTCGCTGCTGGGCGATGCGCTCCCGGCTGCGTTTCACGAGAGCGCCGCCCGGTTCAAGGACGTCTGGCGCAGCCGCCTTCCGGTCGCCACCAACTGCGGCCTGATGGAGGCTCCCGAGGAGACGACGCCGGCGGGAACCGGCGCCGCGAGCGAGGACGCGGGGACGGCCTACCACCGGTGGTACTACGATTCCCGCGTGTGGGATCGCACGACCTGGGTGGGAGTCAAGGCCCTCAAGTCGCCGATGGACATGTGGAACTACCAGGAGATCCTCGCCGAGCGCCGTCCCAGCCTGGTGGTGGAGTTCGGGACGCGCTTCGGCGGCGGCGCGCTGTTCTTCGCCTCGGTCCTTCGGCAGCTGGGCCACCGGTCGAAGGTCCTCACCGTGGACGTGGATGCCGCGACCGTGGACCCGCGCGTCGGAACCGACCCCCTCATCGAGCTCCTCGTCGCCTCGTCGACCTCGCCGGAGGTCTCCCGTCGGATCGCGGACCTGCGCGCCGAGTACCCGGGCCCGCTCTTCGCCATCCTCGACAGCGATCACAGCCGAGATCACGTGCTCGCCGAGCTGCGCATGCTCCGGCCGCTGCTTCGCGCAGGCGACTACGTGGTCGTCGAGGACAGCAACCTGAACGGCCACCCCGTCCTCCCGGAATGGGGGCCGGGGCCCTACGAGGCCCTCGAGGCCTACTTCTCCGAGCATCCGGGTGACTTCGCCCGCGACCGGGACCGGGAGCAGAAGTTCGGCTTCTCCTTCGCGACCAACGGCTTCCTCGTGCGCTGCCCTCCGCCGGGCGCCGGGGACGGGGCCCAGGGGTGACCCGCCCGGCCGGGCGGTACGCCGCCGTCGTCGTGGAGCCGCCGGGCTACCCGCACAGCGCCGCCTTCCGCGAGGTGGCCGAGTCGCTCGTCTTCGCGCTGCGCGGCCTGGGGCAGGACGCCATCCATTCGAGCGTGCCGGTCGCCGGCCGGCGTGCCATCGTGCTCGGATCGAACCTGCTGGCGACCCATCCGCTGCCGCTGCCGCCGGACGCGATCCTCTACAACCTGGAGCAGATCGAGCCCGGCTCCGCCTGGATGACGCCGGCCCTGCTCGACCTCTTCCGCCGCCACGAGGTCTGGGACTACAGCGCGCGCAACGCGGCTCGCTACGCGGAGCTCGGGCTTCCGGCCCCGCGGGTCGTGCCCATCGGCTACGTGCCCGAGCTCACCCGCATCGCGCCCGCCGACGAGGACATCGACGTCCTGTTCTACGGATCGGTGAACGAGCGGCGCCAGGCCGTCCTCTCGGCGCTCGCGGCCCGCGGCCTCCGCGTGCACGCACCGTTCGGCGTGTACGGCGAGGAGCGCGACCGGCTCGTGGCGCGCGCCAGGGTCGTCTTGAACGTTCACTACTACGAGGCCAAGGTCTTCGAGATCGTGCGCGTCTCCTACCTGCTCGCCAATCGACGCTGCGTGGTGTCGGAGCGCGGCGCCGCGGAGGAGGAGGAGCGCGACTTCGAGGGCGGAGTGGCCTTCGCACGCTACCAGGACCTCGCCGAGACCTGCGCGCGGCTCTGCGGCGATCCCGACGCCCGCGGCCGGATCGCGAGCCAGGGCTTCCGCCTGATGCAGCGGCGCGATGCCCGGGCCTTCCTGGCCGAGGCCCTGGGCCTGGCGGCGCCGGCTGGCCTTGCCCCGGGCACCGCGCCCGAGAGGCCTCCCTCGATCCCCGAGCCGTCGAAGGTCCCACCGGCGCCGCTCCCGGCCTACTACCAGTGCAGCCGCCCGGAGGTGGTCGCCCGGGCGCGCCCCGCCGGCCTGCGGGTCCTCGACGTGGGCTGTGCCGCCGGCGCCATGGGAGCCGCCATGCTCGCGGAGGGCGCCGCCGAGGTGGCGGGCATCGAGGTTCACCCTCCGGCCGCGGCGCTCGCCCGGGGCCGGCTCAATGCGGTCTACGGCTTCGACCTCGATCGGTCGCCGGAGCTCCCCTACCCCGACGGCTACTTCGACGTCATCACCTTCGCGGACGTGCTCGAGCACCTGCGCGATCCGGCCGCTGCGCTGCGACACCTGCGGCGATGGCTCTCCGACTCCGGCCGCATCGTCTGCTCCATCCCCAACGTGCGCCACGAGTCGGTCCTGCTGCCTCTGCTCGTGGACGGCCGCTGGGACTACCTCGACGCCGGCATCCTCGACCGCACGCACCTGCGCTTCTTCACGGTCGACTCCATGTTGCGCCTCCTTCGCGAGGCCGGCTTCGAGCCGGACGGCCCGGCCGAGGCGGTGGCGTCGCCGCCGTCGCCGGCGATCGAGCAGGTGGCGGCGCTCGTCGGGGCCCTGGGTGGCGACCCCATCCGCTTCCGCCAGGAGTCGCAGGTGGTCCAGGTCGTCCTCTCGGCGCGCCCCGCCGAGGCCTGCGGCGTCCGCGCCGACCCGATTGCAGACCCGTGGCGCGGCTCACGGCCGCTGCGAGTCCTCCTGGCACCGGACCTGTCCGACCCGGCGGACCGCTGGGGCGAGGCTCTGGCCGGGGTCGTCGAGGGCCTCGGCGCCGCCACGGGCGTCACCGTGGCCGTGGCGCTGCCGTTGCCGCTGCTCGAGGCACCGCCCGACGCGGTTCGGGCCGTCGCCGAGAAGGCCGCGCTGGACCTGCTCCTCACCGAGGCCCCCGTCGATCCCGCCGGGTGGGAGCGGCTGCTGGGCGGGGCGTCGGTCTGGGTGGCCACGTCCGAGCGCAGCGACCTGCGCGCCCTGGCGCAGCGGGTGGGGGTCGAGGTCCAGGAGATGCGCACCCACGTCCGGGCCGCCTGATCCGACCGCCTCCCGGCCAGGGGAAGGGCCCCGCGCTCGACGCCCAGCCCGGGTCGGGTCACCGCAGCTGCGGCGGCCGCCGGGTGACCCCCTCCGCCTCCGACTTGACGCATTCGCAGGCCGGCCGCGCGTCAGGGCCGGCCCGCCGGGCGACCGCTCCCCGCCCGCATCCTCTTCATCCGCCTGGCCCCGCTCCGGCGCAGCCACGGCAGGAGCCACAGCAGGAGCCGCGGGAACGCCGCCGCCATCCGCGCCCCGAGGCCGCCGGCGGCCGGCACCAGGATCTCCGGCGCCCCTCCGCGGATGGCCTTCACCACCGCGCGGGCCACGGCCTCGGGAGGCAGCGGCGGGTTCGCGAAGGACAGCGAGGCCTCGTCGAGCTCCAGCTCCTGGGCGAGCTGTGGGGTGTCCACCGAGTCGGGCGTCACCACCGAGACGGTGACGCCGCTGCCGGCCACCTCGGCGCGGAGCGAGAGCGCGAACTGCCGCACCGCCGCCTTCGTCGCGGCGTAGGAGGCCTCGAAGGGCATCGGGACCAGGCCCCCGAGCGACCCGACCTGGACGATGGCGCCGCGCCCTCGCGCCTTCATGGCCGGCAGCACCGCCCGGGCCCCGAGCATGGCGCCGACGAGGTTCGTGTCCACGAGCGTCCGCAGCCGCCCGGGGGAGAGCGACTCGTGCGCGCCCGGGTCCACGATCCCGGCGTTGGAGACGAGCACGTCGATGCGCCCGAGCTCCGCGAGCACCGCCGCCACCACGCGGTCCCAGGCGGCCTCGTCGCGGACGTCGAGGAGGTGGACCGCCGCGGGCGCGAGACCCGGGCCGAGGTCCACCTCCCGCAGCCCGTCCTCGTTCCGCCCGGTGAGGACCACCCTCGCCCCCTCGGCGGCGAGCCGGCGGGCGACCGCCCGGCCGATGCCGCCGGCCGCGCCGGTGACGACCGCCACCGCCCCGTCGAGCGCACCGCCCGCGAGGCCGTCTCGGCCGCCGACCGGGGCCGGGCCCGCCGCGGGCGCGACCGCGCCGCCCGTGACCGCCGGTGAGGCAGCCGACCTGCCCGCCATCGCGGCAGCCGGAGGCTGGCGCACTGCGCCAGGATCGTCCGCACCCATCGCAAGACCCCCGTGGCGGCTGGGGCGGTCGCGCCCTGCCGGCTCGCGCGCCATCCTCCCTGGCCGGGCACGCTCCTGGCAAGAGACCCGTCCGTGCGGAAGGTCCTCGTCGTCCAGTGCGGGTCCGTCGGCCGCGAGGTCGTCCGCCGCTTCGGCGACTTCCCGGAGTGGTTCGCCCGCCGGCTCGCGCCCCTGACGGCGCTGCGGGTGGCCCGCCCGTACGCGGAGCGGCTCCCGCCGCTCACGGGGCTCGACGGCGTGCTCGTCACCGGCTCGCTCTCCTCGGTGACCCGCCCCCAGCCCTGGATGGAGGAGACCGCCCTCTACCTCCTCGACGCGGCCCGCCACATCCCGGTGCTGGGCGTCTGCTTCGGCCACCAGCTCCTCGCCTGGGCGCTCGGCGGGCGCGTGGAGCAGAACCCGCTCGGGATGGAGGCCGGGACCCGCGAGGTCCGGCTCACCGAGGCCGGCCGCCGCGACCCGCTCCTCGAGGGGCTGCCGGAGCGGCTGCGCGTCCAGCAGTTCCACCAGGATCACGTCCCCGGCGTCCCCCCGGGCTCGACGCTCCTCGCAGAGGGCTCCCTCTCTCCGGTGCAGGCCTTCGCGTCCGGCCACGTCCGCGCCGTCCAGTTCCACCCGGAGATCGACCCACCGGTGATGCGCTACCTGGCCGAGTCGCAGGGGGAAGCGCTCGATCGCCTGGCTCCCGGCGGCGCTGCCGCGGTGTCCTCCTCCATCCGCGACGCGCCGGAGTCGGTTCAGGTCCTCCGCAACTGGGCGGTCCGGGTGGTCGGCGCGCGGGAGTGAGGCCCGGCGGCCTCCCGCGCAGAGGGCGCGGGCACCGCCCCGGGCCGGGCGCCGGAGGCCACGCCGGGGCGGGCGCGCCCTACTCCTCGGGCTCGACCTTCACGTCCACGTCCAGGGTCTCCCCGCCGCCGCCGACGAAGATGGTGCCCGACGTCGGCGTGGCGTCCCGGTAGGTGCGCCCGACCGCCACCCGGATGTGATCGGTCTGGGTGAGGATGCCGTTGGTGGGGTCGAAGCCCTTCCAGCCGACCTCGGGGAGGTAGACCTGCGCCCAGGCGTGCGAGGCCTCGGCCTGGCGCTGGTTCAGGTGCTTGGGGCCGGTGAAGAGGTAGCCGCAGACGTAGCGCGCCGGCAGCCCCAGGAGCCGCGCCATGCAGATGAACAGGTTCGTGAAGTCCTGGCAGACGCCGCGGCGGTTCGCGTAGACCTCGAAGGGCGTGGTGAAGAGCGTCGTGACACCCTGGGTGTAGGCGTACTCCTTGAAGATCGAGTAGTTCATGTCGAGGAGCGTGTCGACCAGGTCGAAGTCGTTCCGCACCGCGAAGCTCATGGCGTACTCGCCGAGCTCGCGGAGCTCGCTCTCCGCCAGCTCCGGCGGGAGCAGGAAGGGCTGCACCACCTGCTGCTGCCAGGGCATCCACACCACCGGGATCTGCACCCGCTGCCGCAGCGGCCGGTAGGAGAGTGGGTCGGTGTCGAGCACCTCGACGCGGGACTCGGCCACGATGTCCATCTCGCTGAAGGCCCGGTCCACCTCCAGGCGCCGCACCCGGTTCCCGAAGACGTCGTCGAAGTCGCGGGAGCTGCCCTCCACCGAGATGCGGATGTCGTTCCAGCGGAGCTTCTGCAGGCCGTCGTCCACCGGGGTCAGGCGGAACAGGTGGGAGCTTCGCTCGACCGGCTTCTCGTAGCGGTAGCGGGTGGTGTGCGTCACCCGGTAGCGGCGCGGCTCGGCCTTCTTGGGTCGGGGCATGTCGCGCCTCTGCGTTCCGGGGAGGAAGCCCGGCTCGCCCGACGGGATCCGGCCGCCGACCTCCTCCCGGACCGCTCCCTGCCGCACCAGCAAGAGGTGCCCGGCCGGCACGGCCTGCCACTCCCGCGGCTCTCCGTTCACCGCCAGCGGCTGGCTCGAGACCAGCACCCCCTTGCGGCTCTTCACCCCGCGCTTGGCGAGGTCCACGAGCAGCTCGCCGTCGCCGAAGGTCAGCCGGTCGTAGGGGGGCAGCACCTCCCAGACGTAGATGCCCGCCGAGTCCCGGTCCGAGTAGACGGCCAGGTCGTGGCCGTCGGTGAGCACGCAGGTGAGGTTGCCGTGCTCGTTGACGAGCGAGAGCCACTCCCAGAGCGTGGCCGGCTCGGCCTCGCCCAGGCTCTTCCAGCCCCGCTCGGCGAAGCGGTTCATCAGCTGGCAGAAGATGAGCTCGGTGTCGGTCGATCCCACCGGCTCGAAGGGCACTCCCTTGCGGAGCTCGAGCCGGTGGTGCAGAGAGCCGGAGTGGGCGAAGAGCCAGTCGCGCCGCCCCCAGGCGCGCAGGAAGGGCTGGGTGTTGGCGTCGGTGACGGCGCCCCAGGTGGCCCGGCGGATGTGGAGCAGGAACACCGACGACTCGAGGTGCTCCCAGGCCTTCACCAGCTCGGAGCGGATGGAGCCGTGCTGGGGCGCGGGCTCCTTCAGCACCGTCGCGGCCGGCTCGCCGCCGGGGTAGTAGCCGATGCCCCAGCCGTCCGGCGGCACCTCCCCTTCGCGCAGGCACCGCAGGTCGAAGGACGGCGCGAGCTCGCCTTCGAAGGACATCGCCAGGAGGTTGGGCATGGTGGGCGGGGGCTACTGGCTCTGCGACTGCTGCGGATCCGCCGCAGCATACCCCAGGAGCTCCCCCCCGATGACGCCGGCGATCTCGGAGGTCTCGTCCACCACCCGCGTGAGCAGCGCGTGGAGACCGGCCGGGTCGAAGGCCGCGGCCTGCTCGTTCACCCAGCCCGCCAGTCGACCCAGCCGGCCCTGCGCCTCCCGGCCCGGCAGGTCGCGCGCCTCCGGCGGCCGGATGCGCGAGAGGCGCAGCGCGGCCGCGTTCAGGGAGAAGCGGACCGAGCGCGGGAAGACCGGCTCGAAGACCAGGAAGCGGGCCACCGCGTCCGGGCTCACCCGCCCGCGGTGGAGCTTCATGAAGGGCTCGAAGCCGGAGCAGGCCCGGAGCAGCGCCAGCCACAGGGCGGTCTCCACCACGTTGTGGGCGCCGAGCGCGCGGAAGGCGTGGTGGTGCACGTCGAGGATGCGGGCCGTCTGGCCGGCGCGCTCCAGCAGCATCCCCATCTCCAGGAAGTGCAGCGCGTCGTCGTGGAGCATGGTGCCGCGCACGATGCCGTGCAGCGACTGGGCCGAGGTGCGGATGCGCCGGTAGAAGGAGTGGCGATCGTCGCGCCACTCGGCCCGCGCGCGGGGACTGCCGGCCCAGAGGTAGAGGGCGTTCAGGGCCTCCCAGGCCTCCAGGCTCACCACCTCGCGGATGGAGCGGGCGTTGTCGCGCGCCGCCGACAGCGAGCGGCGGATGGAGCAGGGGTTCTCCTCGTCCCAGGTCAGGTAGTCCTGGACCTTCTCGCCGTCGTCGACGGCGGCGCCGACCCGGGCGTGGAACCGCTCCTCCTCGCCGGAGACGATGATCACCGGCTGCCAGACGTGGCGCGGGTTCAGCCCGGCGTCGAGCGCCAGGTTCCGGCTGACCCCCAGCACGCGGGCCATGCTCTCGGCCCGCTCCAGGTAGCGCCCCAGCCAGAAGCAGTGGTCGGCGACCCGCGAGATCATGCGGCCTCCGGCTTCAGCACCCAGGTGTCCTTCGAGCCGCCGCCCTGGCTGGAGTTCACCACGTAGGAGCCCTCCACCAGCGCCACGCGGGTGAGGCCGCCGGGCAGCACCCAGGGGCCGTCCCGGCCGTTCAGGACGTAGGGGCGCAGGTCCACCCGCCGCGCCTCCACCCGCCCCTTCCCCTCCACCCAGGTCGGGCAGGTGGAGAGCTCGAGCCGCCGCTGGGCGATGTACTTGCGCGGCTCGGCCTGGATGCGCTTGCGGAACTCCTCGATCTGCGCGGCGGTGGACTGCGGCCCCATCAGCATCCCGTAGCCGCCGGCCTCGTCCACCGCCTTGACGACCAGCTCCGGCAGGTGCCCGAGCACGAACTTCCGGTCCTCCTCGCGGGCGCAGACCCAGGTCGGCAGCTGGGCCAGGACCGGCTCCTCGCCGAGGTAGTAGCGGATGATGTCCGGCACGAAGGGGTAGACCGCCTTGTCGTCGGCCAGCCCGTTTCCGGGGGCGTTGGCGAGCGTCACGTGGCCCTTGGCCCAGGCGCGCAGGATGCCGGGCACGCCCAGCAGGCTGTCGGGGCGGAAGACCTCGGGGTCGAGGTAGGTCTCGTCGATGCGCCGGTAGACGACGTGGACCGGGCGCGGCCCGCGGGTGGTGCGCACGAAGACCCGGTCCTTCTCCACGAAGAGGTCGGCGGCCTGCACCAGCTCGAGCCCCATGGTGCGGGCCAGGAAGCTGTGCTCGAAGTAGGCCGAGTTGTAGGGGCCGGGCGTCAGCACCACCGCGGTGGTGCTGCCCGGGTCCACCGGCGACACGGAGCGGAGCGCGTCGGCGAGGCGCGACGGGTAGACGTCCACCGGCTGGACCCGCGCCCGGTCGAAGACGTCGGGGAGCACCCGCTTCGAGATGATGCGGTTCTCGAGCACGTAGGAGACGCCCGAGGGCGTGCGCAGGTTGTCCTCCAGCACCTGGAAGGCGCCCTGCGGGTCGCGCACCAGGTCGATGCCGGCGATGTGGATGCGCACGCCGCCGTTGGGCCGCACCCCGCGCAGCTGCGGGAACCAGCTCCGCGACGCCAGCACCAGGTCGGCCGGCAGCGTCCCGTCGCCGAAGATGCGCTGCTCGCCGTAGGCGTCGTCGAGGAAGCGCTCCAGCGCCACCACCCGCTGCGAGAGCCCGCGCTCGAGGTGCTCCCAGTCGGCCGGCGAGAGCATCCGCGGCACCAGGCAGAAGGGGAAGATCTTCTCGGTGCCGCGCTGGTCCGAGTAGACCGAGAAGGTGACGCCCTGGTTGAGCAGCGCCCGCTCCGCCAGCGCCTGGCAGGCGGCGAAGTCGGCGCGGCTGCGGAGGTCGAGGGCGTCGATGGCACGGCGGAAGGCGGGTCGCGGCGCGTCGCGCTCCGTGAAGAGCTCGTCCCAGGTGCCCGGGAGGCCGCGGTAGCCGGCGAAGAGCGGTGCGCTCGGGTCCATGGCGGCCTCAGGTGGGGAGCGCGGCGGGCAGCCGCCGCAGGTCGAGGGTCAGGCGCCCCGACGGGGCGCGCCGCGCGCCGCGGAAGCGGCCGGGGCGGATGGCGACCCGCTCGCGGCGGCGCCGCTCGGCCTCGCCGTCGTCGGCGGGGAGCCCGGGGTAGACCCCGCCGCCCGGGATCCAGCCGTGGATCTCCACCCGCACGGTCTCGCCGCGCCGCTCCCACTCCAGCACCAGCGGGTCGTGCGGGCCGAGCCCGGGGTGGAGCCCGGGGCTCGGGGCGAAGGCCCGGTAGCGGACCGCCCCGATCCAGTCGGCGCCGCCGGCTCCCTCGAGCGGCACCTCCACGCCCTGCGCGGCCAGCCGCCCCGGCGGCGTCCCCGGGGAGGTGATCCGCAGCTCGACGCGCTCCGAGCTCGCGTCCACGGTGCGGGCGGTCTTGCGCTCCTGCGAGGCCACGTCCCCGACGAGCGGCCAGAAGTCCACCGCCGGCCGGACGTCGAGGGTCGCCCCCCCGAGCTCGACGTGGGCCATCGCCTCCGGCCGCGCCAGCAGGAGCGCCCGCAGCCGCGGGCCCGGCCCGAACCCGTGCGCCTCGAGGTCGTCGAGGACGCCCTTCAGGTCGTGCTCCAGGTAGTAGGGGAGCGAGAGCCGGTCGTGCAGCTCCGGGCCCCAGTCCACCAGCGGGTCCTCGTAGGGCTCGGCGGCGAGCCGCGCCGCCACCCCACGGAAGAGCGCCGCCACCGCCACCAGCCGCTCCGGAGAGGTCGGCATCCGGAGCGCCCGGAGCTCCACCACCCCCATCTTGCCTCGCCCCGGGAGCCCCGGGTTCCAGAGCTTCTCCACGTTCAGCTCGGCGCGGTGCGGGTTGCCGGACGGGTCCACGAGCAGGGGCCCGAGCGACGCCCAAAGCTCCTCGGGGCCGGACGGCCCGCCCAGCGCCAGCCGGTCGAGCGCCACCGACAGCTCCTCGAAGAGCTCGCGCACCCCCTCGTCCGGGCGCGGCCCCTGGCCGGCGCTGCCGACGCAGTCCGGCGCGAAGGCGTAGGAGAGCGCCGGGTGGTGGTTCAGGTAGCGCACCAGCGAGGGCAGGAGCTGCGGGCGCCGGAAGAACGGGCTCGCCTCGGGCGTCGGACCCCCGAGCGTGAGCTGCCCGCCGCCGCCGGAGTCGGTGGCGTGGCCGTTCCAGCGGTAGCGCAGCGGCGACAGCCCCACCTCCGCGGCCGCGGCGTAGACCGCCACGGCGTGCCGGGCGAAGGCCACCAGGTCCGGCGCCGGCGCCAGGTTCACCTCCACCACCCCCGGGTCGGGCGTGACGGTGAGCCAGCGCTCTCCCTCCCCCGGCGCCGGCGCGGGTACCGGGTCGGCCGCGAGCCCCTGGCCGTCGAGCCCCCGCGGTGCGGCCCCCGGTGCGGCGGGCCGGTAGAGCGCCCCCAGGCAGAAGCGCGCCCGCTCCTCGCCGGGGAAGGAGCGGCCCTCGGCCCGCAGGAGCCGCGCCGAGGAGGCGAGCCGGGCCACGAGCGCACGCAGCAGCGACTCGGCGCGCTCCAGCTTGTCTCCGCCCTCCGCCTGCCAGAGCCACTGCGGCTCCTGCGAGAGGCGGTCGGTGAAGGTCGGCTCGGCCCCGAGCCAGATCGAGAGCCCGGCGCGCTCGAGGGCCTCGTCCTGCGCCCGGCACTCGGCGAGGATCTCCCGCATCAGCCCTCCTCTTCCGGCTCGGGCATGGGGTGGTCGCCGGGGTGGCGCCGCAGGTCGAGGGTGTAGGGGTACTCCGGGTGCGGCGGGGTGGCGGCCGGCTTCCACGGCCAGGGGAGCGGCCCCTCCAGCGTGAAGCGCTGGGCGCGGCGCGCCGAGGCCTCGAAGCGGGTGAGCGGCGCGGCGTCGTAGGCCCGCCCCTCCGGGTGCCACACGTGGTAGGCGCAGGCGCCCACCGAGCGGCCCCCCCAGCGGTCCCACAGGTCGATGCGCAGCGGGTGGTGGATGCCGAGGTGCGGCTGCAGCGCCGAGGGCGGCGCCCAGGCGCGGAAGCGCACCCCGCCCACGTGCTCGCCGGCCGTGCCGGTGGCCCGCAGCGGGAGCGTGCGCCCGTTCACGAGCAGGTCCCAGCGCTCGGTCTCGAGCCCCTCGGTGCGCAGCTCGACGCGCTCCAGCGAGGAGTCGACGTTGCGGACCGTGCCACCGGCGCTCGGCTCCTCGCCCAGCACCGGCCAGGGCTCCAGCGCGTTGCGGAGCTCCACGCCGACGCCTCCGACCTGGAGCCGTCCGACGAGCGGGCAGCGCAGCTCCACGAACGCGCGGTAGGCCTCGGCCGGCAGCCCCACCCCGCGCGCCTCGAGGTGCGCCAGCACCTCCTCCATGTCCCTCCACAGCCAGTGGGGCAGGAGGAAGCGGTCGTGCAGCGCCGTCCCCCAGCGCACCAGCCCGTGGCGGTAGGGCTCGCGGGCCACCGAGGCCACCAGCGCCCGCGCCAGCAGCGCCTGGGCCACCGCCATCCGCGGGTGGGGCGGCATCTCGAAGGCCCGCAGCTCCACCAGCCCCTGCCGCCCGTGCGGGCTGCGCCAGTCGAAGAGCTTGTCGATGGAGATCTCGGCCCGGTGCGTGTTGCCGGAGAGGTCCACGAGCAGGTTGCGCAGCAGCCAGTCGGCGAGCCAGGGCGGCGCCGGCCGGCTGCGATCGAAGGCGCGCTGGAGCGCGATCTCCAGCTCGTAGAGCGAGTCGTGGCGCGCCTCGTCGACCCGCGGCGCCTGCGAGGTGGGCCCGACGAAGAGGCCGGTGAAGAGGTAGGAGAGCGACGGGTGGTGCTGGACGAGGGTGATGAGGCTCGCCAGCAGGTCGGGGCGGACGACGAACGGGCTCTCCAGCGGCGTCGGGCCGCCGAGGGTGATGTGGTTGCCGCCGCCCGCGCCCTGCTGCCGCCCGTCGAGCAGGTACTTCTCCGAGTGGAGCCCGGCGTGGAGCGCTGCGTCGAAGACCCGGTGGACGAGGTCGGCGTACTCCCTCCCGGCGGAGGTGGGCGGGACGTTCACCTCCAGCACGCCCGGGTCGGGCGTCACCGAGAAGCGGACCGTCTCCGGCGACCGGGGCGGCGGGTAGCCCTCGAGCTGCACCTCCAGGCCGGCGTCTCGCCGGGCCGCCTCGACGGCGGCGACGAGCTCCAGGAACTCGGCGGCGCCGGCCAGCGGCGGCAGGAAGACGAAGAGCGCGCCGTCGCGCGGCTCGGCCGTGAGGGCGGTTCGCACCGCCGCGGGGCGGACGGGGTCCGCGCGCCGCGCCGCGGCAGCCTGCGCGCCGAGCGCCTCCACCCGCTGCCGCTCCTCCCGCTCGCGCGCCTTGGCGATCTCCTCCGCCCGCGGGTCCAGGGGGTAGGGCGGCTCCTCCGGGACCGGCGCCGGGGCCGGGCCGCCCAGCGACTGCAAGGGCAGCCGCAGGCCGGCCGCCGAGTCGCCCGGCACCAGGAAGAGGTGGCCGCGCCGGAAGCTCCAGCGGTCGGTGCGCCAGGCGCCGCCCTCGCGTCCCAGCGGCAGCACCCAGGCCGTGGGCTCGCCGAGCCCGCGGTCGAGCAGGCGCGCCAGCCGCAGCCGCTCCTCGCCGGAGGAGAGGTCGGCCTCGAGCGGATCGACGTCCACCGGCAGGTCGGCCTCGTCGCGGACCAGGCGCCACGGGTCCTCGTGGGCGCGCAGCGCCGCGCCGGGGTCGACCCCCAGGCGCGAGGCCAGCGCGTGGATCAGCCGGCCGGCCGCCTCCGGCGTCGCCTGGCGCCGGAGCGTCCCGGCCGGCGGCTCGGGCCACAGCCCGGCGCCGTCGCGGCGCCCCACCACCTCGAGCGCCCAGCGCGGCAGGCTCTCCCCCGGGTACCACTTGCCGGTGCGGCAGAGCAGCACCCCGCCCGGCGCCAGCCGGTCGCGCAGCGCCTCGGCGAGCTTCAGCCCCTGCACCCACTTGGTGGGACCGAGCGCCTCCCCGCACCATTCCGGCGCGTCGGCGTGCAGGCGCGAGTTGAAGGTCGGCTCCCCGCCCAGCGTCAGGCGGAGCCCGGCCGCCGCCAGCGCCGCGTCGGTCCGGTCGGCGCCGCTGAGCAAGGCCTCCCAGGTCTCCTCGGTGTAGGGGGTGGTCGGCCGGATCTCGTGGCCGAGCCTTCCCACCTTGAGCTCGAAGCGGACCGCCACCGCCGGGACGTCCGAGGTGCCCGTGATCGGCGACGCCAGCGCCGGCCGGGCCACCGAGGCGAGCGGGATGTGCCCCTCGCCGCAGAGGAGCCCGCTCGTGGCGTCGAGGCCCACCCAGCCGGCCCCGGGCAGGAAGACCTCGGCCCAGGCGTGCAGGTCGGCCACGTCGCGACCGACGCCCTTCGGCTCGTCGGGGATCATCCCCTCGTCGGTGAGCTGGACCAGGTACCCGGACACGAACCGCGCCGCCAGCCCGCGGGAGCGCAGCGCCGCCACCAGCAGCAGGGCCGAGTCGCGGCAGCTTCCGCGCCCCTCCGCCAGCGTCTCCTCCGGCGTCCAGATGCCCGGCTCCTCGCGGATCACGTATCGGACCTTCTCGTGAACCAGCCGGTTCAGCTCGACGATGAGCGAGACGGTGTTGCCCTTGGCGGGGAGGCCGGCCAGGAAGGCGTCGAGCCCGGGTCCTCCGGCCAGCGACGGCTCGTCGCGATCCAGGAAGGGCACGAGGTCGGGGCCGAGCGCCTCCGGATAGCGGAAGGGCACCTCCTGGCCCCGGTCGTCCACGAAGAAGTCGAAGGGGTTCACCGGCCGGATGTCCACGGCCATCTCCACCAGGACCTCCAGCTCCGGCAGGCGGCTGCCCTTCGGAAACGTCACCTGGGCCACGTGGTTGCCGGCCGGGTCGCGCTGCCAGCGGGTCTTCCCCGGCTCGCTCACGGTGAGCGAGTAGGTCTCGATGCGGGCCCGGGCGTGGTCGGTCGGGCGCAGCCGGATCTCGTGCGGGCCGAGCGCGGCGGGGTGGGGGTAACGGTAGAGGCTTCGGTGCTGCAGGAGCAGGCGCATGGCGGGACCCTCGGCGCATGGTGCAAGACCCCTGCCCTGGGCGCGAATTCCCGGCGCGAGATCGCCGGCGGGGGCGCGCCGGGCTGCTCGGGATCCGGTCAGCCGCCCGCCCGGAAGCCCGGCAGGGGCGCCCGATCAGGCGCCCCGGGGCTTCCAGTGGGCGAGGTACCGAGGGTCCTCGCTCCGGCCGCGGGACTGGAGCTGGCAGCGCCCGTCCACCCGGCATTCGTCGAAGACCACCTCGAAGGCGCCACCGGTGGCGACGAGGAAGTCGCGGTCCCGGGCGACCTCCGGCATCCCACGGATGGTCAGGGTCACGAGGCCGGGCGTTCCCACGTCGGCCACCAGGTCGCCGCAGCTCTTCATCGCGGCGGTCCAGGCCGTGGGCAGAACCTTGTAGACCTTCTGCGGGTCGCGCCCGAAAACGGCGAGCGCCCCTTGCAGGATGGGGCGGAAGAGCGGCGTCTCCAGCGACAGGTTGGTCGCGCTGCGCGACCAGGCCCGCACCGTGTCCTCGTCGGTGACCTCGCGGATGGCGCGGCAGAGAAGCGTCAGGCTGGGCACCGGGATCCATTCGAGCCGGCTGGCCTCGACGACCTGCGGCACGAGCTCCGGCGGAAGCCTCTCCAGAACCCGGTCGCGGACGTGCTCCCCGAGGTCCTCGAGCGCGGTCAGGTCCGACTTGAGCTGGGTGGCGCGGATGCTCGGCATCAGGTCGTCAGGCGGCCGGCCTTCACGAGAAGTACTGCTCATCCAATCTAGCAGACGTCCGTGCTCGGTCCACAAGCTGTGCCTGTGGGTGAAGTGACACCTGGACACACCCGTAGGTCCCTGCCGAGCCTCGGCCCCCAAGCGGGGGGTTCGCGGCCCCGGGGAGCCCCTTACGATAGCCTCCTTGAACAGAGGCTTCGAGATGGCCGGGCGCGCCGCCGCCCTGGCCTGTCTGCTCTTTCCCCGTGCGGGGCTGGCCGCGTCCGAGGACGTCCCGGTCTTCGGCGTCTCGGTGACGGTCCACCGCTCCGACCGCGGGCAGGGCTTGGTGTCGGTGGACGCCGACCAGGCCGGGCTCGTCCGGGCCTCGGCGTCGCTGCAGGAGGACGTCCTCCTGACGCTCTCCCTCGAGACCGGGGGCGAGCTGGGTGCGCGACGCCCCTCGCTGAACCCACGGTACGCGTGGACACGCACGTTCACCCACCAGACCGGGGCGGGGCTCCTGCGCGAGGAGCGCGGCGTCGAGTCGGGCTCGCGCCTCGTCGACTGGGACGTGCAGCTGCAGCGCAGCTTCCGGCCGCTCTCCTGCGAGGACCTGTGGATCTACGACCGCGAGCCCTCGGAGCGGGAGCTCGACTCCCGCGGCGGGGTGGTCCTCTCCGGCCTGCCCGAGGCCGGGAGGGTCGCCGCCGAGGCGGCCCGGGAGGCCAAGCTGCGCGCACGGCAGGACCTGCGGCGGAAGGCCTTCTCGGGCCTGCGACTCCGGTTGCGCGCCACCTGGCCGGGCCGGGTGAAGCTCAGCGACCGGGTCTCGGGCACCCCGACCTTCGAGCAGGACACCCTTCCGACGATGGATCTGGAGTGGACGTTCCCCTACGGCCTGGCGGGCGGCGCTCCGCAGAAATCGTCCTCGGCGGCCGACGCCCCCGGTACCGGCCTCGTCCCCCCGGTCAAGCGAGCCTGGGAGGTGGAGCTGTCGCTGACGCCGCTCGCGCCCTTCGAGCTCGGCCTCTCCGCGACCGCCCAGCCCGACGGATCTCTCCTCTTCCAGAACCGCGTGGTCGCGGGCGGCCGCGACATCTCGCGTTCGGTGCGCATCCTGAGGCTCCAGCGGACCTGGGAGGAACGCGTTCCGCCGGGCGGCCCGGCCGAGTACCGGCTCCTCCGGGACTGGCACGACGCCGGCGCCGCAGGAGGGCGCGGCGCCTCCGAGCGCCTCTCCCTCGGCAGGCTCATGGCCCCGCAGGGCTCGGCCGCCCCGGAGGCCCGCCGCTGGATATCCGAGTTCCTGGAGATGGTGGAGGGGCTGCCGGAGCTGGGCCTGCTCTACCACCAGGTGACCCTCGAGACCGTCGAGGAGGGCGGCCGGCAGCGGGTCGCCGCCACCGAGGCCCGCTCCATCTCGCCGTCGGCGTGGTGTGCCATCCGGGGCCACCCGGCGCCCGCCAACGCCCTGCCGGCCGTCTCCGCCGGGTGGCGACCCCGCGTGATCGCGGAGGGGACCTTCGACGCCTCGGGGGGACTGCGGAAGTAGCCTCACCACCCGAGGCGGTGCGCCAGGAAGGCGAGCAAGAGCACGCCCACCAGGAAGAAGGCCAGCGCCACCTTGAGCACGCTGCCCACCACGAAGCCGAGGAAGGCGCCCGCTCCGGCCTTGGCCGCCTTCGCGAAGTTCGGGTCCTTCAGGTACTCGAGGAGGATGGCGCCGACCGCGGGGCCGAGCAGGATGCCGGGGAAGCCGAGGAACATCCCCACCGCGAGCCCCAGCGCCGAGCCGATCACCGCCCACCGCGACGCGCCGAAGGCCCGGGCGCCGAGGACGCTCGCGCCCCAGTCCACGGCGGTGATGGCGACGGCCACCAGCACCGAGAAGGCCACGGTGCCCCAGCCGACGATGGCGAAGTGGCCGGCCCAGGCGATGAGGAAGACGCCGAGCACCATCAGGAGGGCGCCGGGCAGCATGGGGAGGACCAGCCCGGCGACGCCGGCCAGCAGGGCCAGCGCCCCGAGGACGTAGAGGAGGACTTCCATCGGATGAGCTTTGCCACGCGAGCGCCCCCGGGGCCACCGCCCTCTTGGGCAGAGCGCCCCGTCAGGCCGCCTGGGCGCGCGCCAGCTCGGCGAGGTCGCCGGCGAAGGCCCGGACGTCGGCCTCGACGGTGTCCCAGGAGCACATCAGCCGCGCCCCGCCCCACCCGATGAAGTCGTAGAACTTCCAGCCCCGGGCGCGCATCCCCTGGCGCACCGCCGGGGCGATCTCCAGGAAGATGCTGTTCGCCTGGCGCGGGTAGAGGACGGTGACGCCCGGCAGGTCCTGGACGAGCCCGTGGAGGAGCCCGGCCATGGCGTTGGCGTGGCGGGCGTTGCGCAGCCAGGCGCCGTCCTGCAGCATTCCCACCCAGGGCGCCGCCAGGAAGCGCATCTTGGAGGCCAGCTGGCCGGCCTGCTTGCACCGGTAGTCGAATTCGCGGGCCAGGCCACGGTCGAAGAAGACCACCGCCTCGCCGGCCGCCATGCCGTTCTTGGTGCCCCCGAAGCAGAGCACGTCCACGCCGGCCTGCCAGGTGATCTCCTTCGGGCTGCAGCCCAGGGAGGCCACCGCGTTCGCGAAGCGAGCCCCGTCCATGTGGATGCGCAGGTCGAGGGACTTCGCCCTGGCCCAGATGGCCTTCAGCTCGTCGGGCCCGTAGACGGTGCCGAGCTCGGTCGCCTGGGTCAGGCTCACCGCGCGCGGCTTGGGGTAGTGGATGTCGCCGCGGCGCCGCACCATCCACTCCACGCCGGCGGCGTCCACCTTCCCGTCCTTGCCGGGCACGGTCAGCACCTTCGTGCCGTTGGAGAAGAACTCGGGCGCGCCGCACTCGTCGGTCTCGACGTGGGCGGTCTCGTGGCAGAGGATGGAGTGGTAGCTCTGGCACAGCGAGGCGAGCGCCAGCGAGTTGGCGCTCGTCCCGTTGAAGACGAAGAAGACCTCGCAGTCGGTCTCGAAGAGCTCGCGCAGGAGGTCGGCGGCGCGCCCGGTCCAGGCGTCGTCGCCGTACCCGGGCGCGTGGCCGACGTTGGCCTCGGCCATGGCGGCCCAGGCCTCCGGGCAGATCCCGGCGTAGTTGTCGCTCGCGAACTGGCGGCGCTCCTCGGCGGTCGGATTCATGGAGGCGCATTGTAGGCGCCCCGGTCCGGCCGTCCAGCGGCGCCGACAGGCCCCGCCCCTACCTCACCGGCTCGGGGGCTCGCGGCGGCGCGGCCAGCGCCTCGGCGAGCGCGCGCGTCACGTCCTCGAGCGTGTAGGGCTTCTGCAGGAGGCGGACCCCGTCGGTGGCGAGCGCCGCGTCCCCGTCCACGTCGTAGCCGGAGGAGAGCACGGCGCGGATGGCGGGGTTCAGCGCCCGCATCCGGGCCAGGGCCTCGCGACCGTCCATGTCGGACATCATGATGTCGAGGATCACCAGGTCGATGTGGTGCCACTGACGCCGGTAGAGCTCGACCCCTTCCGTGCCGCCGTCGGCGACCACCACCTGGTGGCCGGCGCGCTCCAGCAGGCGGCGGAGCACGTCGCGCACCATCCGCTCGTCGTCCACCACCAGGATGCGGCGGCGCACCTCCACCGCCGGGGCCGGCTCCTCGCCGCGCCGGTCCACCTTGGCGTCGACGAGCGGCAGGTGGAGGGTGAAGACCGCCCCCTTCCCCGGCTCGCTCGCCACCTCCACCGCGCCGCGGTGGGCCTTGGTGGTGCCGTAGACCGCCGCCAGCCCCAGGCCCGACCCCCGCCCCACGTCCTTGGTGGTGAAGAAGGGCTCGAAGACGTGCGCCAGCGTGGCCGCATCCATCCCCACGCCGGTGTCGCGAACCTCCACGGCCAGGTAGCGCCCCGGCGGGACCTCGAGCCGCCCCGCCTCGATCCGCGCCGCGTCGAGCTCGACGACCCGCGTGGCGAAGGTCAGCTCCCCTCCGCCCGGCATCGCGTCCCGCGCATTCAGCGCCAGGTTGAGGAGCGCGTTGTGCAGCTGCCCCGGGTCGCCGAGCGTCGTGGAGGGCTTCGCCTCCAGCGACGTCTTGAGGACGATGCGCTTGTCGAAGCTGCGCCGCAGCAGCGCCTGCACGTCCTGGATGGTGCCGTGGAGGTCGACCGGGACCATCCGCCCCTTTCCCTTGCGGGCGAAGGCCAGCAGCTGGCGCGTCAGGCGGGCCGAGTGCTCGGCGGCGGTGACGATCATCTCCGCCAGCTCGCGCATCTCCGGGTCGTGCTCCAGCCCCGCCTCCAGGAGCTCCCCGCAGGCGAGGATCCCGGTGAGCTGGTTGTTGAAGTCGTGGGCCACGCCGCCGGCGAGCTGCCCGATGGCCTGCATCTTCTCGGAGTGGCGCAGCCGCTCCTCCATGCCCCGCTGCTCGGTGATGTCGCGCCCCACCGCCACGATCGACACCACCTCGCCCTTGTCGTCGAGGACCGCCTTGTCCACCCAGGCGAGGTAGCGCCAGCCGTCCGGCGTCAGCACCCGCTGCTCGACGTAGGCCACGTGAGGCGGCAGGAAGAGCCGCTCCAGCGCCCGCAGGGTGGCGCTGCGGTCCTCCTCGTGGACCAGGGGCATGAAGTACTGCCCGACGATCTCGTCCTCGCGCTTGCCGACCAGGCGGCAGTAGGAGGGGCTGGCGAAGCGCAGCCGTCCGTCCACGTCGGCCTCGACCAGCAGGTCCTGCTGGTTGTCCACCAGGTGCCGGTAGCGCTCCTCGCTCCGGCGCAGGGCCTCCTCGGCGCGGCGGCGCGGACCGACGTCCAGGAACAGCGCCGCCATCTCGCCCGGGCCGGTCTGGAAGGCGTGGACCTCGAAGGCGCCGGCGATCGCGTCGTCCCGGTACTCGACGTGCTCGGTGCTCCAGGGCGGCCCGCCGCGGGCGATCTCCCGGTAGCGCTGCGGGATCGCGGTCGTGGCCAGGGAGGGGAAGGCCTCCTCGACGGTCCGGCCGACGTAGGCGCGATGGTCCACGCGGAGGATCCGCGACGCCGCCGCGTTGGCAGCCACGAGCACCAGCCTCCCTTCCGGCTCGAGCCGGTAGAGGTGCATGCCCGTCGGCGCGGCGTCGACGATGCGGCGGTAGCGATCGTCACCGTGGCGCGGCGCGCCCGTTTGTCCGGCCTCGTCCATCTCGATGGGCCGATTCTAGCGGCCGATGGCCGCGGGCGGCGAATCCGCGGCGGACCTACATCGGCGCCGGAGTCCTACCCCTGGGCCTCGCCCTGTTCACTCCTGGTCCTTGGCCAGAGCCGGCCGGCGAGCCGCCAGGCGCCATAGGCGAAGAAGGGCGCCGCCAGCACGTCCACGGTGTAGTGGACGTGCTGCACGAGCACCGAGAGCCCGACCACGACGGTGCAGGCCAGGAAGAAGGGGCGCGTGCGCCGGCCCGGTACCGCCAGGGAGACGAGGAACAGCGTCGAGGTGTGGCCGGAGAAGAAGAGGTCGCGGGTCAGCGCCTCCGAGGCGCCGCCGAACGCCTGCACCAGCGGGTCCTCCAGCCGGATCATCCCGGGAGGTGGGTCGAGCGGCGTGACCCCCATGACCGCCATGCGCGCCCAGGCCATGATGGCGTAGGCCTGCAGCGCCTGCAGGAGCCGCCGCGGCCGCCGCGAGAGGAGCCACAGCGCCGCCAGGATGGCCGCGTAGATGAGGCCGAAGGCGAGCCAGGTCACGTCCCGCGCCGCGAGCCGGTCCAGCACCGGGTCCGGCAACACCACGCCCGGCCGGAGCTCGACGCGCTTCACGAACGACGCCAGCACCGCCAGGGTGGCGGGCAGCGCCGGAAGCGTGAGGAAGAGCCTCCAGCGGAAGCCGCGGTCGCTCCAGGCCTGCCGCCAGGTCGAGTCGAGCGGGATGGCGCCCATGGTCCCTCCGGATCGGGCGCGCATCCTAGAACGCGGCAGGCTCTTCCGGGCGGAATTCGACGGCGGAGCCGGCGGCCCTTCCCGGCAACGCCGTCGGGCCGCGACGCCGGCGGTCAGTGCAGCGGCGTGCGATCGCGGAAGGCGAGCTGGGTGAGCAGCGCCGAGACCTCCGGGTCGCGGGGCGACAGCACCAGCGCGCGACGCAAGAGCGCGATGGCGCCGGAGATCTCGCCCACCGAGACGGCGGTGAC
>Ga0209253_10000675_pt1 | contig 29648 bp, 41 predicted proteins | sample FrelakmetBRP12BR_FD_187145 | JGI IMG/M metagenome (GOLD analysis project Ga0209253, IMG submission 187145) | Freshwater lake sediment microbial communities from the University of Notre Dame, USA, for methane emissions studies - BRP12 BR (SPAdes)... | ecosystem: Environmental > Aquatic >...
GAGGATCTGCTGGCTCAGTTGGACAAGGCCGAAGCCGAGGTGGAGCGGCTGCGGGCAATCGAGGACGCTCACGTCAGTTGTGAGGATTGGCCGAGGGAGCGGACGCTTAGGGCCGAGGCCGAGCGGGACGCGCTGCGGGAGCAGGTGCGCTACGAGGGGACATTGCAGCGTGCGCTGGCAGCCCGCGCCGAGCGTGCCGAGGCGGCGCTGCGAAACTTGCTCAACAAGATGGATCGTGTCGAGGCCAGTCCCGCCTATCTGAGCGTGTGGACAATCGCGCAGCTTCACGTTGGCCCCTATCGCGGGGAGACTTGGACGGCCGAGTTTGAAGCTGCCCGCGCTGCTCTGCGCGCCCCCGTGCTCGAGGTTATTCACGAGGTCCTCCCCTAGCGACCTAACCCCAGCGCACCCTAAAGGGTGCTGGGGGGAGCGTCCTCTAAGAAACCAAGGAGTTTTCATCATTTCAATACCTTTACTATATAAGGGACGTTGAAAACCCCCAACTTGGTCCTGCAAGGCCTTGAAAGTAGGAGCTTTGCAGTTTTCACGAGCCTCACACCTTTTAGGTGTGGTGGCGGGAGGCAAAATGCAGCGGAGTACCTGGAGAGAAGCCGTGGAAGTTTGGCTCATCTTGATCGTTCTAATGATCCTGATCACCATGGCTAGGAGGTAAGGGGTTGGAGGGGAGGGGGTCATACTTGGCTCCCTCCCTTCCTTCCCAGCCAGCCTACGCCAGGAAAGAAGCCATCTTCCACCATTTGCCTCCTCCGCCACGCGGTGGCACTAGACATCCCCAGCGCTTTCGCAATGAAAGCATCAAGGGCAGTTCCCCTCAAGCTGGAGGAGTTCACAATATCGTAGACCTTCAGGAGTTCTTCAAACTTAGGGCACTTTAGGGAAGCCCCATCCACCGGGTCTAGAAGTAGCCCTAAAGGCCCGTAAAGCTCCGACACCTGGCTTTTCTCATGACATAGACGAATATTGATTCCTTCTTTCTCCGAGTCATAAGGCATTAGGTGTAGGCCCACTTGGGCATCATTGAGCCAGTTCATGGCTCCGGAGAAGCTTTCCTTAGCCCTTCCTGTGGAGCCATCGGCGTTCACCTGGGTCTTTTTCGTATGATGCACAAAGATCAGGGCCGTCCCAGGGAAGAGGTGCTGGAAAAAGGAGTAGACCAACTTCGGGGTCTGCGCCTCCTTGTCATTTAGGTCATGAACCTTCCTTAAAGTATTCACTATGACTAAATCGTAGTCGTTTCGCGCTGCCCTTTCTAGCATAGCCATGTCCGCAGGGTTGGGCTGGGGGACAGAGAGCGGTGGGAGAAACAGGAAGTCCACATTCGGTGCCACGGGAAGCGTCTTTAGCCTCTTGTGCACAAGCCGTTGTGGGGTATCTACTTCAAGATACAAAACTTTGCCTGCCATTGCCGGGAGACCAAAAAAGTTATCCCCCCTTCCCACAGAGGCGGCAATATGCCAGCCCAGGGGGCTCTTCCCGGTTGAAGTCTCTCCCCACAAAAACACAATTCCATCTCTAGGAACATACGGCTCAATCAGCCAAGGTGCCTCTGTATACACCTTTTTGTTAAAGTCTTCCCAGGAGATCAAAGTTCTAGTGTCTCTGCTCATGGCCTGTCAGAGTTAACGTATTCTATTAGCCTCTTACACTTAGGGCATACCTTTGGAACCTTCCCCTCTTGAGGGTACCACCCGTGCTGGCACCTCTCGCAGAGCAGGTGAAGGACCCTAAACTTTTTCTGCTTAACTGTGGTTTTTGTTGTAGTTGGCAGGTTGCTCCTCCTTGAAGGATGGAGTATACTCTACCTCCAAGGTGGTAACAAGTTCAAAGGGAGGAAATGTGAAAAAGTCCAAGAAGTACCAAGTACGAATCGACTTCACCGTGACCCTTCCGGAGGAAGTCTCCTCAGGCAGCATCCCCAGACAGATCAAGGAAAATCTATACCTCTACCCAGGGAGGGATAACTTCTTCTTCCCTGCCAAGGGAGGGTCATATGTCGAAGCCGTCTACGGAAAATTCACAGTCTCCGCAAAGGAGGTGAAATAATGAAGAAGGTGTTTTGCCCGGTTAGTGGAAAGGTCGAATGGGCGAATGTTAGTGGGAAGGACCCACTTAAACTCGACCCGAAATGCTGCAAGTGCGGGAATAGACATCCGGGGGTCAAGTGAGTGAACTTCGGGAGGTAAAGCTCTCTCAGCTGAGGCCTAACCCTTTTAGAGACATAGAGAACTACCCCTTCTGGCGGGACAAGCTGGACCGCCTCAAGGAAAGCATCAAGTCCACCGGAGCCTGGCCTAACATCATAGTGCGGCCGATGGCCGACACTGGATTCTTCGAGCTAGCCTACGGTCATCACAGGGTGGAAGCCATCAGGGAGCTGGGGGTGCCCTCCTTGATGGTGATAGAAACCGACCTTCCTGATGACGCCATGCTGAAGATGATGGCGGATGAGAACGCGGAAGAGTTCGGCACCAACTTCATGCTAGGTACCATGAATGCGGTAAGCGCGGTGGTAAAGGCCTTTAGCGAAGGTAAGATCTCCCTGGGTGCGGAGGAAAAGGCTCCTGAAAGCCATGTGCGCTTCGCCCCCTCTTACCTTAGAGCTTCTTTTCCCGACGTCGTGAAGACACCTATGCGCTACACCGCGCAAAGCCTAGCCACCTACCTTGGCTGGCTGAGGGAAGATGGCATGGCGGAAGCTAGGGTTCACACCGCTCTAGCAAGCCTGGAGCTGATCGAGCTGGGGGTATGCAAACCTCAAGCCTTCCAAGGCTTAAGCCACGAGCAAGCAAAGGCCGTGGTCCAGCAAGCCCAACTCGTCTACAAGACCCGGATGCGCGAACTTGAAAAGGATGCAGAGGAAAAGGAAGCCAAGAAAGCCAGGGAGGAGGCTAAGAAGCAGGCCTCAGCCAGCGTAGCCAAGGTGGTAGGAGCCTTCAGAGACGGAGCGGGGGTGAGGGAAGTCGCCCAGGAGACCCGCTCTCTCAGGGAGCGTGTAGAGGCTGTCCCTACCCAGAAGAAGGTAGACCCAACCGGCACCGACATTTCAAGGATGCTAGACAGGGCCGCGGGAGAACTCGAAGACCTGGCAGTGAAGGTGGATATCCTCGCTGACAGAAGTGAGAACCTGCTCAAGCTCTTCGGGGCTGGGGCCATCTGCGACAAGGGAGTGGAGAAAAAGGTAGGGAAAAGTTTCCTAAGCCTCCTAAAGGCTGGCCATGCCTTCCACAACCACTTCCTTAAATCCCAAGAAAAGAGGGGTTAAGCTAATGGGCTGCTACGAGACTATCGAAGTGCCTTGCCCGAAATGCGGGTCGCTCTACTTAGCACAGTCGAAATCCGGCCCATGTGAAATGGGCTACTACTCCCTGGAGGATGCACCAAACGATGTGATAGCCGATGTCAACCGCCATGCCCCCTTTGAGTGTGAACGCTGTGGCACCCTTTTTGAAGTCGAGCTGGAGATTCCTAGGACTAGAAGAAGCGTCAAGGAGTTGAGAAATGGTTAGAGAACTTTACGTAGAAACCCCTGAGCCTACCCCCTCTTGGGAAGAGCAGGTAGAGCTATTCTACGACTTCAGCGTGGAGGGAATCCCCCTCCCGGAGAAGCTCCAGACCTACCTCTCGGATGAGTACCTTCACCTTATCCCGGTGGAAGCGCGGCTGCCCGAGAATGCCAGAGCCTGGACAGCGTACAAGTCCTGGGTGGGAGACATAGTGGAAGACCCTAGGACTCCTAGGGAAAGGCTGGAAACCTACTTCTTGGAGCAGGAGAGAGTCTGATGGAATTCGGAGGTAGCTGCCCTCATTGTCAAGCTGACTTGACATACGAGGTAGATGGGAAAAAGTACTCCAGCCTGATAGGCCTTGAGATCCAGGGGGGCTACGACGGTATCTCTTACTGGGCCTGCCCGAAGTGCAAGGTAGTCTGGGATCGTTTCACCGGGAAGAAGGAAGATCCCAAGGATTGGGAGAAGTTCTTTGGGGGGAAATAACGTGAGCCAAACCTTCTGGGCCGGGTCCACCACCCTCCTCTTGATAATCACCCTCTTGGCGACCCACACGAAAAATCTAGAAGCTTCAGTAGCATGGGGCGTGGCCTCCTTTCTTTCCCTACTTATCTATCTCAAGGTAGTTAGCGAGGAAAACAAATGAAGAGATCCCCGATATGTGCGGAGATGGTGAAGATGTTTGAGGGCCTAAAGCTTTGTCCCTACCGGGACTCAGTGGGGGTCCTTACTATAGGGTATGGGCACACTAGAAACCCTGGGGAAGGCTACATCACGAAAGAGGAAGCAGAGAAGCTTCTAGAGGATGATCTCCGCTACTTCGAGGGACATGTAGTCTTCCTCCTACAAGATATGGGAGGGGATGTCCCTAGCTTTATGTATGACGCCTTGATTAGTTTCGCGTTCAACCTGGGGGCCTCAGCCCTGGAGCACAGCACCCTTCTAAAGAAGTTCAAAGAAGGTGACAACCGAGGGGCAGCTGCAGAGTTCTCCCGGTGGGTCTACGCTGGGGGGAAACCCCTGCCTGGTCTGATAAAGCGTAGGCGCGCAGAGGCTGTGAGATTCCTGGGTGGAGACTTCCCACTAGTAGCGTCTTGCTATCATGGAGAAGTAAGATGAAGCTTTACCTAAACGTCTACGACTACCCTCTACCTACGGAGCTACTTGTTAGCCTCCAAGGGCTAGGCTGGGGAGGCCTGCGGCGAGACGTAGAGATCCCCGAAGAGATTCCTGGAATCCTGGAGGAAGGGGAAATATTTGGCTTCTCGACTATCCTCTTGCTTAACAAGCCTCCCGGGGAGTGTGAGAGTTTCTTGCGCGCTTGTCACTCCTTCAGAGATGCCATGGTGGAAGTGGGCAACGAGTGGGATACCACAGCCAGCCCCTTAGAGGCCAAGGCTGCCTGGACTGCTTGTCTTCCCCTACTGGGCGAAAAGATGATCACAGGGGGGATCACCTCCCTTTCTAGCCAAGCCCTAGCCTGGCTCGGGAAGGCCTTGAGCCCTATTTTCCCCAATGTGGGCTTCCACCCCTACCGCACCACGGAGCCCCCTACCCCCACGATTCGAGAAGACATCCGGAAGCTCAAGGCTCTAGCCCCCGCGTCCAGGCTCTGGAACACCGAGTGCGGCTGGCACACAGCTAAGAGTAAGGTCTCTTGTTTCAAGAGCGTGCAGTTTGACGACTTTCAGGTGGCTAACTTCTTGGAGAAAGACGTAGCCTACCACCAGGAGGAAGATGTGGAGTCCTACACTGTGTACCAGCTCAATGACGGACCAAATCCCAAGAATTACGAGGACTGCTTTGGGATCAGGAGAGTAGATGGCACCTGGAAGCCTTCTGCTTCCCTTCCTGCTAGGAGGTTGATGTGAAGATTTCCGAGTACACCCTTTTGGAGGACGCCTTTCACAACTCCTTTGGCTTCATGTTGAACAGGATCAGCGAATCCGAAATCAACATGAAGGACCCTCACGCGAGTACTGAGGCTGAAAAAGAGTATGTCGAGGAGAGGTGTTTCAACGAATTCGTCATCGCCATCGAAGAGATGGGCGTGGAGCTGGAGGACGCCAGGGTAACCAAGGATGTCTAAAAGGGAGCTATATGGTTTTTCTTCTTGAGGGCTTCTGGTGGGGCCTGTGTATTGGCGTGGCAGGCTCGGTCCTTTTCTGTCGGGTGGTTAGAAAGAGATGGCTTGCTGGAAAAGGTAAGCTAAGGGAAAAGCTTTACAAGTAATGGCTACTTACTTCTGGGCGGACACGCACTTCAACCATAAGGGGATTCTTAAATACACCTCCAGACCCTACAAGAACACCCTTGAGATGAATGCTGAGCTGATCGCTAGATGGAACTCCGTAGTTCTCCAGGAGAGTGACGAGGTTTACTTTCTAGGGGACTTTGGCTTTCATCACTCCGAGGGAAGGGATCTAGGAGAGATCTTCTGGAAGCTTCGAGGGAGGAAGAGCCTGGTGGTGGGGAATCATGACGAGAAGAATCCCAAGACTCTAAAGCTCCCATGGGAGAGGGTAGAAAATCTCTATACCTTCAAATCTGGAGGCTTTCGAGCCGAGCTGTGTCACTACCCCCTGGAGACCTGGAAGGCCTGCTGGCGAGGCTCCTTGATGCTTCACGGGCACTGCCATGGAACTCTTAAAAGGAAGCTTCCCAAGCGCTTCGACGTGGGGTGTGACGTAGAGCATCTTCCAGTGCTTTGGGAAGATCTTGTTGCCCGTGCGGCGAAGGAAAACTTCCAGCCTGGCGAGGTGGACGGACATGGTCTAGAGATACCGGGGGATGCATGAGATACATAAGCAGGTCTAGCTTCGACACCTTCAGGGAGTGCCCTAGGAAAGGCTACTGGCGTTACCTCTCGGGGCCCTTTGAAGGGGGGGAGGTTCTAGGCCTGGAAGAAGATCGAACCTCCTGGCACCTTGACCTGGGTATAGCGTGGCACACCGGCGCAGAGAAGCTCCTTCAAGGTGAGGGCGGCTCCGCTGCGTTCGATGCTGCCATGGCCTTGAATCTCCCTCTAGGAGCTGACTTGCGGGAATGGCTTCTAGCAGCCTTCCTAGCATGGGAGCGTGCGAAAGCTGATGACTTCTTCGAGAAGTGGGAGGTTCTAAGCATTGAGGACGAATTTGAGATACCTATATCACCTAACGTGGTTCTCTACACAAGGGCTGATTCTGTGGTGCGGGATAGGGCTGATGGATCTTGTTGGGTTCTCAACTGGAAAACTGCTTCAGATGTTAAGGACTGGAACAAGAAATGGTTCTTTGACCCGCAAGGCTGGACAGAGGCCCTCGCGGCGGAAGCCAAGCTAGGCGTAGAGGTGAAAGGATGCATTTACCTAGGCGTCTGGAAAGGACCGATATACCAGGGGAAGACATCTTCCAGGTTGATCTACGGGTACAAGCACTCCGGGAGGGGAGGGCTCACCTACGGAACCGAGAACGGTGGTGGCGGGGTTCGCTTCGAGGCGTGGAAGGAAGAGTTCCCCTTTGGGCTGGGAACTGCGGCCTGGATCTCCTGGCTCCCTCAGGACTTCCTAAAGAAGCACTTTGTAGAGTCTGCCCCCCAGATGCGTCAGGATCTCCTAGTGGAGAAATGGCTCCGCCAGGTGGTAAGGTATGAGGCAGATGTGGACCACATGCTCTCAGGAAGCGAGGAGGACAAGGAGACCTTCTTCTGGCAGAACTGGAGCGAGATAACCTGCGGGAGATGTGCTTTCAAGGACCTTTGCATGCTGAGGTCTTCCCCAGAGGAGATGATCAAGGAAGGCCTCCTTAGGCCTAGAAAGAAGAGTCCTAGAGATGAAGCAGAAGCTAAAGCAGGGGAGGTAACATGAAGTTCCAAGTAGATATCGAGGCTGATTACTCGGTGGAGGATATCGAGGATGATGATGCGGCTGCCCTGGAGTACCAGGACCTACTCTACGAACTCCGCCGTGCCTTCCCTTCCAATGTTAAGCTCAAGGTCACCCTTAAGTTTCGTGACAAGAAAGGCGTGTGGAATGTCTGGAGAACCTAAGACCATCGACCCCCTAAAGGTGGCGTACCACAGAACCCTCACCTCCCTGATGAACATGGCGGCGGAGAATGAGCGCCTCAGGGGACTCCTCTTCTGGAGTATAGGAGCCAATATAGGCCTGGTAAGTCTGGTGATTTTTACGCTCTGCAAGGCTTATGGGGTTTTCTAATATGCCTATAGTTACTCCGGGAAACGTGATGCTGATTTACGGCCAAGGCGGCATGGGGAAGAGCACGCTGGGGGCCCAGCTGGCAGCCTACACCTACAAAACTAGCGGGAAGAAAACCCGAGTAGTAAACATGGATGGCGGCGGCACAGCCAACGCCTACTCTGTGCTGCTTGAGAAAGGAATCGCTGAGATATGGAACGTGGATCAGTGGGACGAAAGAAGCCTCTTCCTGACTCTGGACCAGGGGAGCAAGGGCTTCTGGCCGGAGGACACGAAGGAGCCGAACTCCCCCCTGATGCCTCCCTTCCAGAAGTGGAAGGAGTGTCCTTCTTGTTCAAAAGATGTGGGTGCGAAGGGCTACGCTCTCCCGCCGAAATGCGCATCTTGTGGGACGACCCTAGCTGCGGGGACGTTTTGCCGAACGCGAACCACCTATGCAAACGGGTTCGATGCAGTGGGTGCGGTCGTCTTCGAGGGGTTCACATCATTTGGGGAAGCGTTGCTGAGGCGCTTGCGCACCATCAACCCCGAGGGGGGGAGAACCATAGATGACAAGGCGGGAGATGGAACAACTTTTAAGATCTCTGCTCCCGGGCAGCAGCACTACGGAGACGCCCAAGCCTACCTTGGGCAGTTCGTCGCCAACTCCAAGACCATCCCCACAGGAAGAGTCCTTTGGACAGCTCTGGAGAATCGTGGGGAAGAAGACGGAAAGGCAGTATATGGTCCAAAGGGCCCAGGGCAAGCACTCACTGCAACTTGTATCCCCTGGTTCACGGACGTGATACACCTTGATGGGATTCCTAAGACCGAAAAGGGCCTGGTTGTGAAGGATTCCAATGGCATGGAGGTGGTAGAGAGGAAGCTCTTCCTCTCCCCGCATTACCCTGCAGACAACAAGCTCTTCCTCTTTAGAGCGAAGACTTCTGCCCCGCTCACTGGAGGGATGCCTACCCTCTTGGATTTTCCTCCCACAGGTAACACGGTAGAGAAACTTTTCCAGCACATTGAAGACGCCAAGAAGAAGGCGGGAGAGGAAGCCTTGAAGTGAGCGAAATCCTCTCTTGGGTGGATGACGAAGCAATCCCGGGCATGTTCGACTTCGCGGAGGTCTACGACCTTGCTGTGAAGGAGGCTCCATGGGGGAGCTACCTGGTAGAGGTGGGGGTTTTTCATGGCAGGTCTCTGGTTTATCTTGCCAGGGCCGCTGCTAAGGCTAATAACTTTCTCCAGGTGGTAGGCGTAGATTGGGGCCGAGGTATAGGCTACGGCCTCAACGCGGATGGCGTCCTTAGGAATCTTCTCCTCAGGAAGCTGGATGTACCCTTGATTTTCTGTGACTCGGCGAAGGCTGCCAACTTCTTCAAGGATAATGGCTGCTTTTTCGTCTTCCTAGATGCGGATCACGAGGAGGAAAGTGTAAGAAGGGATATTAACGCTTGGTTGCCAAAGATCGCTCCTGGAGGTATCCTAGCTGGGCATGACTACGAACACCCCAAGGCAGTGAAGCTGCACCCGGGGGTCAAAGTAGCGGTGGACGACATCTTAGGTCCAGAGGTTGGGCACAAGCCAATAGAGGGCTGTTGGATGATGAGAAAACACGGAGATAGGCTGAGGCACCTTAGGTGAAACGTCTAGCTTTTCGCGCCTTTCTGGTCTTCTACCTCTACATCCTTGTGGCTGTCTTCTCTACTTTGTGAAGACATGGGCGACGAGAAGATTACCCCCGAGGGGCACCTGGTAGTAGACTTGGAGACCAAGGAAACTCGTATCCCCCTAGGCCTCTTGGAGGACCCCGCAAGGTTTGACGTGGGGGTTTCTCCTTCCTTGGGGGACATGATCGTGATAAACTTCGTTGACCAGCAGGGGCAAACTAATCAAGCTCTTGGGTTCAGGGGCAAAGCTGCTGAAAAGCTTCTACAAAGTTTCTACACCCTGCTGGTTATGATGCATGGTGCGTGGCCTGGGGACGGGGAGGACCAGACCAAGTCACCCAAGAAAAAGATAACTCTCCACTAGCTAAAAAGCCCGAAAGGGCAGAAAAGAGAAACCTTAATGGCTGCTACGCTTCCGATCGACGTTGCTGGAAACCCCCCCTTTGAGGGCGAGATCATGGCGGAGTCTCCTGACTTCACCAACTACGAGCTGCTGAACCCTGGGGTCTACACCTCACCTCACCGAGAGGTCAAGGCTGGCCAGGCGGTGGACAAGAATGGCAAGGCCTACATCTTCGCTGCCATCGAGTGCGCTGAGCTGCAGGATGAGGCGGGAGCTACTATCACGCTGGCCCGGCCCCTCAAGACCTGGATCGCCACCTTTGCCAAGACGCGGAAGAACCAGCAGGGTTCCACCTCCGCGGTGGCTGAGTACCTCAAGGCTGTGGGCTTTGAGCCTCACCAGCTCAAGGGCGAGGAGATCAAGCAGGCCCTTAGCGAGAGTGCCTCCTACCCTGTGAACATCATGGTTGGCTGGACCAACCGCACCAAGCCCACGGGGTCCAAGCTGGCTAACGGCAAGGATGAGTACACCGAGGAGTGGGCCAAGACGGCTGACTTCAATGCGGGCACGCCGGAGACGCCGCACCTGGTTCCCACCTTTGAAAAGGACGGGGCCCTGGTGCAGGCCAAGCATAGGATTTCCTACTTCAAGAAGGTCTAGACCTTCCCCTCGGGGGCGGGGTTAAGCCCCCCTTTTTTGCGGGGACTCTCGGAGAGGGCTAGGACTCATAATCCTCTGCAAGGTGGTTCAACTCCACCCTCCGCTACCAGGCACTTTTTCCCACAGGTTTAAGTGGCCTTCACACTAGGGTGAAGGAAATGTTTCTGAGGTGGCTAACCTAGCGCGATTTGCCAAGATGCGGTTGTGGGAGGGGGCCTGTGACTGGGTCTCCTCCCTTTTTCTTGTCAAGCTACCACCTCTGAGGTATACTAGCTTCCTTGGAGGTGATAGGAAATGATTGAGTTTCTCCGTAAGTTCTTGATGGGGGTGAGTTTGGCCTGCCTGGGGGGTGGCTTCACTGCCTGTGAGTATAGGCCTAAGCCCCCTGCCCCTACAGTTACCCCCACCCCTGTTCCAACCCCCACCCCCACTCCTACGCCTGTAGTGAGTTTGGGTAGACCCATGCACGCTATCTTCCTTGAGCTGCTTCTCCGGTCGGAGGGGGGTAAGTGGGTTCGAGACAACAAGCCCTTTAGCTACGTGGGCGCGATCCCGTGCTGGCCACCTGACAACGCGGATGGCACCCCTGGACCACTGATTGTGGATGGTAAAAAGATCGAGTACATGTGGCCTCTCGCTTCCGAGCAGTGGATTGATCACATCGCCTCGAAGGGAGCTAATGGGATTCATCTGCGTCCTGGCCCTATTGGTGCGGCTGATACCATCGCTGAGCTGCAGGCCATCGGAGGTCCGTACCTACCTGATGGCTCTGACTGGAACCCGAAGTTCTGGGAGCGCTTCCACACGATCATCCGGTATGCCGGTTCTAAGGGGGTGAACGTAGAAATTGATGGTCTCGATGGGTGGGTGGTGAAAAACTCCATCGCCGGAAGTTGGCACATGCCCTTCCCTGAGGAGGACGTCTTCACCGCACTCCAGCTTCCCATCAATCCCTCGGTGCGTAAGTGGATCAAGAAGTTGACCTACGAGACCTGCCTCTACGGGCACAAGACATACCAGATCGGGAATGAGACTGGTGTCTCTGGCCATGGCTGGACTCCCGAGTGGGAACGGGCTATGTACGGCCTCATTCGTGAGGGCGAGCAGCAGCCTGGTTGCGATGGCGAGGTTATTGCCATGATCGGCTCGAATAGCCGGGACTACGATGGGCCTTATGATTTCTTCGTCTCGCACCAGGCGGAGGCACTTACCGCACCGATTAGCAACAGGCCCACGGAGGTTAATGAGTACAACCCCGCGCTTGCTCCGGCTCAGTTCAAGAGCCTGATGTGCTCCTCCCGGCGTGCTGGCCAGAGCTTCTGGTACTGGCGTAGCGATGGCTCCGACGCTTGGCAGGATGCTAGCCTGAACCTCTTGAAAGGGGGGTGTGGCGCAGCTTCTACCTGCCCCGACCCCAAGCCTGATAGGGCTAAGCTGGATTTCACTATGCTTGTTTACCCGAATGGTATCGTAGATGCCACTCCTATAGTCACCAAGGATTGTGAGTACTGTTCTGCCATAGGCATGGGGGAGATTAACGGAACCCCCAGATGTGCTTGCCCCATCAGGAACGAGTGCCCTGGCTTCGACTGCGAGAACCGCCTGACCTGTGAGCAGTACGTCCTATCGGTTCCTGGGGTTTGTAGTGCAACGGCGCCAACCTGGCACACGGATGGAACGCTCCTGCTCGTGGACCAGTATGGCTTCCGCGCGCGGACGGATGGGACGTGGTTGGAGGCTTGCAACTGCGATTCCTCCATCTGTAGGAGGGTAGAGTTGTGAGCAGATACCTTACAGCGTTCTTGCTTCTAGCAGTGCTTGGGTGTACCCCACCTAAGCCCACCCCCTCTCCTGAGCCTACGCCTACACCTACGGCCACTCCTACCCCCACACCCACACCCCTCCCTACCCCTGGGCCAGTGGCTTGCACCATCTTTGGTGAGGAAGCCAACTTTAAGATCTCCCTCTTGAATGACAACCAGCTCAAGGATGTGGTAAGGGCAGCTCAGGCCAATGTGGGGGATGTTTGTGGACAGCCTCCGAGTGTGAGCCTGTGTAGGCTAGCTGTCCAGTTGGACAAGATGGGCTATCCAGCAGGCGTAGCCGGGGACTCGGTGATGGTGATGCGTAGGGATGTTCTCTACGAGGAGCATCATGCGGTATACTATGGTAATGGCTGCTGGCTTTCCAATACTTTCCGTAATGTCTGGGAAAGGCTAGACTAAGTGGCTGACCCATTTTCCCCTCCTGGATTCAAGTCCTTTAGCGACTACTCACTCCAGAAGGCCGTGGATAGGGCGGTGGCCAACCTTCCAGCTGATCACACGATCGCTGCGGTAGCTCACGTAGACAACCAGGATGGGGCTAGTTTGAGCATGGTTGTTCGTATCGGTGGGGAATGGAAGCTTTCCGCCACTATCGCTAAGCAGTGGGATCAGCCCTTCAAGTACGGGGCGGAGGTTGTGTGGTCCCGCTAACTCCCCAGGAGTGGGAGGAGAAGTGGTGGGAAACTTACAGGACCCTACGGAGGGCAAACCCCACTAAGTCCCTACAGTTAGTGCAAAAGTCTGCCACTAAGTGGATGTTGGAGACGTATGGTTCTAAACCTGATCCCGCCCTTCCCAAGCCGGGTTTGATCCAGGTAATTAAAATGGGCTTGGTAGTGAAGAGAGGTATCTCAATGTTCAAGTTTACCCCTGTAATGATCTCCGCGGCCCTGGTTGCGGGCGCCTCCGCGTTTGCTGCGGCGTACAACCTCGCCGTGGGTGACGGGGTTATCACCACCATGGAGTGGATCTCGGTTGTGTGGGCGGTTGCTAGCGCGGTGACTGGAACGCTTTTTCAGTCCACCCCGAAGCCTCCGGTCGTCTAAACGTATTTCGTCACGTATTTTGGAAGGGGGAGGGGATGGATGGTTTTAACTTGGTGGGAAAGCTTCCTTCCCCTTCACCTATTTCTAGGAGATCTTAATGGCAGTACCTAGGGTAATACCCTGCTTTCATTCTTACGGGCAGGCGCCCACCCAGTTTGCTATAGACCTCTCCAAGGCTCTTAGGTTCTCTGGCACCTTTATACCTTATGTGATCCATGAGCAAGGGTGCTACGTGGAGTCTTCCAGAAATAAGCTGGTGCGTGCCTTTTTGAAGTCTGATGGTACCCACATGATGATGATAGATGTGGACATCAGCTTTGAGTCTGATGCCTTCCTCAAGACCTTCACCATTTTCGAGCAGACGCAGTCGGATGTGCTCTACGGAAACTATGTCCTAGGAAACTCCGCGAACTCCCTCTTTGGGGGGCCGAACAACAAGAGCCAGGAATCTGCTGTTATGGTGAACCTCAAGCCTAACATGGTCTACGATGGCATCGCCACAGGGGGCACTGGGTGGGTGATGCTTAGGAGAAACCTCTTGGAGCGGATGGAGAAGGAGTGCCCCGGGCCATGGCACTGGTTCGCCAGGGATCTTACCTCCGATGGGACTGACTATCGTGGGGAGGACATCTCCTTTGGCCTGAGAGTTTACAACATGGTTCCTAAGCCTAAGGTTCTAGGTACTACCGCGGTCTTCCTGAGGCATCTCAAGGTTCAGCCCTTTATCCCACAGTTCATGAATGGGGTATCCAAGGATTTGGGCGTGCCGTCGGTCTCCTTCCCTAACCCTTACGAGGGGAATCCAAACTTCCTGATCAGCGGGAACCATGTAATCGAGAAGAAGAGCTTGACCCCTGATCAGCTAGCTCAGATAGAGATGCAAATTTTGGCCCAAAAGGTAGAGGAGGAGAAGAATGCCCAGCGTGAGCGAGAAGCAGCGAAGGTTCATGGGAGCGGAGCTAGCGAGAAGGAGAAGGGGAAAGAAAACCAAGACTGGCATGTCGGAGAGCCAACTCAGGGACTTCGCCAAGAAGCCGGGGCTGACGGACATGCTAAAGAAGAAGTCTTGAAGCCCTAGGGGGCTTTCGTGAAGACCCGGCTTCCAGCTACGCAGCTAACTCTGCCTGGGGGCTTTAAGATTATCCTGCTCTACCGCACGCAAAAGCAGTGCAAGCGCTATTCAGGGGATGATGTTTGGGGCTACTGGGATCAGGGAGTAAACGGGGGGAAGATAGTCATCAACAAGGATGCGCCTCTTTGGAGGCAGCACAGAACCTTCGGGCATGAGTTGGTCCACGCGGTTCATGACTACGCACATTGGCTGGACCGTAGGGCTGAAGACCTGAAGGAAGAGGGGGAAGCTACCCTAAGGGAGCTTAAAGAGGAGGACTAGAAGTGCTACATTTCAAGGCCGGCGTAGGCTTAAAGAAGTTGCAGCCACAGCTCGTGCTAGGGATCATGTTGATGAAGGATATTCTAGCCAAGACTTGCGGCCCCACGGTAGACTGCGTGATTACTAGCTGCAACGATGGGGAGCACATGCAGGGGTCTTTTCACTATTCCGGGAAGGCAGCTGACTTCCGCACTCAACACACTGGAATGGCCAAGAGCTTTGCAGAAGAAGCACGAAAAGAGCTAGGTCCCCTGGGATTCGATGTTATCCTCGAAGACCTGGGCCAGCCTAACGAGCATCTCCACTTGGAGTACGACCCGAAAACCTAAGGAGGGTAAGCATGAGGGAGTTCCTTTCTGGGGCAACCCGGGATGAAGACACCACAAAGTTAGACTTCGAGGGCTTCTTAAGCCCTCTAGTTTTACGGCGTTTCGCGGAGTACATGCATGAGCATAGAGTCCAGGCGGATGGGACCTTAAGGGCCTCGGATAACTGGCAGCGGGGGATACCTAAGCTAGCTTACATGCAGTCCCTTTTTAGGCACTTCATGGATGTTTGGACGCTTTGGAGAGGGGACAAGGTTCTAGCGCCTGTGGGTAAGGCTTGGGAGGATGCTCTTTGTGCAATGCTGTTTAACGTCCAAGGCCTCCTCCACGAGAGCCTTCTTAGCCAAGGTACAGTGCGATCAGAAATATATTATCCTGGCTCGATTCGTAACCAGGACGGTCTGGGCAGAATTCGCGATCTGGAGGGCAAGCTGCTCAGCCCTGAAGAAATGGAAGCTCGCGCCAAGGATGCTAGTGACGCCTCTTTTGGGCCTTGGCTGGGTTATAACAAGAGGAGAATCTAAGTGACTGAAGAGACGCAAGAAGGGCCTGCTAGTCCTAGCATCGAGGAACTTTTCCAGGTGGTCCAGGCGCATCACTCTGCACTGCAAGGGATCTCTACGCACCTTATGCAGGTAGCTGGTAGGCTAGGGGAAGTGGAAGCTCTCCTTACCTTTCTCACAGGGGAAGCTGAGCAGCCTAAGGAGGAGGAGGAGGGAAGTAGTCCTCAGGCTGATGGACACTGAGAAGGCCAAGATCCTTTTCTGGGACATAGAAACCCGGGGCCTCCAGGCGGACTATGGCTCCATCTTTTGTATCGGCTACAAGTGGCAAGGGGAAGAGAAGACCCATGTGGTCTCGATTCACGACGTCCCTGGGAAGCACCCCTTGGACGACAAGGAGCTGATCAAGTGGTTCGTGAAGGAGGTTTGGAATGAAGCTGACGTGGCAGTGGGCTGGTACAGCTCCGGGCATGATGAGCCCTTCCTTAGAACACGCTCAGCCATTCACAAGCTGGCAGCACCTAAGACTGTCACCACTCTCGACCTGTGGGGTAAAGTTTGGAAGAGATTTAAGTTCTCCAAGAACTCCTTGGATAACGTCTCCAGGCACTTAGGCCTCACCAACAAGTGGTACAACCCACCCCAGGACTTTGAAAGGGTCCTCTGGGGTGACAAGGCTGCGATGAAGCGGATCGTGAAGCACTGCAGGGTGGACGTGGAGATCACCGAGCAAGCCTACAAGCGCCTGGCACCTTTCATCCTCGCGCACCCGAGGGTAACTCACGACTCCTGGCGCTGCCGCACCTGTGGTAGCGAGAGCATCCAGCGAAGGGGCTGGAAGTACACCGCCCTTAAGGGTAAGACTATTCAGGTGTGGTGTAGGGCTTGCGGGGGCTGGGATACCAAGAGCCCGAAGGAGTTAGGAAAGTGAGCTTCCCCTGCACCAAGTGCGGCGCGTGCTGCGCGAAGGTCCAGGGAGAGCCTTGGAGTTCCACCCTTCCACTTAACCCTGATGGCTCTTGCCAGCATTACGACCCTAAGAGTAAGGAATGCAAGATCTACTCCACCCGGCCTGACATGTGCAGGATGGACTACTTCTGCCCCCCGCACTGCTGGGAGTGGCAAGAGGGCTACTGTGACAGGATTCACCAAGCCCTTTATGGGGTTTCACGAGAAAGGGGAGAAAATTGTACTCATGTAGTCGGAGGAAAAATGTCTAAAAAGGGCTCGGTACTTATTCTAGGGGCGGGGCGCTCTTCTTTCCAAAGGGTTGGCGTGTACTCCCCTGGAGAAACTCCACCTAGCAACTCCTTTTTTCTCAACTTTGAAGACATCTGGACTATAGACATAGACCCAGAGGCTAAACCTAAGATCACCTGGGATCTGGAGACCTCGGAGACTTTTGCTGGAAGAAAGAATCTCATCTGGCCTGTGCCAAATGGCTTCTTTGATGAGGTTCATGCGTATGAGCTTTTGGAACATCTCGGTCGGATGGGGGACTACGAGTTCTTCTTCGCCCTCTGGAGGAAGATCTGGGAGGTTCTCAAACCTGGGGGCGTGGTGTGTGCTACTACCCCTTGGTGGGAAAGTTCCTGGGCCTGGGGTGACCCTGGGCATAGGGTGGTCTACTCCCCAGCCTTGCTGATCTACCTTGACCAAGACAACTATTTAGCGCAGGTTGGCCACACCGCGATGACAGACTACCGGAGGTTTTTTCCTCCTCCTTACTCCTTCAAGGTTAGAAACTCCTTGATGACTAGCATCAACTCTACCGTACCAGATCCCAGAAGCGCAGGATTTACCTTTGTGCTACAAAAGGTGGACTGGAAAAATGAAAGTAAAAACTAAGTGCGGGGAGATAGAAACCCCAAACTTTTCAGACATAGGTCCTAGAACCAAGTACTGGGCTGAAGCTCTCCAAGACCTACTCAAGGTGGAGGAGATCTACTGCGTCCTTGGCGCAGCTTTGGAAGAGGCCTATCGAGCTGGTGGGGCTATGGCTATGGCACGTATATTAAGGGGGTTCAATGCGCATGAGGAGGTTGTGGACGCTGATTTCAAAGTCATCCCAGAAGGGGGATCAGGACCCATCACTGCGGAGCCAGCTAGCCCTGGCGAAAGCAGCGGACCCACTGAACATCCCGTGGTTGACGGAAGCGTACCTGGAGGCCCTGAGGAAAGCCCCCCAAGCCAGTGAAGCCACCAAGAAAGCTTGGAGAAAGGTGATAGGCCTTGCCTAAACGCTTTAGCACCTTTACCATGACCAGTGATCCTCACCACCCCGGAGCTGAAAGGCTCCGGAAAAGTGCTCTCTACTGGGGCTGGGACCTCACCTTTTTGCCTTGTGAGACTTGGGACCCCCTCTTTAGATGCCAGCAGATCTCCCAGCTAGAGTTCCTAAGGAGGGAGAAGCCTGAATTCTTCCTTTACCTAGATGCTTGGGACACGATATTTTGTGGGCCTCCACAGGAGATGATTTTTGAAAAGGGGGTCCTGACCTTTTGTGGCGATCCCCTCTTGGGAGACTGGCAGAACAAGGCTCTGGTAGCTAGGTTTACCCCGGATGCCTTCCCGCCTGCCAAGATGGACGAGTTCCGCTTTGTGAATGACGGGGTGATATGGGGAGACCCGGAGATCCTATTAGACCTGGGAGATGACTACCTCAAGAACTACCCCGCCAGCTTGAACCAGGACTACTTCAACTTGAGGTATGCCTTCGAGACCTCCCTCAGGAGGAATCGCCTGCGGGTGGACTCCGGGGTCAAGACTGTGATCAACGTAATGGGCATGCTGGCAAAGGCTGTAGATAGAAACTACAATGGTAGGCTTACTTACAAGCCTCTCAAGACTACTCCCGTGATCATGCACTCTCCGGGCACCAGACCTAGAGATCCCATTGCGCCTATTCCCCAGTGGATGGAGGAGGAGTATGCCTCAGGCTGAGCCCTACATCTGCACTACCATGACCACCGAGGGGGGGAAGTACTTCGACCTTCTCAAGTCGGCTAGAAAGTGGGGTTGGAAGCTGCAAGCCCACTTTACCCCCGTGGAGGATGGGGATGAGGAACTCTTCTCCAAGGCCTACCATGCATACATAAAGAGGAAGCACCTGGAACTGAAGAAAATACTAGAAAAAGCCTACCTCCTTGAGGGGTTCAAACGCTTCTTCTACATGGATGGCTGGGATACTGTCCTTACTGGCCCTCCTGAGGAAATCCCTTGGCTCCACCCGCTCAACTTCTCCGCGGAAAAATTCTCCTACCCGGAAACGCGCTACATAGACCTCTTTCCCCCGGGGTCAATGCCTTCCCTGAATGCCGGAGTAATCTGGGGCGAGATAGAAGCCTATCTTGCTCGGTGCCCAAGATACGAGATCTTCGATCAACTAGGCTGGATCAGGGAGTATATGAATAACCCTGAGGGGATCTGGCTCGACACGGAGTCCCAGGTGGCAGTGAGTCTTTACGGCATAGCTGATCAAGACACCTGGGGCTACTCCGGTGGGCGCACTATTTATCGCCCTACAGGCACCAAGCCTCTAGTCCTACATGCTAATGGGAAGTGGTTTCTGCCTGCTTGGCTAACATGCTAAGCAAGCCTAAGGCCTGCGAAGGATGTCCCTTGGAGAAGCTCGGGGCAGGCTTTGCTTTAACAGGAGGGAAAGGTGATACCACCTCAGTACTTGTTGTGGCAGAAGCACTTGGAGAAGAGGAGGCAAGGGCAGGAGAGCCCCTGGTTGGCCCAGCAGGGAGGACCTGGGACCGGCTGGTCAGCGGAACCCTTGACCCCTTACGCAACCACAACTTGTGTAGGGACGACTTCCTGCTGGCCAATGTTATCAGCTGCCAGCCTCCAGGGAATGTCATCACAGGAGCGCCCTATGAATCTGCAGCCATCGATCACTGCAGAGGATTCCTGGAAAAGACAATACGAGAGTTCAGACCAAAATGCATCCTTACCCTGGGAAACACTCCCCTTAGGTGGTTCACCGGACAGTGGGGGATTGAAGGCCTTAGAGGTTACGTCTTTGAAACCCCTTGGGGACCTGTCGTACCTACCTATCATCCCTCCTACATCCAGCGAGGAAAGTGGAACTTGGCCAGGGTGGTTCAGCTGGATATTCTTAAAGCCCTTGAAGTGGCTAGGGGAGGTACTGCTTCTCTTCATGTGGAGAAAACCTATGAGTTATCTCCCGGAATCAGGGAGCTTGAGGTCTTCCACACGAGGTGGCTCAGGGCAGGATGCCCACCGCTAGCATTCGACATTGAAACCCCTCACTCCGAGGCCTCAGACAACGAGGACATGACCTTTGAGGAGGATGCCTCGTACCAGATCTTGATGATCTCCCTTTCCTTCGAGCCATTCAAGGCTATCAGCGTGCCTTGGATAGAACCCTTCAGCACTGTAGTGAAGGAGATCTTCAGGACTCCTGGGGACTTCCTGGTGTGGAATGCCAAGTTCGACGTCCCCAGGCTTATGGCTTCCGGGGTCCACTTTAGGGGACAAGTAGTGGATGTTATGCTTGCCTGGCATTGGCTGGAGCCGGCTCTCCCCATGGGCTTGAAGTACGTGGCCACCTTTTTCTGCCCGGATATGGCTGCCTGGAAGCTAGAGATGCATAAGAATTTCTCCTGGTACAACTGTGCAGACTCGGATGTGCTCCTAAGAACCTTCCTAGGCGTGAGAGAAAGATTAGAAGCCCAAGGTAGGTGGAATACCTTCATTAGGCACTTTGTAGAGTTCGGCAAGGTTCTTAACAAGATGTCCGAAAGGGGGGTGAGCGTAGACCATGACGCTAGAGCAGCAGCTAGAGAGCATTTCCAGGAGCGCTTCGTCGGGGTGGTTGAGAACAGCCAAAGGCTGGCTCCACCTGAGCTTGGGAATCTCAGTCCGAAGCGTGGGTATATCCGAACACCCACCGAGACTACTGGTATGGTCCAGATCGAGGTCGAGCTTAACGAAAAGGAGCTGGCCAGAAGAAGAAAGGAGTCCGAGCGTGGGAGAGAAAAAGCTAAAAAAGAAGCCGAGAAGCAAGCGAGGAAAGCTCAGCGCGAAGAGGCTCGCAGAGTTAAGAAGCTGGGTAAGAAAGATGCAAAAAGGAAAAGAGTAGTCCATGAATAGCATCTCTCACCCGCACCTTTGTGTTGAATGTGGAAAGGAGCACCTTTGTGACTACCCGGAATGCGATACCCTTCAAGGCTTCCAAAGGCTCTGCCAGAGGTGTAGCTATCTCTATGGCTGGAGGCAGAGCAAGGAGCGCAGGACCCAAGACGACTATAACGTCACGTTGTAAGCACAGGCTAGACTCCACGTTCCCTAAGGAGAGTGTAGGCAGCTTCTTGGTAGGCAGGTGCTACTTCTGTGAGTGCATCGTGGCTGTAGAGCAGGTTGCGTGAAGGAGCTAAGGTGGGCGAAGCGAGAGCCCTTCAATCCGGTCAGCTCCACCCAGGTGATGGCCTATCTCAAGCTGAAGGGATACAAGGTGCCTGTGGATCGGAAGACCCGGAAGCCCACATCCGGGGAGGATGCGATAGTGGAGATCCTCAGGCACAATCAGGACCCGCTCCTAGAGCGAGTCCTGGAGGCCAGGCACCTAAAGAAGGCTTTAGGCTACCTTTTGGATACAGCTTTGGGCCAGGATGGAGCCTTTCATCCGATTTACACCTTCAGGCCGGAAACGGGCAGGCTCTCTTCTATCCGGCCAAACATGCAAAACGTCCCAAATGGCGGCGTAGACGAAGAGCTGGCTAGAGCCATAAGAAGTTGTATCGTACCCTCGCGCCCTGGGAGAGTCCTCCTAGAATGTGACTGGAAGGCCATGGAGGCAGTACTTACAGGTTTCTTCGCGGGGGACGACGAGTACATCGCGGCGAGCCAGAAGGACTCACACGCATGGTTTGCGGGCTACCTTCTCCTAGAGCAGGGAGTCATCAAGGAGGTACCAAGTCCTAAAAGTGAAGGCTTTATGGACTTCGCCTCTTGGGTCAAGAAGGACTTCAAGGAGGTAAGGAGCCTAGCTAAGAAGGTAAACCTGGCTACAGGCTACGGCATGAAGTGGCCCCTTCTGGCTGCCACCTTAAGGTGCAGTGCGGCAGAGGCAAAGCGCTACCTGGAAATCAAGGACAAGATGGCACCAAAGCTAAAGGCCTGGAAGGAGGCAACGTGGAGAGAGGCGCACGCAAAGGGATTCTTAGAAACTCCCTTTGGATATGTAAATTTCTTTTGGGATGTCTTGCGCGTGAAATCTGGAAAGGCTTCCCTAGGAAAGGAAGCCAACGCGGCTCTAGCCTTCAGGCCTCAAAGCTCCGGGGCAGCCATGCTAAGAGAGACAATGCTCCAACTAGACTCCCATGATGGAGAAGCTTTCGACTTCTTGGTGCCTATTCATGATGCGATTCTTGTGGAGACCTGGGAGCGGGATGTGGAGTATGCGAAGGGTGTGATCTGTAGTGCTATGGGTAGACCCTGGCCCGAGCTGGGGGGTTTGGCTATCCAGGCTGATGCCAAGGCTGGTTCAAGGTGGAGCGAAATGGAGGCTCTAGATGACTAAGGAAGGTGTGGGAAAGGCCGGGATGGCTTTAGCGGTCTTGCAAGTTAGGGCACAGCAGCTAAACGATCTGATCAGCGGGGTGAAAGATGCAGAGGATGCAGCTTCCCCCTCGGTTTTGGACGTAGTCAGGACTAGTGTTCACGCCCTGAACGAGGAATACTTCACCTACGCTCATGCCTGCTGGCTTGCCAGCTTGACTGAACCGGGGGAGGGGGAGTAGACTTTAGGTCTCGCCTCGGAGCTACGCTCCCCCGGTTTGCGGTTCCGGGAAACCAAAACCGCCTTTTACCTTCTAAGCAGGGCTAGGTGCACTAACAGAAAAGCTCACCGCTACTGCTTCTCCCGCTACCACCTCGATGTCCAGGACGCCGATTAGGGACTTGACGCCAAGGCCCATGTCCGCGTCAACCTCGACCGTGGCCTGGAAATTTCCCAAAGGCCCCACAGCCGAGATATCACAGGCGAAGCCATCATCCGAGGGAAGGAAGGATAGCCCAGCGGGGTCGGAAACATTCCAAATAGGCGTCCCATCTACCTTGGCGGGATTGCCCTTTGCGTCGGTTACAATGATCTCTACGGAGATCTTCTCCGTGTCTTTAATCGTGACAGCCATTTTTCCAACTCCTTTTACTTTGATATCTTTGGTCGAGATTGACCACCTCAGGTACATTAGCTTGGGGTCTGGAGGCTCACGCAGGCAGATCTGCCGCTTGTCCCAGTCTACAGTCAGGGCTAGTTGTAGCACGACTACTTCTCCTTGGCCCCCGTGGCTGCCTCTCTAAGGGGCTTAGTTAGCATGTCCACCTTCTCATTCCTCTTCTTGAGGGCGTAGGCCTGAGCCATGGCGCCGGTAAAGGAGGGTTCTTTAGGCTTTGGCAGGGGCTTGGCCTTGAAAGCCTTTCTAACTTCTGCTTGTCTCTTCTTCTCCTCGTAGTACGGGCCTTTCAGGCTCTCGTCTTCCCAGGGCTTCTTCTCATCCATTTAAGGTCTCCTTGAGGGATCTCCGATCCCTCCTGATGCCCGCGTGCTGGGCCTTACCTGTTGCCTTCTAGCCTTTAAGGCTTCCACCCTAGCTAGAAGTTCCTTGTACCTTAGGTCTGGGTCGCCTGCGGCTCGTCTAGCATCCAGCTCAGAGGGCTTCCCTGCGTAAGCTAGCCAGCCTGCATCTTCCTGGGGGAGACCATAGGAGGAATATAGGTTTGAAAGCTTCTCCTCGTTGTAGGCAGAGTCTAGGTTCTTTCCCTCGTAAAGCTGGCCCACATGACGAAGCTCGTGAGCTAGCTCGAAGGGTTTGGCCTTAGGACTTACTCGTACCAGGGGCCTACCCTCGCTTCTCTGCCCGTAAGTGCCTGGCTCGAACTCGCCCTCCTCCTGCACATAAGGATAACCCTCTGGGGTTCTCTTGGCTTGAGCAAGCTGGTACCCTGGCATGAGTCTTGCAAAGATCTGCTCCGGGGTCTCGGGCATTAGAAGGCTTCTCCTTTACCCTTGGGCTTCACCACCTCATCCACGAACTCGGGGAGGTTGGCATTCGAGGGCTTGAGCTTACCCATCTTGTACTTGGAAGTATATTCCTTCTTGAGTCTCTTGGCCCCGCCATACTTCTCGTTGAGGGTATGCACCCGGGAGTAGAGGGCCTTGGGCTTCTTACTCTCGGGCAAGGCTTGGTAAGCAGGTGAGGTGACAAACTCATTCAATAGCTGCGTCACCAGGGGCATGTACTCGTTCTCGAACTTCGCCACTTCCCCAGGGGAGAGACGGTAGTAGAGGTTCCGCCCGAAGGGATCCTTCCCAGGAAGCGTGACCCGGTGAGAAAGCCTAGGGCCACTCATCTTGAACTTAGACAGCTCCTTTTGTAGGGCCCGGTCCTTTTCCCTTAGTCCTGCTTGGCTACCTAGCCACTTCCCCTTGGCACCTTCGTCTGCGCTAACCCCGTTCCCCAGGAGCATGAGGGGGATGAGCCAGGCAAGCCTGGGATTAGACTCAATGATGTCATTAGTATCACTGATACTCATGGGCTCAAGGAGTTCCTTGACGGTGGTGGTGGCAAAGCCGGTGGGGTCTGCATTGTAGTCCAAGGCTTCCCCTGAGCCGGTACGCTTCTCCAGGAAGCTAACCAGGTAGCCCACTCCAGGGCCCGCCTTGCTTCTAGCAAACCTAGCCACTGTGGCTAGGGGACTTTGCTCGGAGATCCTGCCACTTCCAAGCTCCTTCCTCTTCCCATAGAGGACTTGCTTCCCCCTGACGATGAACTGCTGTAAGCCACCCCAGCCGTCAAAGACTGCCCCTCCCATCCTGACCTTACCGAAGTCCGTAGAGAGCGCATCCCTTTCAATCTTGGGGTCTTCTCCCTGGAGCTTGGCGATAGTGTAAGCCAGGCCGGTGAGAGCCACGCCTCCCGCCATGGATCTAAGGGTCTGCATCCTGGCATAGCTCCTAGCATCCTTAGTAGCGTAGCGGGAGAAGCCAGTGAGCGCGTGCCCCAGCATCCTAACCCTGGAGGCATTCATGTTAGCGGAATAAAGGCCATAGTTAAGAACTTTGTCGAGGTGTGGGCTCCCAGTAACCTTGCCCCTAGACGCAGCGTTATTGATATGCTTGACCAGGTCTGGGAGGAAAGCCTCGAACTCTGCAGTGCTCCTTCCCACCTCGCCAAAACCCTTGACTCCATACTTGAAGGCATCCAGCATGGCCTTGTTTTGGTAGAAGTTGTAGGCGCGGTTGGAGGCATCCACAGGGAGGGTGATGACCTTTGAAAGGGTCTCCCCTAGGACCTTCTTGCTCCAGGTTTCCAGTGCTCCCTTCCCTAGAAAGCCCTCTGCTACGTCCTTCCCCCTTACAAATCTAAGGCCCTTCTCCGAGGCAAGCTGGTAGTAAGGGTCAGCTTCAAACATCTGCCGGAAGTGTGCGTCCGCCTTTTCGGAGAAGGCAGCACTCACCATGTCCTTCATGTTCTTAGCGAGGCCCCCTTCCTTAGGGGCCTTGAGCTGCGCCAACTGCACTATGTCTTGGAAGAGCTGATCTGTGGAAAGCTGCCAGGTGTTCCTGAAGACATTAGAGAAGTCGATAGCAGTCTTGATAGGTCGAGTGATGTTGATTCCCTCACCCACCTTGTCAATCCAGCTTTGCACCTTCAGGTCTGAAGGAGAAGGCTTGAAAGGGCTAGTCCCCAGGGTGGGGAGCTTCTTCACCTCTTCAAAAGAGGCCTTGGAGGCCTTCCAGGGGAGAGACCTGATCCGCTCCCTTTCCGCCTCCCTTGGGGTCTTGGAGGAGCCAGCCATCTTTAAGCCAAAGGGTAGGCCACCTAGCCTAACCCCCGCGAGGATCTCCGGGTCTGCTAGGTCTTGCCTGAGCTTATCCGTGATCTTGAGGACCTCAGGGTTGTGCGTGAGGATAGTCCTGGCCAGCTCGAAGGAGAACTCCCTAGGGCTATACTGCGCCCTCTTGACTCCATGCTCCGTAGAGTGGAACTGCTTGGAACTTTCCTTCTCAGGCACTAGGGCAGTCACATCACCGTAGGTCTTCTTCCCAATCTTGATTCCTTCCCGCAAAGGAAGGTTGCCTGCGATCTGCGCAAATGCATGAGGTCGGTTGGTGGTCTTAGTCTCCGCGTGACCAAGCTCATGGAGAAGGGCGTCCACCACGATATCTGCAAACTTCTGGGGGTGCTTTGTAAGGCTGCCCAGCTGCGCCAGGTCAATGTAGGCAGCGAGCTTTTTAGGCTCCCACCTAGTCCCTGCCTTGCCAGTCCACCAGCCACCGAGGCCCACGTATGCTTCCTTCAAAGCCGGGGCATTGGTAAGGTTAGCTGCAAGCTTGGCTAGCTTGCCCCCGGCCTCTTCGATCAGGGGTCGGGCCTTAGAGTAGGCCTTCCTCTCAGCCTCGACACTTTCCTTGGGAGTTAGCTCCGAGCCAGCCAGCTTCAGCTTCTGCCCCGCGGCACCCGTAGCCTGGGCCCTCCTGGAGGTCTCAAGCTTTCCAATAACTGTAGTGGCTTCTCCTTCAGGGATGTGCCCGGCCTTGACCCACTTTTCCACCTGCCTCTCAAGATCCAGGCGGGTGGAGGCTTCTACTTCCTTACCCTTGAGGAACTCCTGGGTGGCAGGGGAAATCTCTGGGGCCCTTACCTTAAGGGCCTCAAGCCTCTCCACCGCGGTGGGAGCCTTCTTAGCCCAAGGAACAGGATACTTGTTGAGGTCCCCCACGAGGATATCAGCTGGGGGAGAGGGGGTATACTTAGCCTTCTTCGCTCCGGTATACTTACCCATCCCCACAGTCGAGGTGGCGATCTTGGGCCCCTTCTCCTCCCTGGCAGCCAAGGCGGCTTCTGTCATCCCTGCAGAGCCCTTCTTCTCCCTCTCAAGGATCTGCTGGTAGGCTTCTGCCTCGTTCTCGATCTGCCCTGCGGTCTTCCTCCTAGAGGTGCCTCTCCCAAAGGCAGGGGGCTTGGCGTTCGGGTCCACATTGTAGGAGATCCTAGTGCTCTCAGCCTTAGAGCCCTTGGTTTGGAGGAGGGGGTAAGCTCCCTTTTCTCCCGGCAAGGTGGTCATGCGGAACCTGGACTCTGGGACCATGCCCTCGTAGACCTTAAGCTCTTCCTTTACCTTAAGGGCATTATCCAAGGTTTCCTGGGCGTGCTCTGCAGCCTTGACAGCTTGGGGAGTGCCTGTCTTGTTTGCATACTCGAAGACCTTGGGCGCAGACTCCTCCACCTTCCTGATGTGCTCCTGAAGTAGCTCCACCTCAGAGTAGAGCTGTCTCTTCCCACTGGCTCCAAGGGGGGCGATCAAGCTCTTGGCATAATCCTCCGCGAAGGGCTTCCTACCTAGGCGCGCCGCAACGCTCTTGAGCATAGGCCCAAGGCTTTGGATGACCTCCACCGGCCCGGGAATCTCTTCCGAGATCTTCTCGGACTTGGAGGCTGCCTCTTCTGCGGCCCTTTCAGTAACCCACCGCCGCGTGCGCTTCTTCACCTCGCTCATGGAGGGGAGAGGAACCACCCTACTTATCCTGGGGGAAGGTGCGTTGTCTCCCTTGAGTAGCTCTGTCTTCGCAGTGAGTTTGGCCAAGCCCTCAGGGGACCTGGCGGCTAGCTTGGAGTGGGTTTCCGGGGTGGTGTACCTGGGGCCAGTGACTGCGCCTTCTTCCCGCCCCAGCTCCTTCCTAAATTCCTCCAGGGAGCCTAGGAACTTGGTAAGCCTCACCCTGGCGTCAGGCACAGGCTTCCCGTCAGGGCCTACTCCTGCAGCCTTGAAAGCCCTCTCTACTCTTCCCTTCAGGTCCCAGCCAAAGCCCGCCTGCTGAATGTCACTCCACTTGATCCCTACGTTCTTCCCGGTGGCTGCCCTTCTCTTGAAGACATCTAGGATCTTCTCAATAGCGTCTGCGCTGGCTTGAGTCCTGGAGGCGCTGCGCTGGAAGGGCCCAGGCTCCATGAGGTGCTCCCCAGCCTTGGGGGCCACCTCCGACTTGGTACCGAGCTTAAGAAGCTTTCCAGCCACCCTGACAAAGCCCTTAGGGATCTGGGCAGGCCGCGCAGGGTACTTCTTAGTGGCCTCCTTGGCAGGCTTCCACTTCTTCTCCTGAAGGGGACCCGTGACCTTGCCTGCCTCCTCGTGAAGCTTTTCCCTCACAGGGCGGGGGGTGAAAGGCTCCTGCGCGCCAGCCATCTCCCTAGGGAGCTTCCTCTCCCCTTCTGGGAGGGAGGAGAAGCGATTAGGGAGCTTGGGGATCGGCTTGACATAACGCCTGGAAAGGTAGGCTTCCCTAGAAGCTGCAGCCAGCTCAGCCTGGCTTTCTTCGCTAAGGCGGAAGCCGCCCTTGGCTCTTTCTCTAGCTCTAGCAGCTTCCCTCTCGGCCTGGCTAGGGGCAATAGAGCCCCTAGAGCCTACCGTGGGAGCCTTGCCTGGGAAGCCAACCCTGGTGATCTTTCCAGAGATCCCCTTGGGGATGGACTTTAAGGCACTAGGCTCAGGGGTAGGTTTGGCAAGGCCTAGCCTACGCTTGATCTGCTCCTTACGCATCTTGAATCTAGATGCCAGGGAGCTTTCCTTAGGAAGAGGAATCTCTTCCTTCCTTGGCTTACCCGCGATGTCCAAGGCATCTGCCAGCTGACGAACGGACTCCTCTGGCATAGCTTCAAGCTCGGCCAGAATCTTGGCCTCTCTGGCTACAGCTTGCTCAGTCTTGGGGGCTTTAGGTCCGGCTCTGTACCCAGGCTCCTCTTGCACGAGGGCCTTGAAGACCTTCTCCACCAGGGCCTGGTCTCTGCTCTTCTTCTCCCTTTCCCTGGGGGAAAGCTCCGAGCCGGCCAACTTGAGCTTCCCCTTCTCAGGTGCGTGAAGCAGGCCAATAAGGTCCCCGATGTTTTGGGACTCATTGATAGTAGCCCTACGGGTGCCAGGAGAGAGGTCGAGCAGATTTCCCTTGACATCTCCCCAAAGCTTGATAGCGTCATCCATGGCCCTGGCAGCTGCGCCTAGATTGGTGGTTCTAAGTGCTCTGGCCTGCTGCACCTTGGCTCGGTATTGCGAGGCGAGGTCCTCGGCGGTCCTGGCAGAATCTGCACTCTTTTGAAGGGTGACCCCCAGGCGCTCCTGGTTCCAGAGCTTCCTAGCTTCCTTAGCCGAGAGTTGCGGCTGAGTCGTTCTGAGCTTGGAGAGTTCGGGGGAAGTCTCCTGGGATCTAACTACAGTCTGAAGCGCCCTCTGATCTCCGGCTTCTGCCTTCTTCCATCTAAGAGAGGTGCCACTAAGTCTTGGAGCTGCCTTACGAATGTAGGCAACAGCCTCAAGGAGTTCCTTCGCCCCTGTGGAAAGCTCCCCCTGGGCATTCCGCTCCCTAGCAAGGGTCTTTGCTACATTAGGGAAGTAGCTCCTGAGTTGGCCATAAGTAAAGCCTCTAGCTTCGAGAGCTTCCATTCTTCCAGGCTGGGCCCCACTCTTAAGCTCCGTAGCTAGCTGCTTGATCATCTTGGAGGTGGGAGAATTCAGGCCTATGACGAAGTTGTCTCCAGTCCACCTTCCAGAGGAAGGCCCCGACTTTACTGTCGAAATCCACTCATCAATTGGATTGATGGCCTTGGGTACAGGTGGAGGCTTCAAGGCTTCAGGAAGAGGGGCTTCCACTCTCCGGTTAGTTATGGCTGCCATGGCAGGCCTGACAGAGGAAGTGAACATCCCCAGGAGCTTCTCCCCCATGCTCTGCTTAGGCCCGGCTGGAGGCGGTAGGCCTGCCATCTTCTGCTCTACCTGGGGAGCCGCGGCCTTCCTCTCAGCGATGAGGGCCTTTACGAAGTCCGGGTGGACCTGAGCCTTTGCGGCCTGTCTCCTAAGGGCATCAGCCTGCCTGGGGGTAAGAGGACCTCCAGCCGCGGTTAGCCTGTGCGGGGGAAGGTTCATCACCTCTGGCTGTGGAGCCATCTGATCCGGGGGGATGAAGTCTGCCTCAAAACCCTTTAGCTCTGTGGGGGTAGGTGGCTTCATGCCCAAGCCTTCTGCTAGCTCCATACTCTCAGGGGAGTAAGTCCCTGCAAGAATAGAAGCCCTAGTGGGGGCTTGGAGCGAAAGGGCCCCAGCTTCAACCGAGCCTTGGAGACTCCTGGCCTGGAGTGCATGCTCAGGGC
>Ga0209253_10000676_pt1 | contig 29579 bp, 24 predicted proteins | sample FrelakmetBRP12BR_FD_187145 | JGI IMG/M metagenome (GOLD analysis project Ga0209253, IMG submission 187145) | Freshwater lake sediment microbial communities from the University of Notre Dame, USA, for methane emissions studies - BRP12 BR (SPAdes)... | ecosystem: Environmental > Aquatic >...
GCGATCGGCGCGTAGCTGAAGCGGTGGATCGGAGATGGGCCTAGGCGTGCGAGGGCTTCCTGGTGCCGAGCGGTGCCGTACCCCTTGTGGACGCCAAACCCATACCCCGGCCAGGTGACCTCAAGTTCGGTCATCCGTTGGTCACGGGCTACCTTGGCGATCACGGAGGCGGCGGCGATCGATAGGCAGCGCGCGTCGCCGTGCGTCAGGGGCGTCTGTGGCACCCGGACGCCCGTGAGACGCAGATGGTCGATCAACAGGTGATCGGGCGGCACACCGAGCGCATCCAGGGCGCGGCGCATGGCGGCCCGCGTGGCTGCCATCAGGCCGATTGAATCCACCTGCTCGGGCGGCGTTTCGCCGACGCCCACCGCCAGGGCGACGCCGCGGATGCGCTCCGCCCACACGGCGCGCTGCCGAGCGGTCATCACCTTGGAGTCGCGCACGCCGTGCAGCGTCTGCAGCAAGGTGGCGTCCGACGAGGGCAGCACGACCGCCGCGGCGACCACCGGACCTGCCCATGCGCCGCGGCCGGCCTCATCGATTCCGGCTACACGCTGCAGCCCCGAACCCCATAGGCGCTGTTCGTGTTCGAGATCGGGACGATCGGGCAGGTCAGCGCGGCGGCCCATAGCGACCACGCGCCGCGTACCAGCGGATGCGCACCAGGTCCGTCAGCATCGCCAGGGAATCCCGCACCAGGCGCACCCGGCTGCCGGCAACATGAGTCCAGGGAATGGGGACCTCGACGATCGGATAACCCTTGCGCCGTGCAAGGAACAGCACCTCGACGTCAAACGTCCACCCATTGAGGACCTGCAGGCGGAAGAGCTCATCGGCGGCGTCGGCCCGAAAGCACTTGAATCCGCACTGCGTGTCTTGCAGCCCGGGGACGGCCAGCAGACGCACGAGTAGATTGAACCCGCGGCCGATCCAGTGCCGGTAGGCCGGCTCGCTGTAGCGTGCGGCGCCTGGCGCTTCGCGCGAGGCAATGGCAATGGCGGCCTGCGGGAGGAGCGGCGGAAGAAAGCGCGTGATGTACTCGATGGGCATGGACAGGTCTACATCACAGATGAAGCGGTACTCCCCGGTGGCGGCCAGGATGCCGCGGCGGACGGCCAGGCCTTTGCCGCGTGCCTGCTCGCGCAGCACGCGCAGGCTGGGGTGCTGCCGGGCGAAAGCTTCCGCCACCTCCGCCGTGCGATCGGTGCTGCCGTTCTCGACAACCAGAATCTCGGATGAATGCGGTTGCGATGCCAGGAACGCCAGGACGCGGTTCAGGCTGTCTGCGAGGCGGTCCTCTTCGTTGTAGGCCGGAATGATGATCGACAGGAACGGAGGCAAGGCAGCCCTCAGCGCCGCTAGCCGAACGGCAGCCCATAGAAGACGACGTAGGCGAATCCGGCGAGGATGATCAGCTCGCCGATGATCATGATCGACAGCAGGATGACCCATTGGCGCCGGGTGAGCCCAGCGCGCCGTCGGCGGATCTTGGGTAGAGGGCGCACTTCCTGGTGCGCCACCAGGGGCGCCTCAACGAAGGCCTGCGCCGCCTGGGCCGAGGCCGCAGTCGCCGGCGCACCACGCGCGCGCGGCGCATCGTGCTGCGCGGCGGCACGCATCGACCCCGGGCGGATATGCTGCGCGCCCGCCGAGCCGGCGGCCCAGGACTCGAGCTCCGTCTCCGGGAGGGTATGCGTCAGCGGTCCGGTCTGGCCGGTGCGCCCCGGTGCGACGGCTGCGGTAGTCTCCGGCAACGCCCGGGCCGCCGGCTCGGCAGGTTCCGGGGCAGCTCCCGGTTCGATCTCAGCCAAAGGTTCGACCGCTTTGGGCGTTGCGAGCGAATCGAGGACGGCGCCGATGTCTTCGCCGTCCATGATGGCCGGGAACGCCTGCAAGTTGTCGGCGAAATGGTCGATGGCATCCGCCAGGACGATGCGGACGCTGGGGCGGGCGGTGTCCACGTGCGTCCGGGGGTTCGTGAAGATGAGGACGGACTCGATCTCCGGCAAGGGGTAGCCCTGGCCCTTGAGGAAGCGCAAGAGCTGGACCGCCATCGTCAGCGCCGCGCCCTGCAGGTTGGGGCGAACCCGCTTGAATCGCCGGCTGCTGCTGTCGAACACCAGCCACTCATCCAGCTTCGCCCGGTAGATGCCTCGGATGGGCGTGGGGAAGATGACCCGGACGCCTTGCGGGCTGAGCAGGATCAACGGGATCGTGACATCCGTGCCGGGCACGACCTGATTGCGGACGAGCACGTGTTCATCCCCGAGCGCCTTGCTCAGGCGCTGGGTGACGGCCTGTTGGGCTTCCATCTCGCCATGCCAGCGCAAGCCGAATCGGAGCGTGCCGCGCAGCCGGCTCTCCAGGCTGATGGCCCCGCTTTCATCCCGGAACGAGGAACGCTCGATGACAATCATGGCCGGTCCTTCTAGGCCTCCACCGCGGGCGATGGCTGCGGCGTGATTATAAGGCAGAGCCTCCGGGCGACAAGCCGGCCGGAGGGCCGCCGTATAATGAAGCCTGGAGGCGGACATGCGCCCTCGAAGCTGGTGGATGGGTGTCGTTCTGGTTGCTGTGTTGCTGGCGGGCTGGCGCTCGCCTGCCCGGAGCCAGTCGGAGGCCCTGGTGCTCGTGCTCCAGGCGCGTGGCCCACTGACGCCGGCCATGGCCGAGTACCTCGATCGCGGACTGCGGCTGGCCGAGGCCCGCAATGCCGAGGCGGTGGTCCTGCAGCTGGACACGCCGGGCGGTTCGATCGACCTGATGAGCCGGATGGTGCAGGCGATCCGGGCAAGCCAGGTGCCAGTCATCGTCTATGTCGCCCCTCGGGGCGCGATGGCCGGCAGCGCTGGCACCGTCATCACCCTCGCCGGCCACGCGGCGGCGATGGCCCCCGAAACGGCCATCGGCGCCGCCAGCCCGGTCAGCGGTCAGGGAGAGGACCTCGCCGCTACGGAGGAGGCGAAGGTCAAAGAGATCCTCAAGGCCGAAGTGCGGGCCCTGGCGGAACGGCGCGGACAAGAGGCGGTGACGCTGGCCGAGGCGACCATCGAGTCGGCCCGGGCCGCCTCCGCCCGTGAAGCGCTGGAAGTCGGCCTCATCGACCGGATCGCCACCGACGTCCCCGACCTGCTCCGCCAGATGGAAGGGATCACCGTCGAGGTCGATGGGCAGGCGCGTGTCCTGCACACCGCCTGGGCCTTCCCCCAGGCAATCTCCCAGACGCTGACCGAGCAGTTGCTCCAGATCCTGACCAACCCGAACATTGTGTTGTTGCTCATGACCGTGGGAGTGCAGGCGATCCTGATTGAGATCTCAAGCCCCGGTGGCTGGGCGGCAGGCTTCATCGGCGTCGTTTGCCTGGCCCTCGGGGGCTATGGGCTTGGAATCCTGGACGTCAACTGGTTTGGGCTTGTGTTTCTCGTATTGGCGCTGGTCCTGTTCGTCCTCGACATCAAGGCGCCGACCCATGGCGCCCTGACGTTGACCGGGGTCGCCTCGTTCATCGCCGGCGCGCTAGTGCTCTTCAACTCTCCTGGAACACCCGCCTTCCAACGGGTCTCGGTGCCCCTGGTCATCGGCACCGGTGTTGTGACCGCGGCAGGCTTCTTCCTCATGCTGACATTCGTTGTCAGGGCACACCGCCGTCCCGTCGAGGTGGGCCGAGAGGCCCTGGTCGGACGCCAAGGGGAAGCCCGCACGGACCTTTCACCTTCGGGAACCGTCCAGGTGGCGGGCGAATTGTGGTCGGCTGAAGTTGAGGCGGGGATGCCCGCCATTGCCATGGGGGAGCGGGTCGAGGTGCTCGGGGTGAAAGGGCTTCGGCTGCAGGTGCAACCTGCCCCTAAGGGCCCGGTTGACGCCGGAACCCCCAAACTGTAAACTACCGCTGATCGTCACGTCCTGCTAAGGAGGACTGTATGCCTGCGGCAGCATTCCGCCTGATCGTGCGCACCGGCCCCAATCCCGGGGTGGTCATCGATCTCACCAAGGAAGTATCGATGATGGGCCGCGATGTGACCAATGACGTTGTCCTTGGGGACGCGGAGATCTCGCGTCAACATGCCCGGTTGACGCGAACGCCGGCCGGCTTCGTGCTTGAGGATCTGGGGTCGACCAACGGGACGTTCGTCAACGGCGACCGCCTGGCGGCACCCCGGGTTCTGAATGCGGGCGACCTGCTCGGGCTGGGCGAGAACGTCACGTTGACTTTCGACGCCACGTCGCCGGAATCCGCAGCCACCGTCATGGGGCCTGCGGTCGGCAGGCCCGCACCTGCCGTCGCGCCGGCGCGGGGGGCCGCGCCGCGCCCCGCCGCGGCAACACCGGCGCCGCCCGGTGCGGAAACGCCCCCAGTTGAAGGCCAGAAGTCGGGCAACCGCCGATGGATCCTTGCCGGGTGCGGCTGCCTGTTCTTGATGGTCGCGTGTGTCGGCCTGCTGTTCTTCCTGGACGCGTACTACCCCGACATCCTGTACGCCCCCCTCCGGGCTCTGGGCTTCTGACCGGTGCACCCAGGCATGCGCGGGGCGGCCATTGGCCGCCCCGTTGATTCCTGGAGGGGCCTGCCGCCCGCCGATATACCTGCGGTCACGTCAGGCTGACGATTCGCACCACGGCGGTGGAAGCCGCGGGATGGGGAAGGGGACGGAGAATCGAAATGGAGATGGAGATCAGCTTCCCCGGTGGGGCACGGGTTGATGCGAGCTTTGGCGCTCATACGGTGCAGACGGACCAGCCTCCGGCCGGCGGAGGCGAGGGGTCGGCACCGACTCCCTTTGCCTTGTTCCTGGCCTCCTTTGGCACGTGCGCCGGGATCTACGTCCTGGGATTCCTGCGTCAGCGCGGCTTGCCGACCGAGGGTGTCCGCTTGATCCAGCGCGCCACACGCAATCCTGCCAGCGGGATGACCGAGCGGGTCGAGATCGAGATCCTGCTCCCCCCGGGTTTTCCCGAGAAGTACCGCGACGCCGTCGTCCGCGCGGCGGAGCAGTGCGCCGTCAAGAAGCACTTGGAGACACCCCCGGCCATCGTCGTCTCCGCCCGACCAGGCTAGCGGCGCCCGGCGTTCCCCGCGCAGGCCGTTCCCCTCGCCGTACCCTGCACTGTCCCTTCGCCCCACGTTGCCCGTGCGGCTGGGCCGGTGCTCGCCGTCGCGGGCCGCGCTCGCCGCCGGTGCAGATACCTGGCATCCGCCACGCTGATCCTTCGCCGCAGGAGCGTCCCCCAGATGAAAGCTTGGCAAGCCGGGCGGGGCGGGCTACGATTGCGCTACGCACACGGAGGCATCGATGGTCAAGATCATCCCCATGGGGGAACGTAAACGCATCGCCCTGGTGGCGCATGACAACCGCAAGCAGGATCTGCTCGAGTGGGCGCGTTTCAACCGGGGGCTGCTCGCCAGGCACGAGTTGTACGCCACGGGCACGACCGGCAAGATGATCGCTGAGAAGCTCGATCTGGAGGTGACGCGCCTGCTGAGCGGCCCCCTGGGCGGAGACCAGCAGGTGGGGGCCATGATCTCCGAAGGGGTGCTCGACTTCATGATCTTCTTCTGGGACCCGCTCGAGCCGCAGCCGCACGACCCGGACGTCAAGGCGCTACTGCGCATTGCTGTGCTGTACAACATCCCTACGGCCTGCAACCGCTCGTCGGCCGACTTCATCATCTCCTCCCCCCTGATGTCGGAGACCTATGAGCGGATCCAGATCGACTACGCCTCGCGCCTGAGGCGCTAAGCCTTCGCGCAGCAGGGCGGCGGGTCAGGCGTCGGCTTGTGCCGGACTTGCCTCCCTCTCCTGCAGCGCGGTGAAGGTCAGCCCATCTCCGCCGGCGTCGACGCGAAGGGCGTCACCGCGGCGGAACTCACCCTGGAGCAGGCGCAACGCCAGTGGATCCTGGAGCAGGCGCTGGATCGTCCTCTTCAGCGGCCGTGCTCCATACACCGGGTCGTAGCCGGCGTCGGCCAGGTGCTGCCGCGCCGCCGGGGTCACCTCCAGGTGCAGGCCGGCCTCCTCCACGCGACGGGCGACCCGGTCGAGCTGAATCGCGACGATGCGGGTCAGGTCGTCGTGGGTCAGGCGATGGAAGACGACCACCTCGTCGATCCGGTTCAGGAACTCGGGGCGGAAGTGCCGGGTCAGCAGTCCGCGCACGTGTGCCTCGGTGACGCTCTCGCTGGCGGAGGAATCCCCCCACTGCTCACTGCCCAGGTTGCTGGTCATGATCACCACGGTGTTGCGGAAGTCGACCGTGCGGCCCTGGCCGTCGGTCAGGCGACCGTCGTCCAGGAGCTGCAACAGGACATTGAAGACCTCGGGATGCGCCTTCTCGATCTCATCGAGCAACACGACCGAGTACGGCCGGCGGCGAACGGCCTCGGTGAGCTGGCCGCCTTCCTCATACCCGACATACCCGGGCGGGGCGCCCACAAGCCGGGAGACGGTGTGCTTCTCCTGGTATTCGCCCATGTCCATGCGCACCATGGCATGGTCGTCGTCGAACAGGAACTCCGCCAGGGCGCGCGCCAGCTCGGTCTTGCCGACACCGGTGGGCCCGAGAAAGATGAAGGATCCGATCGGGCGGTCGGGATCCTGCAGTCCGGAGCGTGAGCGGCGCACGGCGTTGGCTACAGCCCGCAGCGCCTCCTCCTGACCCACGACCCGTTCCCGCAGCCGTGCTTCCATTTGGATCAGCTTGTCCATCTCGCCCTCCAGCAGGCGGGCGACCGGAATGCCGGTCCAGCGCGCGACGATGGCCGCCACGTCCTCGGCATCGACCTCTTCCTTGAGCAGCGCGCCTGAGGCCTGCAGCCCGGACAGCCGCCTCTCGGCCTCGCGCAGCCCGGTCTCGAGATCACGCAGCGTGCCGTAGCGCAGGCGGGCAGCGGCTTCCAGATCCGCCCGGCGCTCGGCCTGCTCGATCTCGGTTCGGGCCTGCTCGATCTTCTCCTTGAGGGCGCGCACCTCGCCGATGGCCTGCTTCTCGCTCTCCCAGCGTGCGCGCAGCTGATCCGAATGCTCACGCAGATTCGCCAGTTCGGCCTCGATATGCGACCGCCGCTCAGCGGAGGCGTGGTCCTTTTCCTTCTTGAGCGCCTGTCGCTCGATCTCCAGCTGCATGCGGTGGCGATCGACCTCGTCCAGCGCCTGGGGCTTGGAGTCGATCTCGGTCCGCAGGCGGGCTCCGGCCTCGTCGATCAGGTCGATGGCCTTGTCGGGCAGATGGCGGTCGGCGATGTAGCGATGAGACAGGCTGGACGCGGCGATCACCGCCGCGTCCTGGATACGAACGCCGTGGTGCACCTCGTAGCGCTCCTTCAACCCGCGCAGGATGCTGATGGTGTCCTCGACGCTCGGCTCTTCGATCATGACCGGCTGGAATCGACGCTCGAGGGCGGCGTCCTTCTCCACGTGCTTGCGGTATTCATCCACTGTCGTGGCGCCGATCAGGTGCAGCTCGCCGCGGGCAAGCATCGGCTTGAGCATGTTGCCGGCATCCATAGCGCCCTCGGCCGCCCCGGCGCCGACCACGGTGTGCATCTCATCCACGAACAGGATGACCTCGCCGGCGGCGTCGGTGACCTCCTTCAGGACAGCCTTCAGGCGTTCCTCGAACTCGCCGCGGTACTTGGCGCCGGCGACGAGTGCGCCCAGGTCGAGCTGGACAATGCGCTTGTCCTTCAGGCCTTCAGGGACATCGCCGTTGACGATGCGCTGCGCCAGGCCCTCGACAATGGCGGTCTTGCCCACGCCGGGGTCGCCGATGAGCGCGGGGTTGTTCTTCGTGCGGCGCGACAGGACCTGGATCGTGCGCCGGATCTCCTCGTCTCGGCCGATGACCGGGTCCAGCTTGTTGCGGCGGGCGAGCTGGGTGAGGTCGCGGCCGTACTTCTCCAGCGCCTGGTAGGTCCCTTCCGGATTGGGCGAGGTGATGCGCTGCGACCCGCGGATGGCGCTCAACGCCTGCAGGACGGTCTCGGGGGTCAGCCCGAACCCCTTCAACCGGGATGCCTCGGGTCCGGCCGCCAGTCCCAGGAGCAGGTGCTCGGTGGAGACGTACTCGTCCTTCATGGAGGCGGCCTGCCGTTCCGCCGCCGTGAGCACGTCGGCACTGGCCTTCGACAGGGCGGCGCTGGCAGCGGACTGGCCGTGGACCTGTGGCCTCTGGGCAAGATCCTTCTCCAGGTCTCCGATGAGCATCGCCGCGCTGCCCGCCAGGCGGGTCACAATGGCGTGGATGACGCCTTCTGGCGGGCGGGCCAGCGCCAGGAGCAGGTGTGCGGGCTCAATGGCAGCGTGGCCGTGGTCCCGAGCCAGCTGCTCGGCATCGAGCACGGCCTGTTGGGCCCTCTGTGTATAGCGCTCAAGGTTCATCGTTTCCTCCACCGTGACAGGTCGGCCGGGGGTTCGGCTTGGCCCTCCCGGCCGGTCGTTGCCGACGGCCGGCAAGCTAACCCTAGCCACGGACTGTTGGAGGTGCGTCGGAGCGCCGTTAGACGCGGATCAGCGGCGCCGTTAACGGTCCTCCGATGCACCGCTGACCGGCGTCTGATGCGCGCCGGGTAGGCTGACGCCATACTCGTGTACCCGAACTGGTGCCCTAGGAGGACAAGCGATGACCACCTATTTCATGACCCGCCCGATGCACTTCCACCGATCAACTGGCTATGCCCCGCAGGGATTCAACGGCGGCCGCCGTATGCCGGTGGACGTCTCGAGCGAAGACGATGCCTATGTGATCCGGGCTGCCGTCCCCGGCCTCAAGCCGGAGGAGGTCGATATCCAGGTCCACGATGACATCGTGCTGCTGCGCGGCACGCCGAAGGTCCCTCTGGCCGAGACGAGCGAGTACCTGATGCGCGAGATCGGCCCGGCGGAGTTCGAGCGGCGCCTGCGCCTGCCCGAGCCGGTCAACGCCGCCAAGGCGGAAGCGACCATCGAGAACGGCCTGCTGACGCTGCGGCTTCCGATCGCCGACGAAGCCAAGCCGAAGACCATCAAAGTCCGCGCCGGCTGATCCGGCCGACCGGTTCCAGTACAATGGGCGGCTGAGGCCGCCCATTGTGTTTGGTGGGAGAGTATGTTCCCCCTCCGTGATACGGTTCGTTCCCGCAGCCGCCCCTATGTGACCTGGGGATTGATCGCCATCAGCGTGGCGGTCTTCGCAATGGAGAGCTCGCTGCGCTCCCGGCTGTTCGACCAGCTGGTGTACAGCTACGGGTTGGTTCCGGCGCGGTTGTCGCTCATCGATCCGGCGAGCTGGCTGAGCCTGGTGACGTCGATCTTCCTGCACGGCGGGTGGCTCCACCTGATCAGCAATCTGTGGATGCTGTTCATCTTCGGAGACAACGTCGAGGATCGGCTGGGGCATGGGCGCTTCCTGGGGTTCTACCTGCTCTCCGGCGTGATGGCCGGCCTGGCCTTCGCGCTGCTGGACCCCACCTCGACGCTCCCCACCATCGGCGCCAGTGGCGCCATCGCCGGCGTGCTGGGTGCCTACTTCGTGCTCTTCCCGTCGGCGCGCGTCCTTACCTTGGTGCCGCTGATCATCCTGCCCTGGCTGGTGGAGATCCCGGCCTTCATCTTCCTGGGGATCTGGTTCCTGACGCAGGTGTCGTCGGGATTGCTGAGCATGGGCGCCGCCGGCGCATTTGGTGGGATCGCCTGGTGGGCACACATTGGCGGTTTCGCCTTCGGCGCGCTCGCCGTCCTGGCGTTCGCCCGCCGGCCGCGGCGCGCGCCGCCAGCAGTCTACGATCTCGAGTTTCCGCCGCGCTACAGCTAGAAAGGATGCTCACGATGACCGACGCAACTCCCGTTCAACCTCCGCCCGAGCCGCCTCCGGCCGTGCCTCCTAGGCCTGCACTGCCATTGCATGCCACGCCCGCGCTGAAGCCTCCGTCCGCATCAGGGATCTGGCTGCGGCGCGCGCTGCGCTGGGTCACGGGTTTGCTGGTCGTCTTCGCCCTGGGCCTGGGAGCGACCTGGCTGGCGCAGGTTCAACCGTTGCGCGAGCGGCTGGTCGTATTGGAAGAAGAACGTGCCTCGCTGGAGGCGCGAGCAGCCGAGCTGCAGGCCCTGGTGGTCGAGATGGACGCGGTCCGCGCCGAGAACGTGTCTCTCAAGGTCGGGCAGGCCAGGATGGAACAGCACCTTTTCCTGCTGCAAGCCATGACCTCCACGGCCTCGGCGCAGGTGAGTCTCGCCTCCGGTGCGGAACTGGCACGCGCCGCTGCGGCGCTGTCGCAGGCCGACGGCTACCTGGCCGGGCTGGAGCAGGCGTTGGCGGGCTCGATGCAGCAAGATGTGCGGGACCTGCGCGAGCGCCTGGCGATGGCAGTTGGCGAGCTGGAGTCCGATCCGTTTGCCGCCCGGCGGGACCTGGAAGTGCTGGCCAACGGGCTGGAGATCCTCGAGAGACTGCTGTCCGGGGCGTAGTGCTCCGGCTCGACCTACCGACAAGAAGCTCAGATAGCCCGGCGCTGGGGGTTTCGGCGCCGGGCTTCTCTGTCTAGAAGCGCACGAAGGCCCCGATCCCGCCCGCCAGGCCAGGCCCGAGGTTCTGGGGAAGAACCTCGACCTCGCCCCCTTCTGCCAGGACCCGGCGGACGACGAATTCGACGACATCGGCAATCGACTCGAGGTCCCGTCCACAGAAGGGACACGCGGGCACCACGTCGAGGCGGACGTACCCGCAGCCTGTGCAGCGGAAGCCGGGAGTGCGCAGTCCGTCGCGGAAGAGGAGGGTATGGATGCGGCCGGCGTGAGCCGCCTCGAGGGTCTCGCTCAGGCCGGCGACGGCCTCGCGCCCCTTGGCAGCCGACGTCACCAGGGCATCCACCGTGCGCTCTTTCTGCTGGCGCTCGACGCGCTGTGCGACGGACATCGCCTTCTCCAGCACCTGGGCATGCCCGGCGGTCCTGTCCACGGCAAAGGTGCCAATGAGCAGGCTTCGCCAGGACTTAGGAAGCAACGGGACATAGCGAGCGAGGGTGTCTTCCGTCCCGCCGAGCAGGATCCGGCGCACGCGCTGCGACTGGAAGAAGGCGGCGGCGAAGTCGGCGGCTTCCTGCAGGTTGCGGTCCGTCACGTTCCCGGCGTGGCGCGTCTGGCCGGCGGTTCCGCCCCGGCGGCCGGCAGACTGTGATCCTCCGCCGCGCTTGACGCGGCGCACGCCTTCGCCGCGTGCGACGTCCTGCTCCCGCAGCTCGCCGAGGTGGAAGTGGAACAGGCGCACACCGATCTGGTCGACCAGTGCAACGCCGTAGTCGCCGTACGAGTCCAGCAGATCGGCGAGGGGCTTGACGTACGGTTGTTCAACATAGCGGGCGCGGCTGCGCAGAGGGACCATCAGCCCATAGGCGCGGAAGAAGCCTTCGGGGAGGCAGGAAAACACGGCCAGGCTGCGGCTCCCCCAGCCGTGCTCATGCTCGAGGTAGCGAATGACCGCTTCTGCGTCGGCGGAGGCCGGCGGGCCAAGCTCCTTGAGCATCTGCCGCAAACGGAGCTTGTGGGTGTCGCTGGAGCCCGACGTTGGATCGACGTGCAGGTAGACACTCAGCACCGGATGCGGCGACCGGAATCCAATCAGCTCCTGAAGGTCCTGCTGGGTCAGCACGGTGGCCTCCTGGGAACGCGGATCGGTCGTGGGAAGGGGCGTGGCTTACGGCCGCGCCCCGACGGTCAGCGTGAGATCGACCTCCTTTCCTTCGCGCAGCACGGTGATGACGATCTCCTGGCCCACCTGGGTGCTGCTCACCAGGTAGGAGATCAGGTCGTTGAAGGTCCCCAGCGGGTGGCCGTCGATGGCAAGGATCAGGTCGCCCCCGGGGAGAAGACCGCCGTTGTCGCAACGGCCCGCACCACGCAGGCCGGCTTTCTGGGCCGGGCCCCCGTCGGTGACGCAGGTCACGTACACCCCGACCGTATTGTCCGGCAGCTGAAGCTGCTTCAACGTGTTGAGATTGAGCGTGCTCTGGCTCAGGCTGGAGATGCCCAGGTACGGGTAGTCGTAGCGGCCGGACTCGATCAGCGACGGGACGACGCGCTTGATGATGTTGACCGGGATTGCGAAGCCGACGCCCGAGTTGGCCGCATCGCCTGTGACGGTGAAGGACTCCGTGCGGATGGCGCGGTTGACGCCAATGACCTCGCCGCGCAGGTTGATGAGCGGCCCCCCGGAGTTGCCGGGGTTGATCGCCGCGTCGGTCTGGATAATGTCGCCCGAGGTGAATGGCTGACCGCCGGGGGCGGCACGCTCCGAATCCAGCGTGCGGCCGATGGCCGAGACGATGCCGCTGGTCATCGTGCCGGAGAGGCCGAAGGGGTTGCCGATGGCGATGACCATCTCGCCCACCCGGACCTGGTCGGAATCCCCCAGGGGCAGGGGGAAGAGCTCCACGGCCGGGATGTCGACCTTGAGCACGGCCAGATCGGAATCGAGGTCCGTGCCCAACACCTTGGCCCAGGCGCGCACTCCGGAGGGGAAATCCACCTCGATCTCCTCGGCGTCGGCGACCACGTGCTGGTTGGTGACAATGTGGCCTTGCGTGTCGATGACAAAGCCGCTGCCCTGGCCGATGGGCATGCTGGTGTCCGTGGCCCCGCTGACGGCGGCGAAGGTCCAGATGGCCACCACGCCGGGGTCGACCTGCTGGTACAGGGCGACCAGATCACCGGCGTGTTCCGCCAGACCATCCGCCGACGGAGCGGTGGGCACCGAGGGTTGAGATGGCCGAGCCACGGCAGATGAGAGCGTGGGCACAGTCTCGAGGACGGCCGGGGCGGCGAAGGGCATTGTGCAACCCAAGGCCGCCAGGAACATCATGGCGGCGGCGATCACGGGTACCGTGCGTTTCATATCTACCTCACACGCGCAGCCGGTTCAAGAACCGATGCCGGACTAGGGATGGCGCAGCTTGGACAACCGGAGAACCAGTTCCAGTTCCTCCGGGCTCAGGTGGGTGGGGAGCGCGACGCGCAGGCGGGCGTACAGATCGCCGTGGACCGAAGGGTTGCGCAGGTGCGGCATGCCGCGACCCTTCAGGCGGAAGGTCTGCCCCGGCTGGCTTCCCGCCGGCAGCGTGAGGGCCAGCTCACCAGCGGGTGTGGGCACCTTGACCTCGCCGCCCAAGAGGGCGGTGTACAGATCGGTGTCCACGTCGGCGTACAGGTCATCCCCCTGGCGTTCTAAGCGTGCGTCTGGTTCCACGTCGACGAGCAAGTACAGATCTCCGGCCTGGGCGTGCCCGCTCGACCCCTGGCCGCTCAGGCGGACCCGCGTGCCGCTCTTGGCGCCGGCCGGGATGGTCACCTCCAGGCTCTTGCCGTCGCGGGTGAACGTGCGTCGGGCGCCATGGTAGGCCTCGGACAGACTGATGCGCACTGGCTGCTCGACATCGCGGCCGCGGGGCGCCACCTGCCCGCCGAAGCCCTGCGGCCGACCGCCCCCGCCGCCGAAGATGGAGGTGAAGAAGTCGGAGAACCCGGCGCCGAACAAGTCCTCCAGGTCGCCGACCTCAACGCGGACGCCGCCCGGCGCGCCGCTCATCCACTGCGACCAATCGAACCCGCCCGGCTGGCCCCCCCTTCGCTGCCAGGCCTGATAGGAGGAGCCGAGCTGGTCGTACTTGGCGCGCTTGGCCGGATCCCCGAGGACCTCGTACGCCTCGTTGATCTCCTTGAAGCGTTCCTCGGACCGCGTGTCACCGGGGTTCTTGTCGGGGTGGTACTGAACCGCCAGTTTGCGGAAGGCGCGCTTGATGGCCTTCTCATCCGCAGTGCGTTCCACGCCCAGGATCTTGTAGTAGTCCTTGTAATCCATCGAACTCTCACCGCGCCTGGATTCTATGTTCGCCGCAATCCCGTCGTCAAGGTGCGAAGGCAGGCACTCATCCGGCTCTCACCCCGCTTGCGCAGCGGCGGCCTGCGGCCTTCCGTGCTATCATAATCGCATGATGCCGAATGCGCAGCGCGGCCGGGTCCTGGTGGTGGACGACGATCCCGACGTCCTGGATCTGCTGGCGCGGCAGGTCCTCCAACCGCTCGGCTACCTGGTCCAGACCGCCGACGACGGCGGGGCCGCCATCCAGCACGCCCTCAATTTCGCCCCCGACCTGATCGTCGCCAGCCTGACCTTGCCGGGCCTGAGCGGCAAGGACCTCCTCGTCGCCCTGCGTTCGCAGGGGATGGAAGTGCCGATGCTGGTCACGGCCCCGGAGGGTATGGAGGCGGCGGCCATCCAGGCCTTCCGCCTGGGGGCGCGCGACTATCTGGTCAAGCCGCTGCGCGAGGCCGAGGTTGTTTCGGCCGTCGAGCGGGCGCTGAGCGAGGTCCGCCTGCGCAATGAACGGCACCTGCTTGCGGAGCAGCTGGGTGAGAGCAACCGCGAGCTCGAGCGGCGCGTCCGCGAGCTGACGACGTTGTACGGCATCGGCAAGGCGGTGACCTCAACGACCAACCAGGCGCAGCTGTTCAGCAAGCTGGTCGAGAGCAGCCTGTATGTCACGGAGGCTGACCTGGGGTGGGTGCTGTTGATCGAAGACCGCTCGAAGCAGCTGGTGCTTCGTGCCCAGCGCAACCTGCCGCCGGCCGTGGCGGCCAAGCTGCACCAACCGTGGGATGACGGTGTCAGCTCGCTGGTCCTGCTGTCGGGCGAGACGCTGAACATCTACGGCGAGGGGCTGACGAAGTTCAAGATGGCCCGGTTGGGAAAAGCGGCGCTGATTGCGCCGATCAAGGTGCGCGATCAGCCGATCGGAGTTATCAGCGTCGCCCGCCAGGAGCACCGGCCGTTCAGCGAACGCAGCCAGGCGATGCTGGAAGCAGTGGCGGACTACGCCTCGATCTCCTTGGTGAACGCCCGCCTGTTCCAGGCCCTGGAAGAACGCGCCCGGCGATTGCAGAAGGCCATCGAGGATACGCAGGCCGGGGTCCCGGTCAGCAGCGAGGCGATGAGCCTGCTGGACCGTCGCTTGCGCCACATCCAGGGCGAGGTGGCGCACATGCTGAGCGTGGTTCAGGAGCCGGGGCTGCGGGCCTCGCTGGAGGCCATCGGCCACGACCTCGAGGGCGTGCTCCACCAAATGGGCGAGTCGCCTGCCCGCCCGGCCTAGGCAGGAGCTCCGCCCTCCGCCAGGAGCCCACGGAAGTACCATATCCGGTCCCAAGACGGCCGTGCTAGGCTTCAAGATGGTCTCCATCCGCCGCCGTCTGCTGAGGTAGCATGGGCGAAACTATTCTGATCGCCGACGACTCGGCAGAGATTCGCAAGTTCCTCGAACAGACCGTTCTCAAACCCTCCGGGTACACGGTGTACTCCGTCGGCGATGGGATGTCCGCGCTGACGCTGGCGCTTGAGCTGCGTCCCGACCTGGTGCTCACCGATCAGAACATGCCCGGCCTGCGCGGCCTGGACTTCATCCGCCGCCTGAGGCGGGACCTTCCGGCGCTGCCGGTGATCTTGATGACGGCCGAGGGTTCGGAGGCGCTGGCCGTCGAAGCTCTGCGGGCCGGCGCCGCGGACTACCTGGTGAAGCCCTTTGACGCCGAGCACCTGCTGGCCGCCGTCGGACGCGCCCTGGCGGTCGGACGCCGCGGCCAGGATGTGCTCAAGACGCAGGCCGAGTCCCGCCTCGGGGCTCAATCGCTCGAGCGCCGGCTGCACGAGCTGGAGGCGCTGGCCCACATTGGACGGACCGTCACCGCCATGCTCGATCTCGATCAGGTGCTGACGACCGTGGTCGAGTCGGCCGTCGGGCTGACCGAGGCCGAGGAGGGCAGCCTGCTCCTGCTGGACGACGTGAGCGGCGAACTGACCATGCGGGCGTCGATGAACTTCGACGACGAGTTCGCACGCACGTTCCGCCTCAAGGTGGAGGACTCGCTGGCCGGCCAGGTAATCGCCAGCGGCCAGCCGGTGATCCTCGACGAAAGCGCGCCGCAGAAGATCAAGACATCGTATCTGGTCCATTCCTTGCTGTACGTGCCCCTGCGCGCTCGCGGGCGGACCATCGGCGTCCTGGGGGTTGACAATCGCAAAGCGGGGCGCTCGCTCACCAAGGAAGACATGACGGTCGTGATGGCCATGGCCGACTATGCCGCCATCGCCATCGAGAACGCCCGGCTGTACAACCGCTCGGAAGCCGAGCGTGTCAAGCTGGAGACCATTCTGACGCAGACGGAAGACGGCGTGATCGTTGTCGATCCGGAGAACCGGCTGCTGCTGATCAACCGGACGGCGGCGGAGGCGTTCGATGTGCTTGAGCCTCTGCTAGGTCGCTCGCTGGTCGAAACCGTCGAACACCCCCAGATCCTGGCTCTGCTGCGCGCCCCGGGCAACGCCCCGCGGCGCGAGGAGATCGAGCTCAAAGACGGCCGCGTGGTGAACACCCAACGAACGCCCATCCTGGGCGTCGGCCAGGCCATCGTGATGCAGGACATCACCCACCTGAAGGAGCTCGACCGGATCAAGTCGGAGTTTGTCACCACCGTCTCGCATGACCTGCGGTCGCCGCTGACCGCCATCCTGGGCTACGTTGATCTGGTCGAACGAGTCGGCGAGGTCAACGAGCAGCAACGCGAGTTCATCCGCCGGGTGCGCTCGAGCGTGGAGCACATCACGGCGCTGATTTCGGATCTGCTCGACCTGGGGAGGATCGAGGCGGGCCTGGACAGCGCCCGCGAGAACACGCCCCTGGCGGCGCTGGCGCGCTATGCCGTTGAGACGCTGCGCGGCATGGCCGAGCACCGGCAACTGACCCTGGAGGCCAGCCTGCCCGAGGACCTGCCGTTGATCAACGGCGACCCGATCCGGCTGCGGCAGATGATCGGGAATCTGCTCGAGAACGCCATCAAGTACACGGCCCCGGGCGGGCGCGTGCGGGTCGAGGCGATGGCTGAAGCCGACCAGGTCATCCTGCGCGTCGCCGACACCGGACCGGGGATCCCTCCGGCCGAGCAGCCCTATCTGTTCGACAAGTTCTTCCGCGCCTCGAACGTGCCGGAAGACGTCATCGGCACGGGCCTGGGGCTGTCGATCGTGAAGTCAATCGTCGATAGCCACGACGGCCGCATTTGGGTCGAGTCGGCCCTGGGCAAGGGTTCGCGTTTCACCGTGGTCCTGCCGGCCGTCACCACCTGAACCGGGCGCCGCGCGGGCATCTCCGCTCCGAACCATCCTGAGACGTCTGCCCCTCGACTGCTTCTGAAGCGGCCGGCGCCTGACGGAGGCTGAACTTCGCCGGGGGCTCGGCGGCGAGCTCGCGATCGCAGGCGCCCTCTCAGCCCTCCCCCTGATGGGGCGAGGGCTGATTGCACGAGCATGGGATCGCTTGGCCGTCCGGAGGAAGACGTTCGGCTGCACCGCACGCGAGACTGACATCAGCTCACAGGGGTTAAAGGCGCCTCCCCCGGGGCGGTGAGGGGGGAACCCGGGGGAGGCCTTCGCCAAAGGAGGAGACAACGATGAGCGTAGGGGTGCCCGTCTCTCGTCTCCGAGCGCCATAGTACAATCCCAAACAGAAGGCCTCCACTACTGAAGATCATCGGGGATATGTGACATCCTTCACAGATAGCCTGTGTCGATTCCGACCAAGAGGTCCGTCAACTACTCCCGATTCCGACGCACCCAATTCGAGTCCCCGTACATGGGCGACACATCTGACCTCCGCAGGCGGTTGAACAGACTCGGCCGCAGGCCGGGCCTGGTCACGGTTCCCGGACGGATCCACCGGAAGGTCGGCGGTCCGCTGCCTGGCGAGGAGATCCCCATGGCGGCGGGCCTGGCCTACCGCCTGCAGCAATCCTACCCGGCCGAGCATCAGCATGGGCCCACTCGCCTGGCGGACCTGCTGGAGTTCGACGTGCTCCTTGCGGCGGACGTCGCCCGCCAGCCCGCGCTGGCGCAGGCAAAGATCGGGACCTTGCTCTTCCTGGACACGGAAACGACCGGGCTGGTCGGCGGGGCGGGGACACTGGCGTTTCTGGTCGGGGTCGGCGCCTTCACCCCGGACGGCTTCCGCCTGCGCCAGTACTTCCTGCGCGATCCGGCCGAGGAAGCGGCGATGCTCCAGGCCCTGGAGGAGGATCTTGAGTCCGCCTCCGGTCTGGTAACCTTCAACGGCCAGGCTTTTGATCTGCCGCTGCTGGACTCGCGCTACATAGTCGGCCTGCGCCAGCGGCGCAACCTGGTGGCCGCACCGCACCTCGACCTGCTCCACCCCGCGCGCCGGCTGTGGTCACGCGCCCTGCCGGATTGCAGCATGAGCACCATCGAGCAGCGCATCCTTCACCTGCGTCGAACCGAAGACGACATCCCCGGAGCGCTGATCCCCGGACTGTACCTTGAATACTTGCGAACCGGTGCGACCGATGGGATGCTGCGCGTCCTGTACCACAACGCCATGGACGTGCTCTCGCTGGTTGGAGTGGCGACACAGGTCCTGGGGCGACACCGGCAGGACGATCCCAGCCGGCTTTCGCCTTCCGAGGCGCTGGCTGTCGGCCGCTGGCATCAGCAGGCTGGCCGCATCGACCCGGCCGAGCAGGCGCTGCGCTCGGCCGTGGGTTCCTCCGAGGGTGACCTGCACCTTGAGGCCCTGCGGCGCCTGACCGAGTACCTGAAACGCGGCGGGCGGGCGGGGGAGGCGCTGGGGGCCTGGGCCGAATGGCACGACCGTGCGCCCGCCGATCCCACACCGTGCATCGAGCTGGCCAAGTACTTCGAATGGGGGCCGCCCGACGTGGTTCAGGCCATGTTCTGGACGCAGGAGGCGCTCGATACGCTGCAGCACTGGCCGGAGGACTGGCGGAGGGATGAGGCGGCCGCACGACTCGCCCATCGGCGGCAGCGGCTCCGGATCAAGACCCACGGCCCCGCGGGGGCGCCTTAACCACGGGGCGTCAGTTTGCGGCCTGAAGCGCGGCGGCCACACGTTCCAGGCGCACCCGGGCTTCCGCGGCCACACTGCACAAAGGCGCGTTCTGCGCCAGCGGCCCGACCGCCAGCAGGACCTCGGGGTTGACGATCGATACCCACACTCCGTCGCTGCGTTCGTCCACCACGACATTGCACGGCAACAGCAGCCCCACCCTGGGATCGTTCTCCAGCGCGCAGTACGCCAGAGGTGGGTTGCATGCGCCCAGGATGACGTAGGGCCGGAACTCCTTGCCCATCTTCTCTTGCAGCGTCGCCCGGACGTCGATGCGCGTCAACACACCGAAGCCTTCCTGCTTCAGTGCCTCGGTCACCACCTCAACCGCCTGTGGGAGCGGCACGGCCATGCGGACGTCGAAACCCAGGGGCTGTTCCATGATTGCCTCGATGCAGCCGGTCTACCGGGCCGACGATGCGCTGTCGAGTTCCTCGCGCACCTTCCGGTACAGATGCTCGGCCTTGAGTTCGTGGAGCGTGTAGCAGGGTCCGCCCAGACGATCAGCCAGGGCGCGGGCCAGGCCCTGGTCGAAGGCGGCATGCTCCATGTTGATCACCACCGAGCGAACGTCCTGCGCTTGGAGCAGGTCGGCCACCTGATGGGCCTCCTCCTGCGGGGGCAGGCTGCCGACGGAGACATTGCCCGCCCCGTCGGTGAGCAGGATCATGAGCGGCAGCACGTCGGGGTGTGAGATCTTCTCCTGCTGCAGAGTCTCGAGGGCCAGCCGCAGTCCGGCCGAGAGCGGCGTCTTGCCTCCCACCGGGATATCGGCCAGGGCGCGCTGCGCCAGCTGCACCGAGTTGGTCGGTGGCAGAACGGTCAGGGCGCGGTCCTTCTGGAAGACGATCAGGCCGACCCGGTCGCGACGCTGGTAGGCGTCGGTCAGCAAGGACAAGATGGCGCCCTTGGTGGCCGACATCCGTTCGGCGACGGCCATCGACCAGGAGGCATCGACAACGAACAGGATTAGGTTGGCGGCTTTGCGGACGCGGACCTTGCGCTGCAGATCCGAGGTCTCAATGGCAAAGGCCACCCGCCGCCGCTGTTCCTTTCGCTGGATCTGATACGGCGCGGCGGCGCGCAAGGTGGCATCGAAGGCAATGTCGGACGTCGTGCCGTCGGCCGGGCGGGCGGTGATGTAGCGGCCGCGCTTGCGGTCTGTACGGGTCTGGGTGCGCCGGCCCCCCAGCCGGCGGGTCATACGGTCGAGCTGGCCTTCCAGGCGGCGCGGGTTGAACGACTCGCCGGTCTTGACCTTCTCGCCGCCCTCCCACCAGTTGGCCTGAAGTGAATCAACCGGCGACTGCTGCGCCGGCTCGGCCAGGCCGCGCCGCTGCTCGTCTTGCGTAGCCTCGCGGGCTACGCCACGTGGCTCGCTTTTTTTTTATCGGCAGGCTGGGGTTCTGAGGCCGGCTCGGACTCGTAGGCCGCGCCCACTTGGGCCTGCGCTTGGTCGATGCGGGCCTGCAGGTCGTCCAGGCTGATCTCGCTCTGGTGGAATGGGCCGCGCCGCAGGCGGTGCGGCAGGGCCAACTCCGCCGCCATGGCAATGTCGAGGTCGGTGATGGATGAGCGTCCCTCGTAGGCGGCCTGGGCGCGGGCTGCCTTCAGGATCACCAGGTCGGCCCGGTGGCCATCGACCTGAAGCGAGGAGGTCAGGGCGGCAATGGACAGCAGGTTACGCTGGCTGTAGCTGACGTGGTCGACCAACTGCCGGGCGGCATCGATCTGATGCGAGAGTGCATCCTCCTGGTCCAGCCAGTGGGAGCGGAAGCCTTCCGGGTCGGCCTCGAAGGCCAGATTGCGTTCGATGATGGCCACGCGATCGGCCAGCCCGGAGATGCCCCGGATGTCGACCGACAGGGCGAAGCGGTCGAGCAGCTGCGGCCGCAAGTCGCCTTCCTCCGGGTTCATGGTGCCCACCAGAATGTAGCGCGCCGGGTGGGCGAACGAGATGCCCTCACGCTCGACGATGTTCATCCCCAGGGCAGCCGAGTCCAGAAGCAGGTCGACGACGTGGTCGTCGAGCAGGTTGACCTCGTCGATGTAGAGCAGGCCTCGGTTGGCGGCGGCCAGCACGCCGGCCTCGAACCGCCGCTCGCCGCGCTTGATGGCGGCCTCGATATCGAGCGTGCCGACGACGCGGTCTTCCGTGGCCGAGACCGGCAGATCGACGAAGGACGTGCGCCGCATCTCGGTCGGGAGATCCTCGCCGCACGCCACGCGCTCCCGGCACTCGGTGCACCAGGTGGTGGGCTGGTCCGGATCACACCCAAAGCGGCAGTCGGCGACGACCCGCACCTCGGGCAGCAGGGCGGCCAGGGCGCGCGCCGCCGTGGACTTAGCCGTTCCGCGTTCGCCGCGAATCAAGACGCCGCCAATACGGGGGTTGACGGCATTGAGCACGAGCGCGCGGCGCATGCGCTCCTGGCCGACGATGGAGGTGAAGGGGTAGACCACGGCCATAGGACGAACTCCGAGGGCATTATACCCCGCCGGGCGGAGGCAGGTGCTCGGCGGGGAGGCCCAGGACCGTCTTCCGGGCGGTCCAGGAGGGCGGAGCGCGCGCGGGAGGGCTCTCGGAACGGTGCGCCGGGCGTCCGTTGTCAAGACCCCCATCTACCTTTATAATCCTCTCATCCTGATCCGAAGAAGGCGTCGTTCATGGAGCAAAATCCGCAGACCATCGGGTCCGAGCCCGGCCAGCCCAAGGAATCGGGGGCGCCGGAGGTGCATCCGATGGACGCACTCCTCGGTGGAGAGTCGCTGGACATGGAGACTCCCCGCCGGGGCGAGATTCGACGTGGCACGATCGCCCGCGTTTCCGACGGCGACATCCTGGTGGACATTGGGGCCAAATCGGAAGGCATCATCCCGGCCCGCGAACTTGAGCAGCTCCCGCCCGAGATACGCCAGGCGCTGGAGGTGGGGTCGGAGATCAGCGTATACGTCATTCGCGCCGGCGGCGGCGAGGATGGGTTGGTCCTCTCGCTGGCTCGGGCCGAGGAAGAGCACGATTGGTCAGAAGCCGAGCGCCTGCTGGAAAGCCAGGAGACGCTGGACGGCGTGGTGGCCGGCTACAACAAGGGTGGGCTGATCGTCAAGCTCGGCCATCTGCGCGGCTTCATCCCTGCCTCGCAGGTCAGCCTGTCCCGCCGACGGCGGGCCGAGGGCGAAACGCCCGACAAGCGCTGGGGCAAGATGGTCGGTGAGCCGATCGTTGCCAAGGTGATCGAGGTCGACCGGCGGCGCAACCGGCTGATCCTTTCGGAGCGGGCAGCGGCACGCGAGGCGCGCAAGGTGCTCAAGGAGCACCTGATCACCGAACTCCAGGCCGGGGAGATCCGCACCGGGCATGTCATCAGCCTGGCGGACTTTGGCGCCTTCGTCGACATCGGCGGGGCGGACGGGCTGGTGCACCTCTCGGAGATCTCCTGGCGGCGGATCAGCCACCCCAAGGACCTGCTCAAGGTCGGGCAGGAGGTCCAGGTGAAGGTTCTGGGCGTCGATCCGGAGCGCAAGCGCATCAGCCTGTCGATGCGCGAGCTCGAGCCCGATCCGTGGCAGACGATCGCCCAGCAGTTCAAGGAAGGGCAGTTGGTCGAAGGCCAGATCACCAAGCTGACCAAGTTCGGTGCCTTCGCCAGCCTGAAGGGTATGGAGGCCTACGAGATCGAAGGCCTGATCCACATCTCGGAGCTCTCGGACCGTCGGGTCGAGCACCCGCGCGAGGTCCTTGAGGAAGGCCAGACGGTCTCGTTGCGCGTGATCAAGCTCGACCAGCAGCGGCGCCGCATCGGCCTCAGCCTGAAGCGCGTCGACTCGGCCGAATACGCGGAGTCGGACTGGCAGACGGCGATGGGTGACCCAAGCGAGGAAGAAGCCCCTCCGGCCGTGGAGGCTGTGGACGATTTCGACGCGGATCTGGAGGCGGAGAGCCCGCCCGAAGCCGAGGGCGAAAGCTCACCGGCGGCATGAATTCCGCCAGGGCCGGGCCCCACGAGGCCCGGCCCTTTGTCTTTTCCTATGCAACGCTAACATGCGCCTGCGGTGAACGGCAGCCAATGTTTGGTAGAATAAGACCGGTTCGGGGCGATTTGTGTGCCCGGATGGGAGGTAGGTGACGTGGCCGATAAGATGGAGCGCTTCACGCAGCGCGCCCGGAGGGTGCTGAGCCTGGCGCACGAAGAAGCGGAGCGGATGCACCACAACTACATCGGCACCGAACATCTGCTGCTCGGCCTCATTCGCGAGGAGGGTGGCGTGGCGGGGCGAGTCCTGCGCGAGCTGGGACTGGACACCGCCCGCGTCAAGGAGATGGTCGAGCGGCTGACCGGGATCGGCCGACAGGCCAGCGGCCACGTGGAACTCTCGCCGGGAACCGAACAGGTTCTGCAGTACGCCATCGAAGAAGCCCGGCGCATGGGTCATCACTACATCGGCACCGAGCACCTGCTGCTCGGGCTGGTACGCCAGGGCGAGGGTGTTGGGATCGAGGTCCTGCGCCGGCTGGGAATCACGCCGGAGCAGGTGCGCCGGCAAACCCGCCGAGTGTTGCAGGAGAGCCCGGCTCAACCCCCGCAGAAGGCCGCCCAAGCGGTATCCGCCTCGCGGTCGAAGGACAAGGAAGCCAAGACACCCCTGGTCGACCAGCTGGCAACCGACCTGACCGCCCTGGCCGAAGAGGGCAAGCTGGACCCGGTCGTCGGGCGGCAGATGGAGATCGAGCGGGTCATCCAGATCCTGGCCCGGCGGACGAAGAACAACCCGGCTCTGATCGGCGAGCCGGGCGTCGGGAAGACGGCCATCGTCGAGGGCCTGGCGCAGCGCATCATCGCTGGAGAAACGCCGGAACCGCTGCTCGGCAAGCGTGTGCTGCAGCTGGACGTGGGGTCGTTGGTGGCCGGGACAATGTACCGCGGCCAGTTCGAGGAACGACTGAAGCGGGTCATTGATGAGCTCAAGTCCGCCCATGCCATCCTGTTCATCGACGAGGTGCACATGCTGGTCGGCGCCGGATCGGCGGGCTCGTCGGTGGACGCCGCCAACATCCTCAAGCCGGCGCTGTCGCGCGGCGAACTGCAGGTGATCGGCGCCACGACTCTGGACGAGTACCGCAAGCACATCGAGAGCGACGCCGCCCTCGAGCGGCGCTTCCAGCCGGTCATGGTGGAGGAACCTTCGGTCGAAGAGACGATCCAGATCCTGCACGGCGTGCGCAAGCCGTACGAGGAGCACCACAAGCTGGTGATCACCGACGAGGCACTGGAGGCGGCGGCGCTGCTGTCGTCGCGCTACGTCACCGAGCGCTTCCTGCCCGACAAGGCCATCGACCTGATCGATGAGACCTCGTCGCGGGTGCGCATGTACAAGAGTCCGGCGGCCAAGACGATGCGCCAGACGATTGATGATCTCAAGGCCACGCGCCAGGCGCATGCCCGGGCAGTGGAGGAGGCGCGCTTCGACGATGCCCAGGAGCTGATGACCCGCGAGGCCGGGCTGGAGCAGAAGCTGACGCAGCTGCGCGCCGGCTGGGAGCGAAACGCCGACAGCCCCCGGGTGACGGCGGAGGACATCGCCGAGGTGGTGTCGATGTGGACCGGCGTGCCGGTGACGCAGATCGCCCAGGAGGAGTCAGTCCGCCTGCTGCTGATGGAGAAGGCGCTGCACGAGCGCATCATCGGCCAGGATGAGGCGATCGACATGATCTCGAAGGCCGTGCGCCGCGCCCGGGCCGGTCTCAAGGACCCCAAGCGGCCGATTGGATCGTTCATCTTCCTGGGGCCGACGGGCGTGGGCAAGACGGAGCTGACCAAGGCGCTGGCCGAGTTCATCTTCGGGACCGAAGACGCGATGCTCCAGATCGACATGTCCGAGTTCATGGAGCGGCACAGCGTCAGCCGGCTGGTGGGTGCGCCTCCGGGATACGTGGGCTACGAAGACGCCGGCCAGCTGACCGAGGCGCTTCGGCGCCGGCCGTATTCCATTGTGGTGTTCGACGAGATCGAGAAGGCCCATCCGGAAGCCCATAACATGCTGCTGCAGATCATGGAGGAAGGGCACCTCTCGGATGCCCGCGGGCGGAAGGTCGATTTCCGCAACGCCATCATCGTGATGACCTCCAACGTTGGCGCCGAGTTGATCCGCAAGAGCACGCAGTTCGGGTTTGCCACCCCGCGGGACGAGGCTGCCGAGCAGCGCACGGCCTACGACGATATGCGCAAGACCCTCACCGAGGCGCTGCGCAAGATCTTCCGTCCGGAGTTTCTCAACCGGGTGGATGCCACCGTGGTGTTCCATGCGCTGACCAAGGAGCAGACCGCCGAGATCGTCGATCTGGAGCTGGCCAAGGTCGGGCTGCGGCTGAAGGACCATGCCATCCAGCTGCGGGCCTCGCCGGCGGCGCGCCAGCTGCTCGCCGACCTGGGATACGACCCCGAGATGGGCGCCCGGCCGCTCAAGCGGGTGATCCAGAACAAGGTCGAGGACCGGCTATCGGATGCGCTGCTCTCCGGCGAGTTCAAGAACGGTGATCGCGTGCTGGTGGACACCGCGGATGGCGAGATCGTCCTGCGGCCCGACGAGGGTGAGCCGGCAGGTGAGGCGCAGGCGGCACTGCCCGCCGGCGAAAGCTGAGGACGGCGTCTCTCAACAGACGTACCCGGGGCGACCGAGAGGTCGCCCTTGGGCTTCACGGCCGCGACCGGGGGGCCTATAATGCCTTCCCTGACGTCAGGGGAGGCTATCATGGGCCGTTTCCGGCGGCTGTTGCCCCTACTGGTGACGATCAGTGCTGTGCTGGCGGCGGGGTGCGCTCGGACGTCGCCCGTGACCGAGACGCAACCCGCGGCGGCCCAGGAGTACCTGAGGACCTTTCTGACTCTCTTGGCGGAGGGCAACTTCGGCGAGGCCTCGGGGCTGTACGGCGGTCCGGTCGACACCTTGCAGGCCTGGTTCCCGGATCAAGATCCACGGGATGTCGCCGGCCTGCTGAGCCGAGCATGCGGCAATCATCTGCTGCAGTGCCTGCCAGTCCGGTCCATCCAGCCGGCCGGGGCAGAGGGTCCCGGAGAGCTCGCCTTCGACGTCGAATTCAACCTGCCCGATGGAACGCGCTTCGTTCGTGGTCCGTGCTGCGGGTCCACGTCCGCGGAGATGCCGGACGAGTCGACCTTCACCTTCCGGATGCGGCCAGAGGCCGACGGCAGTTTCGCCATCCTGGACCTGCCGCCCTACGTCCCCTGACTGCAACCTGGCTAGGCCCCGGCGGCTGATCGGCCGGAGCAGGCGAGCGCAGTGACGGCCAGACCGGCCGGTAGCGCTGCAGCGGAGAGTCTGAATCATGCCAGCACGGGCGCGAACCCAATACGTCTGCCAGCAGTGCGGCCGGACAGCCGCCCGAGAGCTGGGCCGCTGCCCGCAATGCGGCGCCTGGAACAGCATGGTCGGTGAGGCCGTCGCCCCGGCCAAAGCCCGGCGTGTGGCCGTAGTCTCGTCGGGAAGCCGGACCCCGCGCCGGCTGGCCGAGATCGAGGGCGACGCCGAAGCGCGCCTGGCGCTCCCGATCGAGGAGTTCTCGCGTGTGCTGGGAGGCGGCATCGTTCCCGCCTCGGTCGTCCTGGTCGGGGGTGAGCCCGGAATCGGCAAGTCCACCCTGCTGCTCCAAGTGGCCGTCCAGATGGCGCATCACGGGCCGGTGTTGTATGTCTCGGGCGAGGAATCCGAGCGCCAGATCAAGGCCAGAGCACAGCGGCTGTTCGGCAGCCAGGGGCTGCCCGGGGAGCTGTTCCTGCTCAGTGAAACCGACCTGGACGCCATCGTCCAGCACTTGGAGACGCTCCACCCGGTCCTGGCGGTGATCGACTCGATTCAGACCGTCTACCTGCCGGAGGTGGAGTCATCCGCCGGCTCGATCACGCAGGTGCGGGACTGCGCTGCACGGCTGCAGGCTGTCGCCAAAGCCGGAGGCTCAGCCATCTTCCTGGTCGGCCATGTGACCAAGGACGGCGCCATTGCCGGGCCGCGCGTGCTGGAGCACATCGTCGACACCGTCCTGTATCTGGAGGGCGACCCGTTCCACGCCTACCGGCTCTTGCGTTCGGTGAAGAACCGCTTCGGGGCGACGTCGGAAGTTGGCGTGTTCGAGATGGGTGCAAGCGGGATGACCGAGGTGCTCAATCCTTCGGAGGCCTTCCTGGCCGAGCGCGTGGTGAACGCGCCCGGTTCGGCCATCGCCGTCACCATGGAAGGTACGCGCCCGCTGCTGGTCGAGGTCCAGGGTCTGACCAGCCCGACAAGCTTCGGCCACCCGCGTCGGACGGCGAATGGTGTGGACCTCAACCGGTTGCTGTTGACCATCGCCGTGCTGACCCGTCGCGTGGGCCTCAAGCTGGCGGAGCAGGACGCCTTCGTGAACGTGGTCGGGGGATTGCGGATCGAAGAGCCGGCCGCGGATCTGGCGATCGCCGCCGCCCTTGCTTCGTCCTACTGGGATCGGCCGCTGCCCGCGGATACGGTGCTGATCGGGGAAGTCGGCCTTTCGGGCGAGCTGCGTGCCGTCGGCCAGCTTCCCGCCCGGTTGCGGGAGGCCGCCCGGCTTGGATTCCGACGCGCCATCCTCCCGAGCAGCACACGATTGGAGCGTGGCAGCGCGGAAGGGTTGACAGCGATTGAGGCTCGCAGCGTGCGCGAGGCGCTGGCGCGGGTGCTCCCCAGCGGGCGATCGGCGGGCACCGAGTAGCCGTTGCCGCCCTCGGCGCGAGCCGTCGCTGGAGGGCCTTCCGTGCGACGCCCGATTCCGTTGGTTGGTCCATGGGGATGATTCGCCTTCGAGTCCCCGCCTGGATTTAAGGAATCCTGGCGGAGCGCGGGCTCTCCGTACCGGTGCCATGTTCTATGCCACATCTGGGCGGGCATTCAGACTCGGGGACGGATGTTGGATGGCCTCCCGACGCGTGAAACGGGTCGCGGTGGGCGGCTCGACCGTGAGATCGCGTTCACCGTTAACAGATGAGCGTCTTAAAACATCGGTTGTTTTTAGGTTGGCGGTGGTCAAACGTCTTGAACCGAGTCGATCCCTACGATAGAATGGACACGTTGATCGATCGAAGGATCTGCGCCACGCGCGCCTTGGCCGATCGACGCGGGTAGCCGTCTCCCCGACGGTGGTTCACCACATGACGTTGGTATCAGCGGGTCCGAACCGGGGCGGGCGCGTTTCCGCCCAAGGGGAATCTGCGTCCCGGTTGCATGGAGAAACGAATGAACGCGGAGCGACTGTGGCAGGCGGCCCTCGGGCAACTTCAGATGGAAATGCCTCGGGCGACGTTTGACACCTGGGTTCGCGACGCGGAACTCCTGGCCTACGAGGACGGCGCCTTCATCGTCGGCGTGCAGAATGCCTACGCGCGCGACTGGTTGGAAGACCGGATGCTGGCCAGCATCAAACGCGTCCTGACCGGTCTGGCAGGCCGCACGGTCGAGGTGCGCTTTGTGGTCTGGCAGGGTGACCCGGCGGAGGAGGCGCCCCCGGTTGCGCTGACCGCTGCGCCGGCCGCGCGCCTGGTAGCCACCTCAGCTGTCCATCTCAACCCGCGCTATACATTCGAGAGCTTCGTCGTCGGCCCGAGCAACCGGCTGGCGCACGCCGCCTCGCTGGCGGTGGCGGAAAACCCGGCCCGCGCCTACAACCCGTTGTTCCTGTATGGCGGCGTTGGCCTGGGGAAGACGCATCTGCTGCACGCCGTGGGGAATGTCACGGCCGCCCAGGGTCTCCAGGTCCTTTACGTCTCGTCGGAGGATTTCACCAACGACCTGATCAACGCCATCCGCACGCACACCACCGAGTCCTTCCGCGAGCGCTACCGTCGCATGGACGTCCTGCTGATCGACGACATCCAGTTCATCGCCGGGAAGGAGTCGACCCAGGAGGAGTTCTTCCACACCTTCAACGCGTTGCACGGGCAGGACAAGCAACTGGTGATCTCCTCAGACCGTCCGCCGAAGGCGCTGGTCACGCTGGAGGAGCGCCTGCGCTCACGCTTTGAGTGGGGCCTGACGGCGGACATCCAGGCTCCGGATCTGGAGACACGCCTGGCGATCCTGCGCTCAAAGGCTGACCGGGCGGGCCGCAGCGTCGACGCCGAGCACCTGGAATTGATCGCCCGCCGGGTCCAGAGCAACATCCGTGAACTGGAGGGCGCGTTGACGCGCGTCCTGGCCTACTCTGACCTGAGCAGCCAGCCGCTGTCGGCTGACCTGATCGAGATCGCATTGGCCGACTTGCTGCCCAGACCCGGAGCCCTGACGGCCGATCGGATCATCGCTGCGGTGGCTGAGCACTTCGACCTGGACGAGGCGGAGCTGCTCGGGCGCGGCCGGTCGCGGGACGTGGCACTGCCGCGGCAGGTCGCCATGTACCTGATCCGTGAGGAGACCCGGGCGTCGCTGCCGAAGATCGGCGAGGTGCTGGGCGGGCGTGATCACACGACGGTGCTGTACGGGTGTGACAAGATCAACGGGCAGCTCGAAACCAACGACGGGTTACGCCGACACGTGGCCGCCATCCGCGAGGCGCTCTACAGTCGGATCCGACATCCAGCCTGACACACTTCCCGACCGACGGACACACTTGCTTGGCGCG
>Ga0209253_10000677_pt1 | contig 29565 bp, 22 predicted proteins | sample FrelakmetBRP12BR_FD_187145 | JGI IMG/M metagenome (GOLD analysis project Ga0209253, IMG submission 187145) | Freshwater lake sediment microbial communities from the University of Notre Dame, USA, for methane emissions studies - BRP12 BR (SPAdes)... | ecosystem: Environmental > Aquatic >...
AGTTTCCGGTGGCGAGGACGGGAGCGGGGGCGGTGCGCCGGCCCATGCGCGTCTCGCCGACGGCCTTCTGGACCGCGAGCAGCACCGCAAGCATGAGGACGATCAGCACCGACGAATAGGCGATGGCGAGCGGGTATTCGCCGGCCTCGACCCGGCCGATGATGTAGACGGTGGCGAGGTTGTACTTGGCCGTGGCGAGGAAGATCACGGCGGAGACCGCGGTCATCGCGTGCGTGAAGCTGAATACCAGCGTGGCCGTGATCGCCGGGCGCAGCAGGGGCACGATCACCTCGCGCAGCGTGCGCAGCGTCGACGCGCGCAGCGTCGCACTCGCCTCGTCCAGGGTCCGGTCGATCTGCGCGAGCGCGGCGATGCCCGCGCGCACGCCGACGGGCATGTTGCGGAACACGAAGCACAGCACGAGGATCGCCATCCCGCCGGTCAGCTCCAGCGGCGCGACGTTGAACGCGACGATGTAGGACACCCCGATCACGGTGCCGGGAATCGCGAAGCTAACCATCGTCAGGAATTCGAACGTGCGGCGGCCGACGAACCGGTGGCGCGTGATGACGTACGCGGCGAGCAGCCCGACGATGGCGGTGAGCGGCGCCGAGACCGCGGCAACCGCGAGCGTCGTGAACAGGCTGTCCCACGCGGATCCGACGAACGCCGGAGCGCCGTTGCGCCATTCCATCCCGAAGCCGGAGGCGAAGTGGCTGACACTGAGCGTCATGTCGCCGCGGCCGATGTCCTTGACGAAACCCCCGGTGAGGATGATCGCGTAGCAGACGAGCGTGAAGGCGATCCAGACGCCGGCCACGCCGAAGCAGGCGAACCACAGGCCGCGCGGCAGCTTCGCCGGCAGCCCGCCGTCGCCCTTGCCGGTGACCGTCACGTACGAAAGTCGGCCGATCCAGCGCTGCTGCAGCCAGAACGCCAGCAGGGTGAGGCCGAGCAGAACGGCCGCCAGTGCCGCGGCGCGCCCGGGGTCGTGCTGCGCGCCCGCGACGGCGAAGAAGATCTTGGTCGAAAGCACCTCGAAATTGCCGGCGAGCACGATCGGATTGGCGAAGTCCGCGAGGCTCTCGACGAAGCCCAGCAGGAACGCGTTGGCGAGTGCCGGGCGCAACAGCGGCCACGTGACCGAGCGGAACACGCGAGCGCGCGACGCGCGCAGCGTCTGCGCCGCCTCCTCCAGCGCCGGGCTGATCGCGCCGAGCGCGCCCAGCAGGATCATGAACGCGATCGGCGAGAACGTGATCAGCTGCGCCAGCGCGACGCCGGGCAGGCCGTAGAGCCAGCGCGAGCGGGCGAGGCCGAACCACGCGTCGAGCCAGCCGGTGACGATGCCGGTGCGGCCGAACAGCACGACGAGCGCCAGCGCGATCACGAAGGGCGGCGTGATGATCGGCAGGATCGACATCAGCCGGGTGATGCCGGCGTAGCGCCGGCCGCCGCGCTGGACGACCAGCGCGAAGACGAGTCCCAGCAGCGTCGAGCCGACGCCGACGATCGTGGCGAGCAGCGCCGAGTTGATCGCGACGCCGCAGCGCGTACCGCCGCCGAGGCATCCCATTCCCCAGATGTCGGCGGTGAGGATTCGGTCGACCGCAAGCCCGGGCGCGAACCTGCCCTGCGCGTCGAACACCGCCGCGATGAGCGCCTTGCCGACCGGGAAGAAGACGAAGAGGGCGAGGAGTACGCCGATCACGACGACGATCGTCGCCACCACCGGGTCGCCGCCGAACAGTCCGCGGCGCGCGATGGCGCGTGCGAAGGCCGTGGTGAGCGCGACGAGCGCGATGGCGGCGCCGGGACCGAACGAGAGACCCTGCGCGCCTCCGGCGAATCCGGCGGCGAAAGTCCACGCCACGGCGAAGCCCGCCGCAGCGGCCGTCGCGCGATCATGTCCTCGCCACGCCGACACCAGCGCGACGATGGCCGCGACGATGGTCGGCCACAGCGATTGCGCGCCGCCGAGCGCGCGCGCCAGCGCGGAAGGCCCGCCCCCCATCGCCCACGGCACGACGGCGAGCGCGCCGAGAGAGACCGCGACGACGATGGCCGTCACGCGCTCGCGACCCGCCGGCACGAACACGGCCGGTCGGAGCGCGGCGGTCGCCATCGCGAATGCCTCTACTTGGGCAGCGTCGAGACTTCCTTGTCCCACTTGGTGAGCAGCCGCGTCCGCTCGGCCGACGAGCCGTACTTCGCGAAATCGTAGTTGATGAGCTTGATCTCGCTGAACTTCGGCGCCTGCGGCGGCGCGGTCGCGTTCTTGTTCGACGGCACCTGGTAGGAGACCTTCGCCTGCGCGCCGATGTTCTGCGCCTCGACGGTGAGCGCCCAGTCGTACCACTTCTTGGCGTTCTCCATGTTCTTGGCGCCCTTGATGAGGCTCATGCTGCCGATTTCGTAACCGGTGCCTTCGCACGGCGAGACGATCCTGACCGGCGCGCCGCCGATCGCCTGCAGGACGGCGTCGTGCTGGAAGGTGATGCCGACCAGGCTCTCGCCGGTGGCGGCCGCGCGGGCCGGCGCGGCGCCGGACTTGGTGTACTGGTTCACGTTCTTGTGCAGGGCCTTGAGGTAGTCGAACGCCTTGTCTTCGCCCATCAGCTGGACGAGCGTCGCCAGCATCGTGTACGACGTGCCCGACGAGTTCGGATTGGCCACCTGGATCTCGTCCTTGAACGCGGGCTTGACGAGATCGGACCAGCACTTGGGCTCGGCGATGTTCTTCTTCTTGAGCTGCTCGGTGTTGTAGCTGTAGCCCAGCGCGCCGGCGTAGACGCCGACCGTGCGCCCTTTCGACTGCTCCCATTGCCGCACCGCCCAGTCCTGCAGCTCCGCGAGCCTCGGCGATTTGTAGGCCTCCGTGAGGCCCTCCTCGGCGGCCTGCAGGTGCGGGTCGCCGGTGCCGCCCCACCAGATGTCGCCGCGCGGGTTGGCCGCCTCGGCCTTGAGCTGCGCGTAGAACTCGCCCGAGCTCTTGCGCGTCATCAGCACCTTGATGCCGGTTGCCTTCTCGAAGGCGGCGACCATCGGCCGGCACCATTCCTCCTGCACCGTGCAATAGACGACGAGCTCGCCCTGCGCGGCGGCCGACAGCGGGGTGGCGAGGGCGAGGGCGGTGATGAAGGCCCGAAGCCAGGTGACGATGCGCATGTTTCCTCCGGAGGTCAGCTCGTTGTCGGAATGCCGATCACGGCCGCCAGCTTAGCGCAAAGCAGGTCGTTGGTCGCGATCAGCGGATTGCCGGCGGCGATCCCGTCGCCGGCGAAGAAATCGTTGGTGTGGCCGCCGGCCTCGCGCACCAGCACGATGCCGGCGGCGCAGTCCCAGGCGTTGATGTGGAGCTCGCAGTAGGCCTCGACGCGTCCCGCGGCGACGTCGACGAGGCCGAGCGCGCCCGACCCGGCCCGGCGCATCGCCGCGCCCGATCCCAGCACCCGGCCGACGAGCGCCAGGTAGTCGGCCGTCGGCCGCCGCGTCGACCACCCGCACTCGACGGTCGCGGCGCCCACGTCCGCGGTGGCGCTCACGGCAAGGCGCTCGCCGTCCCGCCATGCGCCCTCGCCGCGCGCGGCGGCGTACAGCCAGTCGTGCGAGGGGTCGTAGATGGCGCCGAGCGTCGGCACGCCGCTCTCCAGGTATCCGATCGACACGCAGTAGTGCGGCAGCCCTCGCGCGTAGTTCGCGGTGCCGTCGATGGGGTCGATCAGCCACAGCCGGTCGCCGCCGCCGCCGCCTTCCTCCTCGCCGATGATCGCGTCGCCCGGAAAGCGCGCGGTGATCGCGGCGCGGATGAACCGTTCGACCTCGCGGTCCATGGCGGTGACGACGTCGTGGCGGCCCTTGTTCGACGCGGTCGAGCGCCCGAACGCCGTGTGCGCGAGCCGGCCGGCGTCGCGGGCGAGGTCGCGGCAGAATGCAAGGCGGTCCACGGGGGTCCTCCGCGGGTCAGAGCTCGACCACGCGCCTCTCGATCAGCGACGTCCGCAACGCGATGCCGATGCGGGTCGCCTCCGTGGCGTCATGGAGCGCCAGCGCCAGCGACCGGTCGAAGCGCACGCAGTCGACGAAATGGCGCTCCTCGCGCAGGAACGCGTCGGCGAAGCGCTCGTAGAACGTCGGCGTGGTCTCGGTGCGGACGCCATGCGCGTCGGCGATCTCGACGTGGTTGAGCCGGCCGTCGCGGCCGACGGCGAGCCGGCCCGCGGTGCCGACGATCTCGGTGGCCGTCTCGTGGCCGTGCGCCATGGTCCGCGACGCATAGAACGTGGCCATGCAGCCATCGGCGAATTCGCAGATCGCGATGCCGTTGTCGACGTCGCCGCAGTCGCGCAGACCCGCGTGAATCGCGATCGTGCCGGACGCGTATGCGCGCAGCGGCTTCGGCGACCCGAGGAGCCAGCGCGCGAGGTCGATGTCGTGCACGCTCATGTCGACGAAGATGCCGCCCGAGGTGGGCGCGAAGCGCACGAAGAATCCCGAAGGATCGTTCTGGTCGCAGGTCTCCGACCGGACCATGAACGGCCGGCCGATGGCGCCGGCGGCGACCTTGGCCTGCGCGTCCTGGTAGCTCGCGTCGAAACGGCGAACGTAGCCGATCATCACCTTGAGCCGCGGATGCCGCGCGGCCTCCCTCTCGACTTCGACGCATTGATCCAGGTCGAGCGACAGCGGCTTTTCGCAGAAGACGTGCTTGCCGGCGCGAAGGGCACCGACGATCTGCGCCGCGTGCAGGGTCGACGGCGTGACCAGGAACACGGCGTCGAGGCCCGGATGCCCGAGCAGCGCCGCGTAGTCGTCGTAGGCGTGCTCCACGTCGAGCGTCTGCCTTGCCCAGTCCCGCTCCTCCGCCACCGGGCTGCACGCGGCGACGAGCTCGGCACCCGGGACGCGCTGCGCAAGGTTCTCGGCATGCCGGCGGCCCATCCGGCCGAGGCCGACGATGCCGATGCGAACGGGGCGTGGCCTGGTCATCCGACGGCGTCCATGCGCGAAATCATCCGATCTCGACGACGCGGTTCTCGCGCCAGGACGTCGTCGCGGCCTCGGCGAGAGCGAGCGCCTTGACGCCGTCGTCGATCGACGTGCGCACCGGCTCGCCCGAGGCGAGAGCGGCGAAGAAATGGGCCATCTCGCGCGCGTACGCGGCGCGATAGCGTTCGAGAAAGAAGTGCTCGGGCTTGTCGGCGCAGACGCACTCTCCCGTCCACGCCGCGACTTCGGTCGGCCGGTGGTTGCCCGCCTGCAGCATCCCTTTGCTTCCCAGCACCTCGAAGCGCTGGTCGTAGCCGTAGGCGGCGCGGCGGATCGTGTTGATCTGCGCGAGGCGTCCGCGCTTTGTCCGGATGGTCACGGCCGTGGCGTCGATGTCGCCGGCGGCGGCTATCGCCGGATCGGTGATGCAGCTGCCCGTGGCGTAGACGGTGGCCGCCTCGTCGTCCAGGATCCAGCGAAAGATGTCGAAGTCGTGGATCAGCATGTCCTTGAAGATGCCGCCGGAGCGCCTGATGTAGTCGACCGGCGGTGCGCCGGGATCGCGGCTCGTCACCACCAGCATCTCCGGATCGCCGATCTCGCCCGCGACGAGCCGCTCCTTGAGCGCGGAGAAGGTCGGATCGTAGCGGCGCTGGAAGCCGATGAGGCACGTCACGCCGGCCTTGGCGACCGCGGCCGCGCAGGTGCGCGCGCGCTCGACCGCGAGGTCGACCGGCTTCTCGCAGAAGATCGCCTTGCCGGCGGCGGCGGCGCGGACGATCAGGTCGGCGTGCGTGTCGGTGCTGGACGCGATGACGACCGCGCCGACACCCTTGTCGGCGAACGCCGCGTCGGCGGTCGCGACCCGCGCACCGTGCGCCGATGCCAATGCCGCCGCGGCGCCGGCGTCGACGTCGACCACGTACCTCAACGACACGCCGGGCTGCCGGGCGACGTTGCCCGCGTGGATCTTGCCGATGCGGCCGCCGCCGAAGAGTGCAACGTCCATGATTTCCCCCGTGTCGATGCCCATCAGCGTGGCAGCGCCCGGGCGCGAGCCCGATCGCTCCGGAAAGGCGCTTCGCGCCCGGATGCGAGCTTCACCGCGAAGCGGCGCGAGTCGCCGCCTTCGGGCCCGACGATGCGCGTCCCCGCCGCGCCGGCCGCTGCGCTCATCCGTGCGCCTCCGCGAGCAACCGGTGCAGGTGCCGATAGCCCATCTCGGCGTACCGGTAGCTCGGCGCGACCGCGGGATCCTGCTCGGCCTCGACGACGAGCCAGCCGCGGTAGCCGTTGCCGCGCAACAGCTGCAGCAGCGCCGCGAAGTCGAGCGAGCCGTCGCCGGGGACCGTGAACGCGCCGTTGATCACCGCCTCGAGAAAGCTCCAGTTGCGGTTGCGTGCGAGCTTGACGACGCTCGGCCGCACGTCCTTGCAGTGGACGTGGCAGACGCGCTTGACGTGCTTCGCGAGCACTGCCGCCGCGTCGCCGCCGGCGAACGCGATGTGACCGCTGTCGAACAGCAGGCCGACCTCGTCGCCGACGCGCGCCATCAGCAGGTCGACGTCGGCCGGGGTCTCGACATACGCGCCCATGTGGTGGTGATACGCGACACGCACGCCGCGATCCAGCGTGTAGCGGGCGAAGCGCGAAAGCCGGTCGGCGTACTCGTCCCACTGCTGCGGCCGGAAGAAGCGCGGACGCTTGTAGAGCGGCTGCGGCGCGCCCTGGATGCTGTCGGCGACTTCGCCGTACACCATCACCTTCGCGCCGTTCTGCGCGAGCAGCGCGAGATGCGGCCCGACCGCCTGGATCTCCTCTTCGACGGTGCGTTGCGCAAGCCGCCCCGAATACCAGCCCGACACGAGCTCGAGGCCGTGCCGGGCGAGCACGGCGCGCAATGCCTGCGGCTCGCGCGGAAACTTGTTGCCGAGCTCGAATCCCTGATAGCCGATCGCCTTGCCTTCCGCGAGCGCGACTTCGAGCGGCGTCTCGCCCCCCAGCGACGGGAGGTCGTCGTTGCTCCAGGAGATCGGATTGATCCCGATCTTGACGTCGAGCCTGCTCATCGTGGATTCCCCGGCGCCTCAGTGATCGCCGTCGCGCTGCCCGCGCGGCGGGCGGATCTCGCGCGTCCGCGGTTCCCGGCGACGGTCATGGCTTCTGCCGCCGCTTGTCGTCCTCGTACCTGCGGCGCGCGGCGCGCACCGCCTCCCGGTCGGAGACTTCGGGGACGGCCACCTCCCACCAGCAGCCGCCCGCTTCCGTCGTCCTGCCCGGGTCGGTCTCGATGCAGATGACGTACGTGCGATCCGCCGCCCGAGCCCGACCCATCGCGGCCTCGAGCGCGGGAACGGTGCCGACGTTCTCCGCGAGCGCGCCGAGCGCCGCCGCGTGCGCCGCATAGTCGATCCGCGGCGCGCCGCCCGGCACCTGCACGCAATCGTCGAACAGGTTGTTGAACGGCTCGCCGCCGCACGCCTGCTGCAGCCGGTTGATGCAGCCATAGCCGCGATTGTCGAGCACGACGACGATCAGCTTCCGGCCCAGCATCACGGACGTCGCGATCTCGGAATTCAGCATGAGATAGCTGCCGTCGCCGACCAGCACAATCACCTCGCGGTCGGGCCTCGCCATCTTCACGCCCAGCCCGCCCGCGATTTCGTAGCCCATGCACGAATAGCCGTATTCGACGTGATAGCCGCCCGCCGTCGCCGTGCGCCACAGCTTGTGCAGCTCGCCGGGCAGCGTTCCCGCTGCGCAGACGACGATGTCGCGCGTCGGGGAATCCGGTGCCGAGCGCTGCACCGCGCCGATCACGTCGCCGTCGTAGGGGAGTGCGACGTCGCGTCCTCCCGTGATCCGATCGACGTCGGCGCGCCACGCGTCCGCCGCCGATCGCGCGCTGGCCTGCCAGCCGCCGTCGGACTTCCAATCCGGCAGTGCCCGCGACAGGGCCTCGAGGCCCGCGCCGGCGTCGGCGACGAGTTCGACACCGCGCCATTTCCCCGCGTCGAACGCGCCGACATTGAGGTTGACGAGCCGCGCCTGCGCGAACAGCGAGTGCGACCCGGTGGTGAAGTCCTGCAGCCGCGTGCCGACCGCGAGCACGACGTCGGCCTCCGCGGCGAGCGCGTTCGCGGCCGGCGACCCGGTGACGCCGATCGCGCCCAGCTGCAGCGGGTGGTCCCACGCGAGCGCGCCCTTTCCGGCCTGCGTCTCGGCGACCGGCACGCCGTGCCTTTCGGCAAACGCGCGCAGCGCGCTGCCGGCGAGGCCGTAGAGCACGCCGCCGCCCGCGACGAGCAACGGCCGCGCCGCGGCGCGCAGCGTCGCGGCCGCGCGCGCGAGCTCGGCGTCCGCGGGAGGTGGCGCGCGGAAGACAACGGTTGCCGGCGCGAAGAAGTCCTCCGGCCACTCGAACGCCATCGTCTGCACGTCCTGCGGCAAGGCGAGCGTCACCGGACCGCACGCTGCCGGATCGGTCAGGACCCGAACCGCGCGCGGCAGGGCCGTGAGCAGCTGTTCCGGATCGACGATGCGGTCGAAGTAGCGCGACACCGGCCGGAAGCAGTCGTTGGCGGAGACGCTGCCGTCGCCGAAGTCCTCGACCTGCTGCAGCACCGGGGCCGGCGCGCGCGACACGAAGATGTCGCCGGGGAGGAACAGCACGGGCAGCCGGTTCACGTGCGCGAGCGCGGCGGCGGTGACCAGGTTCGTCGCGCCGGGCCCGATCGACGTCGTGCATGCCATCATCCGCCGCCGCATGTGCGCCTTCGCGTAGGCGATCGCCGCATGCGCCATCGCCTGCTCGTTGTGTGCGCGGTAGGTCGGGAGCGCGTCGCGATGACGGTAGAGCGCCTCGCCCACGCCGGCGACGTTGCCGTGGCCGAAGATCGCGAACACGCCGCCGAACAGCGGCTCGACGCCAGCGCCCGTGTCGGCCCGGAGCGCCGCAAGGTAGCGCACCAGCGCCTGCGCCATCGTCAGCCGGATCGTCGCGCTCACCCGCGGCCTCCGCTGCGCGCTTCGCGCCAGGCGCCGATCAGCGCCGCGAACGCGGAACACAGCGTCGCCTTCAGGGCGCCGTCGTCGATGTCGCCGCGAAGCCACCTCCGCGCAGGCTCCAGGAAAAGGGTCCGGCCGACCGCGAAGCCGCGGCAGAACCGGCTCGCGCGGGCCTCGCGAAACCCGGCGGCGAGCGACTCCTGCGGCGCGTTCAATCCGAGCAGGACCACGCCCCGGCAGTACGGATCGCGCTCGGCGATGAGCGCGTCGACCGCCTCCCACTGCGCGGCGCTCATCGGCTCCAGCTTCCACCACTCGGGATGGATGCCGAGATTGTAGAGCCGCTTCATGGCGCGACGGACCGTGTCGGCCTCGCGCGGCGGCGACTTCGGCGGCACGATCTCGAGCAGGAGCTCGTGCCCGCTCGTCTGCACGGCATCGTACAGCGCGCGCAGCTGCGCCTCCTGCTCCAGCCGGTTGTCGACGCCGTCGTCCGGGTGATACGCGACGAGGCACTTCACCACGTGCTCCAGCGGCCAGGCGATGAGCTGCGTGCCGATCGAGCGGCCGCGATCGAATTGCAGCGGGTTCGAGCCCGGGAGCTCGACCGGCCGCCCGATCCACCAGCCGCGACCCGTCGCGGCGTTCAGCGCATCCTGCCCGTGGCGGTCGTCGCAGAGAATGCCGATCCGCCCGGCAAGGCCGAGCGCCGCCTCCGTCTGCGCGACGGCTTCCACGAACAGCTTCTTCAGGGCCGGGAGCCGTTCCTCGCCCGCGCCCGCTTCCTGCGCGAGCTCGAAGAACGCGTTGCGGTGGTCGAAGGCGAACGCGAACACCTCGTCGCGCGGGGTGCGCGGCACCGTCACGCGGTGCAGCCGGGTGAGCGCCGCGTCCTGGTCGGGACGCGGGATGCGCTCCGCGTTGGCGAGAAAATAGTCGAGCTCGACGCGCGTGGGCATCGCCGGCGCGCAGCCGTGGCGGGAGACGACGAGTGCGCCGCAGGCGTTCGCATAGCGCGCGCACGCCGCGTAATCCTCGCCGCGCACCCAGCCCGACAGGAATCCCGACGAGAAGGCGTCGCCGGCGCCCAGCACGTTCAGCACCTCCACTTCGACGCCGCGGCCGTTGAACGCGTCGTCGAGCGAGCGCGGGATCGCGCCGTCGATCACCGCGCAGCCCATCGGCCCGCGCTTCACCACCAGCACCGCCCTCGTCGCCGCGCGCACCGCGGCGAGCGAAGCCATGATGTCGGTGCTGCCGCCGGCGATGTTGAACTCCTCGATCGTGCCGATCACGAGGTCGATCTTGGGGAGAATCCGCTGCAGGTGCGCCGTGACCGTTTCCGACCGGACGTACCGCGTCTCGCCGTCGCCGCGCTTGGTGAGCCCCCACAGCACCGGTCGATAGTCGATGTCGAGGACCGTGCGCACGTCGTTGCCGCGCGCCCGGTCGAGCGCGAGATTGCTGATCCCGTCGATGTACTCGGTGGAGAAGTGCGTGCCGGTGATGAGGAGCGCGCGGGCTTTCGCGATGAAGGCCTCCTCGACGTCGGCTTCCCCGATCGCCATGTCGGCGCAGTTCTCCCGCAGGAAGATCAGCGGGAAGGTGTCCTTGTCCTTGATCCCGAGGACGACCGCCCCGGTGAGCCGCCGCGGGTCCGTGCTGACGTGGCTCGTGTCGCAGCCTTCGCGGGCGATCGTGTCGACGAGGAAGCGGCCCAGCGCGTCGTCGCCGACCCGCGAGATCAGCGCCGCCTTGAGCCCGAGCCGCGCGCACCCGAACGCGGTGTTGGCGGACGAACCGCCGAGGTACTTGGCGAAACTCGCCACGTCCTCGAGGCGGGCACCGATCTGCTGCGCGTAGAAGTCGACGGCGAACCGGCCGAGGCAGATGACGTCGAGGGGGCGGTCGGCGGCGAAAGGGGTCGCGTTCTTCATTGCGCGGTTCCGGGTGCGTGCGCCGGCAGCCAGTGTACTACCCGCGCGGTCCCCGCACCACGGGCCCGCGCCCGGTGGCGTGTTCGCGGCCGCGACCAGGGGAGGGGAGGTCCGCCGCCCGGCCCGCGCGCCGGATCCATGATTGCTGCACGTACGCTTTCCCGATCGCGTTCAGTACGGGTGCGGCCACCGCCCGCCCAGCCTGCGCGTGAGGTCTTCCGCGGTGTGCGCGACGACCGGGCCCATCTGCCGGATCCGCTCGTCGGGCAGGCGCGACGACGGGCCGGCGAGCGAGATCGCGCCCAGCGGCTCCGCGTGCTCGTCGTAGATCGACGCCGCGACGCAGCGCGTGCCCGGCGCGTGCTCCTCGTCGTCGAACGAGTAGCCGCGCTGGCGTATCACCTTGAGCGCCGCCCACATCGTCTCGGGCGCGACGATCGTGTGCGGGGTGATGCGCGGCAATCCCTTCACCTTGAGGATCGCGTCGATCTGCTCGTCGGGCAGCGACGCGAAGATGGCCTTGCCGACGCCCGACGCGTGGAGCGGCACGCGGCTGCCGAGCTTCACCACGATGCGCATCATCTCGCGGCACTGCACCTGCGCGATGAAGACCGCCTCCGTTCCGTCCAGGATCGCGAGGTTCGCGGTCTCGCCGGACTGCTCCATCAGCCGCCGCATGCAGCCGTGGCTCTGCGCGACGAACTCGCGGTTGGCGAGGAAACCCGCGCCGACGGTGAACGCCTGCAGGCCGACGTACCAGAGGCCGAGGTCCCCGGCCTGGTAGACGTAGCCCATCTTCTCGAGCGTCGAGAGCAGCCGGTGCGCCGTCGACGGCGGCAGGTCGACGCGCTGCGCGACCTCGGTCAGCGTGATGCCGCCCTCGACCTTGGCCAGCGCCTCGAGGATGGAGAGGCCACGGGTGAGGCTCTGGACCTGGCCGGTGATCGCGCCGGGCTTGGCCGGCGTGCGGCCCCGGCGGGGCGGGTTCGTGTAGCGGTGCGGCATCGTGGGTGGCGTAGGGCGCGAGGCGGGAAGCGGAAACGCTAACACAAAACGCGCAGGCTACGTCGCGCACGCGCCCCGACCGACGATGCCGGGCGTGGCGATCTGCGGTTTCACGCCAGCTTCAGCCACGGCGTCACCGCGAACCGCTCGCCGGCGATGTCGATCTGGTATTTCGCGCCGAGCACGACGTGGTCGGTCAGCGGGACGTCGGCGCGCGCGTACCCCATGGCGATGGCGCGCCCGTAGCGCCGGCTGTAGCCGGTCGACGTCAGCTCGCCGACGTTCCTGCCGTCCATCAGGATCGGCTCGCCGCCCCACGGGAACGCGGCGGGGTCGTCGAACGTGAACATCACCAGGCGCTTCGTGATGCCGGTCGCCTGCTGGCGCGCGAGCGCGTCGCGGCCGACGAACGGCACGGCCTTGTCCATGCCGACCGCGTAGCCGAGACCGGCTTCCCACGGCGTCTCGTCGGGCCCCAGTTCCGCGCCCCAGGCGCGGCGCCCGGCCTCGATGCGCAGCGCATCGATCGTGTAGTAGCCGGCGTCGCGCAGGCCGAAGTCCGGACCAGCGCCCACCAGCGCGTCATAGAGCGTCACGCACTGGTCAGCGGTCACGTAGAGCTCATAGCCGGGACCGCCGACGTAGCTCATCCGCGCCGCGCGCACGCGCGCATGGCCGGCGTCGATCATCTTCGTCGTCGCGAACGGCATGCCCGACCGGGAGAGGTCGTCGGGCGAGATCCGGCCGAGCAGGGCCTCGGCCTTCGGTCCCATGACCGAAACGACCGAGTAGCCATTGGTGACGTCGACGATCGCGGCGTGCTCGTCGGCGCGGATCCCGCGCTCGATCCAGGCGAAGTCGCGCGTCGTCTGCGCCGAGCCGGTGATGATGAAGAACTCGGCCGGGGCGACGCGCACCACGGTGAGGTCGCTCTCGAAGCCACCGCGCGCGTTGAGCATCGCCGTGTAGACCATCCTGCCGACCGGCACGTCGACGTCGTTCGCGCAGAGGCGCTGCAGCACGGCCGGCGCGTCGCGGCCCTTCAGCACGAACTTGCCGAACGACGTCTGGTCGAAGACGACCACGTCGTCGCGGCACGCGCGCTGCTCGTCCAGCACGAACGGCAGCCAGCCCGGCGTGCCGAACGTGTACGGCGGCTTCGCCGTGCCGGGCGGAAGGAAGTAGTTCGCGCGCTCCCAGTTCATCTTGCTGCCGAACACGGCGCCCTTCGCGGCGAGCCGGTCGTACAGCGGCGAGCGGCGCAGCGGGCGGACCGTCTCGAGCTCCTCGCGGGGCCAGCGCATCGCATAGTGGAGGCCGAGCGTCTCGACCGTGCGGTCGGCGAGGTGCCGGCGATTGGCGTGGAAGGGCGCGAAGCGCCGCACGTCGACGTCCCACAGGTCGAGCGGCGCATCGCCCTGGACGATCCACTCGGCGACGAGCTTGCCCGCCCCGCCGGCGTTGGCGATGCCGGCCGAGTTGAAGCCGGCGCAGACGAAGTACCCGGCGAGCTCCGGCGCTTCGCCGAGGATGAAATTGCCGTCGAGCGTGAAGCTCTCGGGCCCGTTCAGCAGCAGCTTCACTTCCGCCGTCTCGAGGCAGGGCGTCCGGTGGATCGCATTTTTCATCAGGATCTCGAACTGGTCCCAGTCCTCGGGCAGCAGCTGGAACTCGAATCCGTCCGGAATCGGGTCGACGTTCCAGGGCTTGGCCTTCGGCTCGAAGCCGCCCATCACGAGGCCGCCGACCTCTTCCTTGTAGTAGAGGTAGCCGTCGGGATCGCGGACGACGGGCATGTCGGGCGCGACGCCGGGTATCGCCTTGGTGACAAGGTAGAAGTGCTCGGCCGCGTACAGGGGCACCGTGACGCCGGCGAGGCGGCCGAACGCCCGCGCCCACTGGCCGCCGCAGTTGACGAGCGTCTCGCAGACGAGGGTTCCCTCGTCGTCCGCCGACTTCCAGGTGACGCCGGTGACGCGGCCGGACGCGCTCTTGACGCCGGTGACCCTGACGCCTTCGACGATCGTTGCACCGTGCATCCGCGCGCCCCTGGCGAGCGACTGCGTCAGGTCCGTCGGATTGGCCTTGCCGTCCCCAGGTATCCACACCGCGCCCGCGAGATCGTCGGTGCGCAGGATCGGAGCCATCTTTCCGGCCTCGGCCGGCGTGATGAATTCGAACTCGATGCCGAAGCTCTTCGCGCGCGCCATCTGCCGCTTGAGCAGCGTGAGGCGCTCGGGGGTCTTGGCGATGTTGAGGCTGCCGCACTGCTTCCAGCCGGTGGCCAGGCCCGTTTCGCGCTCGAGCGAGGAGTAGAGGTCGATGCCGTAGCGGCTCATCCGCGTCGCGTTGCGGGTTGCGCGCGTCTGGCCGACCAGGCCGGCGGCGTGCCACGTGGTGCCGCAGGTCAGCTTGCCCTGCTCCAGCAGCACGACGTCCTTCACGCCGAGCTTCGCGAGGTGGTACGCGGTCGAGACGCCGGCGATGCCGCCGCCGACGACGACGACGCGGGCGTGCGTGGGAAGTCTGCTCATGCGTACCTCTCCCCGATCAGAGTTTCAACGCGGCGACACCGGCAACGACGCTCGCGGCGCCGGCAAGGCGCGGCAGCCCGAAGCCTTCCTTGAGCCAGATCGCCCCGATCAGCGCCGCGAACAGCACCGACGTCTCGCGGAGCGCGGCGACCGCGGCGACCGGCGCGCGGGTCATCGCCCAGAGCACGATCGCGTACGCGCCCAGGCTCGCCGCCCCGCCGACGACGCCGCGCCGCCAGCCGCGGGCGACGTAGGTGACGGCGCCGCTGCCGCGGTGCGCCCGTATCCAGAGGAGAAACGGAACGGCCTCGAGGAACGTGAGCCACGCGACGTAGCTCGCCGCATTGCCGGAGGTCCGCGCGCCCGCGCCGTCGACCAGCGTGTAGACGGCGATGATCGCGGCGTTGGCGAAGGCGAACATTGCGGCCGCGGGCGGATGGGCGTTGCGGCGGACGAAGGCGATGCTGACGATACCGGCGCAGATCAGGAGGATGCCCAGGGCGACCTGCGGCGTCGGCCACTCGCGCAGGAAGATGATCCCGAGGGCCGCCGCGAGGAGCGGCGCGGTGCCGCGCATCAACGGGTACGCGAACGACAGGTCGCCCGTCCGATAGGCGTGCGCGAGCGTCACGTAATACGCCCAGTGGATGGCCGTCGACACGACGATGTACTTCCACGCCGATGGGTCGGGGAGCCCCACCAGCGGAAGCGCGACGAGCGCCCACGCGCCGGAGCCGGCGACGACCGTTGCGGTGTCGAGCAGCGCGTCCCCGCCGGGCGCCGACTTGAGCAGCGCATTCCACCCCGCGTGCAGAAGCCCTGCGCCGAGCACCGCGAGCGTGACGCCGAACGTGAGCTCCGTGGCGGGCATCGGCGGTCGTCAGTGCCCGCACGGCCGCCCGAAGGGCACTGTGCGCCCCCTCGGGGGGCAGCGAACGCAGTGAGCGTGGGGGCCCATCATCAGGCTGTGGGCGCAATCACGGGATCGGGTTCCTTGAGCCGGGTCCTGGCCAGCACGCCGGCCTCTTCGAGGATCGGGTACGCGATCGAGCAGAAGTGCGAATTGATGCGACGCAGGTCCGAGATGAGGTCGAGGTGCAGCGACGAAGTCTCGATGCTCTCGACGGTCTGCCCGGCGAGCCGCTCGAGGTGCGTGTTGGCGTAGGCGCGCTCGAGGTCGCGGAACAGCACCTTCTGCGCGAGGAGCTCCTGCGCGTTCTTGAGGTCGCCGTTGAGGAACACGGCCAGTCCCAGGCGCAGATTCGCGATCAGCCGCGCGTGCAGGTCATGGATCTCGGCGAGCCCGGCTTCGGAGAACTTGCGGCCCTTGTCGATCTTCTTGTCCTCGATGTCGATGATGATCCGCTCGATGATGTCGCCGACCTGCTCCATGTTGATCGTGAACGAGACGATGTCGGCCCAGCGCCGGCCCTCGCTCTCCTCCAGCGCCTCGCGCGAGATCTGCGTCAGGTAGAGCTTGACCGCCGTGTAGAGCTCGTCGACGACGTCGTCCATCTTGCGCAGCCGCTCGGCCAGGGCGCGGTCGTTGGTGTTGAGCACCGTCATCATGCCGTTCAGCATCTGCTCGATCACGTCGCCGATCCGCAGCGCCTCGCGGGCCGCGCAGGAGATCGCGAGCGACGGCGTGGCGAGCGCCGACGGGTCGAGGTGCCGGGGCTTTGCGGGGTCGTCGCTGGCCGGCTTGGCCGGGAGCAGCCGCTCGGCGATCCGCGCGATCGGTGTCGTGAAGAAGATGAAGGCGACGGCCAGCGCGACGTTGAACGCGAGGTGGAACAGCACGACTTCCTGGGCCGACCCCAGGGCGAGCGCCTCGATCGGTCCTTCGACCAGCCGCAGTAGCGGGCCGATGATGAGCACGCCGATCACCTTGAACAGCAGGTTGCCGAGCGTGACGCGCCGCGCCTCGGGTGGCGAATTCATCGTCGACAGCATCCCGAGGATGCCGCTGCCGAGATTGGCGCCGAGCACGAGGCCGAGGGCCACCGGCAAGCCGATCACGTGCAGCGACGCAAGCGTCGCGATCAGCAGCACGACGGCAAGGCTCGAATAGCACAGCACCGTGAGCGTCGCCGCGAAGAGCATGTCGAGGAGGAGGTCGCCGGTGAGCGAGGCGAAGATGACCTTGACGCCCGCCGCCTGCACGACGGGCTTCGCCGCGACGGAGATCCACTGCAGCGCGAAGATGATGAGGCCGAGACCGATCAGGACGCGCCCGAAGCGGCCGACGGGCTCGGTCTGGCGCGCGAGGAACAGCACGACGCCGACGAAGATCAGCAGCGGGGCGAGCCACGACAGGTCGAAGGAGAGCACGACGGTGACGAACGCCGTGCCCACGTCGGCGCCCAGCATGACGGCGAGCGCCTGCGCCGTGCCGATCAGGCCCTGGCCGGCGAAGGCGGCGACGATCAGCGCGGTCGCGGTGCTGCTCTGGATCAGCGCCGTGATCCCGGCGCCCGCGACGAACGCGTGCAGCGGCCGGGCGACGCTGACGCGCAGGAACCTCCGCAGGCTGCCCCCGAACAGGCGCAGGATCCCCGAGCGGACGATATGCGTGCCCCAGACGAGCAGCGAAACGCCGGCGAGGAGGTTGAGCAGCGTCTGCACTGCGCGGCCTAGGCGGTCCCGGCTTCGACGGCGGCGAGAGCGGCGTCGAGGATGTCGAAGGCGGCGTCGAGATCGCCCGGGGCGATCACGAGCGGCGGCGAAAGCGTCAGCACGTTGCCCTGGCCGACCTTGAACGAGAGGCCGTGGGCGAGGCAGTGGTACATCACCCGCTCGGCTTCGCGGCGCGCGGGGACGCCGTCGCGCGCGAGCTCGATGCCGAGCAGCAGGCCGATCCCGCGGACGTCGGCGACGAGCGCGTGGCGGCGCTGCAGGTCCCGCATCCGGTCCAGTGCCCGCGCGCCCAGCGTGCGCGACCGCTCGAGCAGGCGCTCGTTCTCGATGACCTCGAGCGTCGCCAGCGCGGCGGCGCAGCCGACCGAGCTCTTCTCGTGCGTGTAGTGGCCGAGCGCGCGGTCGGCCGCGACGTCGAGATCGCGGCGCGCGACGAGGGCGGCCATCGGGAACACGGCGCCGCCCAACCCCTTGCCCAGCACGACCATGTCCGGGACGATGCCGTAGTGCTCGAACGCGAACATCCGCCCGGTGCGCCCGAGGCAGATCGGCACTTCGTCGAGAATCAGCAGCGCGCCGTGGCGATCGCAGGCGTCGCGGACGATCCGGTAGTACGCGGGCGGGGGAATCTGGACGTCGGTGCAGCGCACGGTCTCGATGATCACCGCGCCGACGTCCTCCTCCTTGCCCAGCACGTAGTCGAGGTACTCGGCGCACTTCGCCGTGCACGTCCCGCCGCAGCCGAATCGGCACGCGCCCGGATCGCAGGGCGGCGCGTGCTCGGTGCCGGGCAGCAGCGGTCCCATGTTCTTGCGGAACACCGCCTCGCCTCCGATCGAGATGGCGTCGAGCGAGGCGCCGTGGAAGCTGTCCCACAGCGACAGTGTCTTGTGGCGGCCGGTCGCGAGGCGCGCGAGCTTCAGCGCCATCCCGATCGCCAGCGTTCCGCCGGGCGCGAACAGCACCTTGCCGAGCGGGTCAGGCGCCAGGTCGGCGAGCGCGGCGGCCAGGTCGACCGCCGCCTGGTTGGTGAACCGGCGCGGCGAGAACGGCAGCGTGTCGAGCTGCCGCTTCACGGCGGCCATCACGTGCGGATGGCGATAGCCGACCTGGTGGACGTTGTTGCCGTGGAAGTCCATCACGCGCCGGCCTTCGACGTCGGTGAGCCAGATGCCGTCGCACGAGGCGAGCGCGTTGAAGCAGGGCGTCGACAGCGACTGGTGGAGGAACACCTCGGCGTCGGCGTCGAGCAGCGCGCGGGTGTCCGCGTGCACGTGCGCCGCCTCGAATTCACGGCGCAGCGGCGACGTGTTGACGTCGCCTTCGGCGGCGGGGTCAGCGACGGGATTCGGCGTGCTCATGGCGATCGTAGGCAAGGCTTCAGCCTTGCGCGGCGGAGCGGTCCGGCTGAAGCCGGATCCACGTGGCGTCCCGTCACCATGGCAGCGAATAGGTCTTGGTGTTGGTGAAGCTCTTCATCGCCTCCTGCACGCCTTCCTTGTAGCCGAGCCCCGAGTCCTTGATGCCGCCGAAGGGCGTCAGCTCCAGCCGGTAGCCCGGCACCTCGCGCACGTTGACCGTGCCGACGTTGAGCTCGGTCACGAGCTTCGTGATGTAGTCGAGGCGATTCGTGCAGACGGCGGACGAGAGCCCGAAGTCGGTCGAGTTCGCGATCCGGATCGCGTCGTCGATGTCCCGGAACCGGATCACCGGCGAGACCGGTCCGAACGTCTCGTACTTGACGAGCGGCATCGCCGGATCGACGTGATCGACGACGGTCGGCGAGTACAGCGCGCCGCGGCGCACGTTGCCGTGCAGCAGCGTCGCGCCCATCGCGACCGCCTCGTCCACCTTCGCTTCGAACGACGTCGCGGCCGCCTCGTCGATGACCGTGCCCATGTCGATCGCCGGGTCCATCGGATCGCCCCAGGTCCACGCCCGGGTCCGCTCCAGCAGCAGCTCGACGAAGTCGTCGGCCACCTTCTCGTGCACGAGCATCCGCTTGATCGCCGTGCAGCGCTGGCCGGAGTTCTTGTACGACCCGGCGGCCGCGAGCGCCGCCGCCTCCTCGAGGTCCGCGTCCTCCAGCACGATGATCGGGTCGTTGCCGCCCAGCTCGAGCACCTGCCGCTTGTAGACGGCCTTCGCGGCAATGTACTTGCCGATCGGCACCCCGCCGGTGAACGTGACGAGGTCCATGTCCTTGTTGGTCAGCATCTCGTCGGCGATCTCGCGCGGGTCGCCGGTGACGACCGAGAACATCTCGGTCGGCAGCCCCGCCTCGTACAGGATGTCGGCGAGCAGCAGGGCGGTGAGCGGCGTCTTCTCGGTGGGCTTCAGCACCATCCGGTTGTTCGTCGCGATCGAGGGCGCGACCTTGTGCGCGACCTGGTTCAGCGGATGGTTGAACGGCGTGATCGCGGCGATGGCGCCCTGCAGCGGCTCGCGCATGGTGTAGACCTTGCGCTTCTTGCCGTGGGGCGTCAGGTCGCAGGAGAAGATCTGCCCGTCGTCGGCGAGCGCGGCATTGCCGGCGAAGACGAACACGTCGCACGCGCGGCCGACCTCGTAGAGCGAATCCTTCTTGCAGATGCCGCACTCGGTCGTGATGAGGTCGGAGATCGCGTCCGCCCGGCCGCGGACGATGTCGGCGGCGCGATGCAGGATCCGGTAGCGGTCGTGGCGGGTCAGCGTCGGCCGGTACCCGCGGGCGATGGCGAACGCACGCCGGACGTCCTCGACCGTCGCCTTGGGGACGGTGCCGACGACGGCGCCGGTGTACGGGTTGCGCACGTCGATGGTCCGCGGGTTGCCGACCTGCTCGCCGGCGATGCGCATCTTCGCGCGCAGCACGCCGCCTTGCCGCAGGTCCTCGAGCTCGGTCATCATGTTCATCGTGGCGGGCGCGTCACTGCAGGTGGTTGAGCGCGAGGTCGAACGCGTCGAAGTTGCGCCAGCGGCGTCCGGCCGGTAGCTCGCCGGCCCTGCGGTTCGCGATCAGCGGCACCTGCTGCTCGGAAATGCCGCCGTGCGAGCGCAGCGGCACGTCGAGGCCCGAGAGGTCGTGCCGGTCCCGGCTGGTGCCGATCACGGTGAGCCGCTCGGAGACGACGACGAGATCGCCGACGCGGTCTTCCGGCAGCTCGAAGCGCGCGCAGGCTTCGGCGCGCGGCAGCACGAGGTCGATGCCGGGCAGCGCGGCGATCCGCGCGGCGGCGTCCGCCACGGCGACGGGCGACGACAGGTAAACGGTGGCGAACGAGCCCAGCGCCCCGTGGTGGACGACGTAGGGATCGGTGATCGGCAGGATGACCCGCGTCGCGCCCGCCGGGCAGGCGTGGTCGAGGATGTCCTGCAGGAAGACGATGTTCGGCCGGCCGAAGGCGTCGGTCTTGGCGTTCATGCCGTGGTCCGCCGTCAGCACGACGGTCGCGCCGGCCGCGTCGAGCTGCGCCAGATACCGGTCCATCATCGCGTAGAAGTCGTTGGCCGCGCCGACGCCGGGCGCCGCCTTGTGCTGGATGTAGTCGGTGGTCGACAGGTACATCACGTCGGGCCGCTCGCGCAGGAGGAGCTTCACGCCGGCGGCGAACACGAACTCGGAGAGCTCGGCGCTGTATACCGGGGGCACCGGCATGCCGACCAGCGCCGGCACGCCCTCGATGCCGTTGCCGGCGAGGGTCGCCTCGGCGGCCTTTTCCGACGAGAAGCAGATGCCCGTCATCCGGTGCCCGAGGAGCGCCCGCAGCTTGTCCTTCGCGGTGACCACGGCAACCTTCGCGCCGGCGTCCGCGAGTGCTGCGAGGATCGTGCCGGCGCGCAGGTACTTCGGGTCGTTCATCATCACTTCGGCGCCGGCGTCGCGGTCCCAGAAGTAGTTGCCGCAGATGCCGTGCACCGCCGGCGGGGCGCCGGTGACGATCGACAGGTTGTTCGGGTTCGTGAACGACGGCACGACGCAGTCCGCGGTGAGGCACGTGCCGGTCTCGCGCAGCGCCGCGAGGAACGGCGCGCGCCCGGCGGCGATCGCCTGGTTGACGTATTCGGGTTCGCAGCCGTCGACGCAGACGACGACGAGAGGCCGCCGGGGCCAGCGGTACGCGCGGCGGTTGACGGTGATCGAAGCGGGGCTCAACGGGATTTCCTCGAAGTAGGGCGGGAGGGCGTGGACGCGGGGGCCGCCGCGGTCCGCGCGCGATGCATGCGCTCGCGACTCGCCATCACGTGATCGTGCAGCGCGCGGCCGGCGGCGGCCGGCTGACCCGCGGCGATCCGGTCGACGATCTCGCGATGCTCGCGGCTGGACACGGGCAACGCACCGCTCTGCGCGAGCGTGGCGTGACGGAAGAGCATGAGCTCGTTGACGAGCCGGCGGTAGGTGACGAGGAGCTTGGCGTTGCCGGCCAGCTCGACCATCCGGTCGTGGAAATCGACGTTCGCGGCGAGATAGGCGTCGACGTCGCCCTGCGCGGCCGCCTTTTCCATCCGGTCGAGGCGGGCGCGCAGGTCGCGCACGACGTCGGGCGTCGCCTTCTGCGCGAGCTTCCGCCCGACGAACTCGTCCAGCACGGCGCGGAGCTCGTAGATCTCGTCGGCTTCCTCGACCGGGATCCGGCGGACGAAGACGCCGCGGTTCTTCTCGAGGCGGACGAGGCCCGACTCCTCGAGGGCGCGGAATGCCTCGCGCACCGGTCCGCGCGAGACGCCGAGGCGGTCCGCGATGGCCGCCTCGTTGAGCTTGCTGCCGGCGGGGAAGTGGCCGGCGAGGATGATCCGCTCGAGCTCCTGCTGCACCAGCATCGGCAGCGAGCGGGACTGCACGAGGGCGATGGCGTCGGCGCCGGGGACGGCGGGCACGGCCGCGCCTGCCGCGGAGCGGCTTCGGGCGGCCCGCGGCACGCGGCCGACGCCACCGTTGCCGCCGGTGGAATTCGTCTTCAACATCTTGCGTATTGGACCCGCATCGGTGTAGATTGTCAACAATCTACAAGAATGCGCGTCCGCGACCGCGGGGGCATCGGTGCCCCCCGCGGCGCCTGCGAACCACGCCACCTGCCGGAGAATCCGATGAGCCTCTTTTCGCGCGATCCGATCCTGCTGACGCCGGGCCCCATCACCACGTCGCTCGCCACGAAGACGGCGATGCTGCGCGACTGGGGGTCGTGGGACGCGGCCTTCAATGCGGTAACCGCGGAAGTCAGGCGGAAACTGCTCGACGTCATCCGCGGGCACGACACCCACGTCTGCGTCCCGTTGCAGGGCAGCGGCACGTTCGCGGTCGAGGCCGCGGTCAACACGCTGGTTCCGCGCGGCGGCCACGTGCTGGTGCTGATCAATGGCGCCTATGGCTTGCGGCTTGCGAAGCTCGCGACGATGATGGGTCGCCGGGTGTCGACGTTCGAGACCGCCGAGGACGTGCCGACGACGCCGCAGGACGTCGACCGGCTGCTGACGGCGGACCCGTCGATTACGCACGTCGGCCTCATCCACTGCGAGACCTCGACCGGCATTCTCAATCCGCTGGCGGAGATCGCGGCCGTCGTCGCGCGGCACGGCCGGAGCCTGATCGTGGACGCGATGAGCTCGTTCGCGGCGATCGGCATCGACGCCCGCACGACGCCTTTCGACGCGCTGATCGCGGCGTCGGGCAAGTGCGTCGAGGGCCCGCCGGGCATGGGTTTCGTGCTCGCCCGCAAGAGCGCGCTGGAGAAGTGCGCGGGCAACTCCACGTCCCTCTCGCTCGACCTGCACGACCAGTGGACGTACATGGAAAGGACGACGCAGTGGCGCTACACGCCGCCGACCCACGTCGTCGTCGCCTTCAACGCGGCGCTCGACCAGCTCGCGGCCGAAGGCGGCCAGCCGGCGCGGCTCGCCCGCTACACGAGGAATTGCGAGACGCTCGCCGCCGGGCTGGGCGAGCTGGGGTTCAAGCTGTTCCTGCGGCCGGAGATCCAGGCGCCCATCATCCTCACCTTCCACGCGCCGCCGGATCCCGCCTACAGCTTCAAGGATTTCTACGCGCGCGTGCGCGACAAGGGCTTCATCCTCTATCCGGGCAAGCTGACGCAGGTCGAAACCTTCCGTGTCGGGTGCATCGGCGCGGTCGGTCCCGACGAGATGCGGCATGCCGTCAACGCGGTGCGCGACACGCTGCGCGAAATGGGGATCCGGCAGGTGAGCCCCGTGCAGGTCAGCCGCGCAGCCGCCTAGCCGCACCGGCCGTCGCGGCACTTCGGCCGGGGGATTGCGTCGCCGCCCGACGGCGGACGAAGACCTTCAGCGCCGGCGCCAGGCCTGCGTGGAGCGTTCGAGCCGCTGCGTCAGCGCGACGTGGGCGATCTTCACGGCCGCGGACGTCGCCACGATGGTCATCGCCATCGCCGCCGCGGCAGCGGTGAACCCGGATTCGTCCATGTTGATGATCGTGACCGCGGCAAGCTTGGTGTCGGTCGAATAGAGGAAGATCACCGCCGAAACGGTGGTCATCGCGTTGACGAACAGATAGATGCTGATGTCCAGCACCGCCGGCAGGCAGACCGGAACGGTCACCCTCACCATCGTCCGCAGCAGCGAGACTTTCAACGACGAGGACACGGCTTCGAACTCGCCGTCCAGCTGCTTCAGCGCGGTGGTGGCGGTGAGGTGGCTGACCGTGTAGAAGTGCGTGATCGAGTTGACCACCAGGATGATCATGGTGGCGTAGATGAAGCCGAGCGGGTTGCCGCGCGCGTTGAAGAAGAAGATGTAGGCGAGGCCGAGCACGAGTCCGGGCACGGCCAGCGGCAGCATGGCCATGAGCTGGGCGATGCCGCGCCCCCAGGCGAAGCCGCGCGTCTTCTCCAGCAGATACGCACCGAGAAAGACGACGAAGGTGCCGATCACGGCGGTCCAGGTGGCGAGCTCGACCGAGTTCCAGTACGCGCCCCAGCCGTTGGTGTCGAAATCGCCGAACGCGTAGTTCTTGAGCGTGAGCGAAAGGTTGTAGGGCCAGCGCGTGACGAACGACGCCCAGGCCGCCATGGCCAGGATGCCCAGGATCAATCCGCCGACGACGCTGCAGAACGCGAACAGGAGCCAGTCGCGGCGCGGTGCCCGCTTCGGCTCGAGCGGCACCGCTCGCGCCGACACGAGCGCCACCTGCCGGCGCTCCGTGATGCGATTGGCGACGAAGGCGACCACCGCGGGGATCAGCAGGACGAAGCCGACCACCGCGCCCATCTCGAAGTTCTGCTGGCCGATCACCTGCTTGAAGATGTCGGTGGCGAGCACGTTGAATCGGCCGCCGATGACCTTGGCGATGCCGAAATCGGTGATGACGAGCGTGAAGATCACGAAGCCCGTGCTGATCACGCCGTACTTGGCTCCGGGCAGGGTGACCGTGAAGAACACGCGGGTCTTCGACGCGCCCAGCGCGTCGGCGGCTTCGTAGAGCCGCGCATCGGCCATCGACAGCGCAGCGACCATGATCATCAGCGCGTGGGGAAAGCAGTAGAAGACCTGCGCGATGACGATGCCGAGGGCGCCGTAGATCGAGGCGCCGAACAGCAGGTCCTTGAGAAAGCCCTGGTTGCCGAAGAGGTAGACGAGCGAGATCGCCGGCAGCAGCGACGGTGCGAGGATGGGGATGAGCGCAAGTGCCTGGAACAGCCCTTTCCAGCGCATGCAGCTGCGCTGCAGCGCGTAGGCGTACACGAAGGCCAGCGGCAGCACGATCGCAGTGGAAACGACCGCGACGAACAGGCTGTTCCACACGGACTCGAACAGCGCAGGCGTCGAGAAATAGTGGACGTAGTTGGCGAGGCCGACGAACGCGCCGGTCTGGTCCTGGAAGCTCTTGGAAAGCAGCGACCACAGCGGCAGCACGAGGGTGACCAGCATCCACGCGATCAGCAGGCAGAGGCCCGCCCGCATCGTCACGTCGTCGCGGTCGAGCCGACGGCGGACCACCGGCAGCGTTGCCGCGACGGGTACGGCCGCCGCCGTCACGGCAGTTGCGGCGCCCGGGGGAATACCCGCAGGCGCTCGGGCGGCAACGCGACCAGCATTTCCTTGCCCTCGTCGATCGCGAGGTCGCGCACGACGTTGATCGAGAAGTCGGCGACGATCGCCGATGCGCCGCCGTTGACCGCCAGCTCGACGCGGCAGAACGAGCCCAGGAACTCGATGTCGGCAACGCGCGCGGGAAAGGCGTTGGGGGTGGTCGCGGCGACGTTGCGCACGACGACATCCTCGGGGCGGATGGCCAGCGTGACGTCGTGGCCGATGCCCGGGCGCACATCGAGCTCGCAGGCGAGAGCGATGCCGGCGAAGTTCACCTCGCTCGGCCCGGTCACGAGCGCCGGCAGGAAATTGGTGGTGCCGACGAAATCGGCGACGAAGGCGCTCTTCGGCTTGCGATAGACGTCGGTGGGCGTGCCGACCTGCTCGATCACGCCCTGGTTCATCACGACGATGCGGTCGGCCATCGTCAACGCCTCTTCCTGGTCGTGCGTGACCATGATGGTCGTGATGCGCAGGCGCTGGTGCAGGTGGCGGATCTCGGAGCGCAAATGCGCGCGCACGCGGGCGTCGAGCGCGGAGAGCGGCTCGTCGAGCAGCAGCAGGCCGGGCGAGAGCGCCAGCGCGCGGGCCACGGCGACGCGCTGCTGCTGGCCCCCGGAAAGCTGCGCCGGATACTTCCGCGCCGACTCCGGCATGCCGACCAGGCGCAGGAGCTCGACCACGCGGGTCTGGATCTCGACCTTGGGCATTCCGCGGCTGACGAGGCCGTACCCGACATTGGCCGCCACGGTCAGGTTCGGGAACAGCGCGTACGACTGGAACACGATGCCGAAGTCGCGATGCGACGCCGGGAGCGTGGAGATTTCGCGGTCGGCCTGGAAGATGCGGCCCGACGTCTGGATGTCGAGACCGGCGATGGCGCGCAGCAGGGTCGTCTTGCCGCAGCCCGAGGGACCGAGGAAGCACACGAACTCTCCCGGAAAGATCTCGAGGGAGATGTCCTTCAACGCGGTGAACGCGCCGAACTGCTTCGTCAGCCGCTCGATGCGCAGATACGGGGCGGCATCCGCCTTGGCGCCGGTATCCGTCATGTCAGCGAGAGCGGGCCGCACCTTCGGGAGGCAAGGTGCGGCCCGTGTCGCGGTTGCGTTGGGTGCGCAGCGGTCGCGCTACTTCGGAGCCGACTTGCTGTCGTAGCGCTTGGTCCACTCGGCGAGGATCTTCGCCCGCTCCTGGCCCATCTGCGCGAGGTCGATCTTGGCCATGGCCGCGTCGGCGCTCGGCGGATAGTTCGGCGGCGCCGGGTTCATGCCCGGGTAGCCGACGATCGCGTAGTACTTGCCGTAGAGCTCGTACGCCCCCTTGCTGACCGCGAAATCCGCGAGCTTCTGCGCTGCCGCCATGTTCTTCGTGCCCTTGACGATCGCCGTGGCTTCCATGTCCCAGGGCGCGCCTTCCTTCGCCAGGATGACGTCGATCGGGGCGCCGCCGGTCTTCTCCTTGGCCCCGCGCATGTCGAAGCCGATGCCGATGACGCGCTCGCCCTTGGCGGCCTGCACGCAGGGCGCCGATCCCGAATGCGTGTACACGGCGATGTTCTGGTGCAGCTTGTCCATGAATTCCCACGCCGCCTTCTCGCCCATGATCTGGATCCACGCGTAGACCGCCTGGTAACCGGTCCCCGACGAGGCCGGATTGGGCATCACGATCGAGTCCTTGTAGACAGGATTGGCGAGGTCGGCCCACGACTGCGGCTTCGGCAGGTTCTTCTTGCCGCCCTCGACCGTGTTGTAGCACATGACCGCGAGCCACGCGTCCATGCCGGTCCACGTCGTCGGGTTCTTGGTGCTGCGGAACACCGGCTTGATCTGGTCCACGCCCTTCGGCGTGTAGGGCTCGAGCAGGCCCATCGAGTCGAACAGCGCGACGCTGGACGCGCCCAGGCCCCAGATGATGTCGGCACGCGGATTGTCCTTTTCCGCGAGGACGCGCGCGGTGATCACACCGGTCGAATCGCGGACCCAGGCGATTTCCACGTCGGGATTCGCGGCCTCGAACGCCTGCTTGTACGGCCCGAGCTGGTCGTTCTCCAGCGCGGAGTAGACGGTGAGCTTCGTCTTCTGCGCGAGGGCCGAGGTGGCGATGAACGCCGACACGGCCACCGCCGTCGCGCCGATGATCAGGCTGCGGAGTGTGGATCTGAGCATTGCGTTACCTCCTGTGGCAGTGAATTCGACATCCTTCGACCCGACGGGTCTTCCCTGGGCCAAGTTTCCCCGCCCGCCATTCCACACGAAACGCGTGACACAGTAAAGACAATTGATGACCCGGACGCAAGGCGGCGTCCGGCGCGGTTGGGATCGGGCGGGAGGCGCAGCCCGCGCACGCCTCCGCGCACCGTATTGCAGTGCGACATGGAAGCGCCCGCGCGGGGGCCGCCGCCCCGACGTCGAAGCGGCGCAACGGATCCGGGGTCACCGGTGCGTTCGGAGATTGACGGCGGGACGCCGCAGCGCATCCAGCGCGAGGTAGCCCGGCGAGTCCGGCGCGATGGCACCGTGGCGGAGCAGGCAGTCGAGCACGACGAGCGCCGCGTCGGCGGTCACGGTGTCGGGGCCGTCGCCGTTCGCGATGAGCCGGGCGGCGGCGGGGAGCGGGACGAGCCGGTGCTCGACGACTTCGCCGTCCTCGCCCTCGGGGACGAAATCCGCCGGAAGCCAGAGGTCGTGCACGAAGATCGTTTCCCGTTGCAGTCCGTCCGGCTGCTCGCGGCAGAGGTGGACGACGCCCGCCGGCTGCGCGCGCTGCGCGAGTGCCGCCGCGACGCCGGCTTCCTCCCGCGCTTCCCGGGTCAACGCGGCGGCGACGGACTGTCCGGCCGCGATGCCGCCGCCGACGAGGTTGTCCAGCATGCCCGGGTCGATGGCCTTGGTCGGGCTGCGCCGCGCGATCCACATCGCGACGCCGTCGTCGCGGCGGACGAGCCCGTTGACGTGCACCGCATACGTGTGGATGCCGAAAAAGCGCGCGGCCGCGCGTTCGAGCTCGAACCACGGCGCCGCGCCGAAATCCGGAGCCGCCGCGTAGCGCTCGTCGCGCCAGGGGGTGAGGTCTCCGCTCCCCGCGAGCAAGCGCGCCGCGCGATCGAGCGCGTGGCTGCGGGCGGGGACGTCGGCGAGCCCGGCGACGAACGAGACGCCGTCGTCGCGCACGGCGAACACGTCGGTCATCGGAGCGAGGCGGGCGGCGCGGGCGTCGTCGAGCCAGCCGGCGGCCCGGCGCTCGACCCACAACGGCCGGTAGTGGCGGCGCGGGGGCGCGAGCGCGGCCGTGAGCCGCGCGCGCATCGCCGCGAGAACGTCGCCGGAGATCATCGCGGCATTGTAGCGCCGCGTGCCGACGGGGACCGCGCGCTCGGCCGTGCGGCATCGCCTGGACCGCGCATTCGGGTAGAATTCACCGGGCTCGCATCCTCCCGAAAACCCGCGTCGCGCGGGCACCGAAGAAGAACATGACTGCCCGCATCATCGACGGCAAGGCGCGCGCCGAGCGCCTGACGGCCGAAGTCAAGGCGCAGGTCGCCGCGCGCGTCGCCGCCGGAAAGTCGCTGCCGGGGCTCGCGGTCGTGCTCGTCGGCGAGAATGCCGCGTCGCAGGTCTACGTACGCAACAAGCGCCGGATGACCGAGGCGACCGCGATGCGCTCGTTCGCGCACGACCTGCCGGCGACCGCGACGCAGGCCGAGCTGCTCGCGCTGATCGACACGCTGAACCGCGATCCGGCCGTGACCGGCATCCTCGTCCAGCTGCCGCTGCCGAAGCACATCGACGACGCCCTCGTCACCGAGCGCATCGATCCGCTGAAGGACGTCGACGGCTTCCACCCGTACAACATCGGCCGGCTGGTGCTGAAGCGCCCGACGCTGCGGCCGTGCACGCCCTACGGCTGCATGACGCTGCTGAAGGAGACCGGCGAGGACCTCGTCGGCAAGCACGCGGTCGTGATCGGCCAGTCGAACATCGTCGGCCGCCCGATGGCGCTGGAGCTGCTGATGGAGCGCTGCACCGTCACCATCTGCCACTCGAAGACGCGGGACCTTCCGGGGCTCGTACGGCAGGCCGACATCGTCGTCGCCGGCATCGGCAAGGCCGGCTTCGTTCAGGGCGACTGGGTGAAGGAAGGCGCGATCGTGATCGACGTCGGCATCAATCGCGGCGCCGACGGCAAGCTTTGCGGCGACGTCGACTTCGCGCAGGCGAAGGAGCGGGCCGCGTGGATCACGCCGGTGCCCGGCGGCGTCGGTCCGATGACGATCGCGACGCTGCTCGCCAACACGCTGCGCGCCGCGGAGCTGCAGGACGCCGCGAGCGCGGCACGATGAACTCGGGGGCTGTGTACGCAGCGAAATGTCCGCCGCGGCGCGGGAGGGTACGCGGGCGGGCTTAGGGTGC
>Ga0209253_10000678_pt1 | contig 29546 bp, 25 predicted proteins | sample FrelakmetBRP12BR_FD_187145 | JGI IMG/M metagenome (GOLD analysis project Ga0209253, IMG submission 187145) | Freshwater lake sediment microbial communities from the University of Notre Dame, USA, for methane emissions studies - BRP12 BR (SPAdes)... | ecosystem: Environmental > Aquatic >...
GGGCGCGGGCTTGTCCGGCTCTGGTGACGACTGCAAGCTCATTGAAGGTAAGCTCGCGATCTACGGAGGGGAGGAGGCTCCGGCTTCGTGCTCGTTTGTTGATCCTATTCATGGTGGCGTCTCGTGCCTTCTTGCTCGTCAGCCAAGCGATTATCTTCGGGTAGGACGTGAAGGGGCCTGCGTTCGGGTGGTCCGTGGTCATGAGGATCTTCCACGGATCGTTGATCAACAATGCCAATTCAAGACCGATTGACCACTGAACAGCGTGGACGAAGCTTCTGCGCCGATAACGGAAGGGCACGATGCCTGAACTCGTTTCGGTCTCAACGTCGTGGTTCACCCACTTGTTCCTAGCTAGCCCACTCAGATCATACTGGAAAGGCCCATCCGCAGTCATGGTCGTCGTGTCTGTGAAGATCACCTGACCCATGTCCAACGTAACGTGTGAGTGGCAGTTAACATAGTTCGCTATTTCGTCTGCTCCAGACGTCAAGGTTCGCCAGTCATCGCCTTTGAAGGCGCTGAACTGGCAGTGCGTGATGTGTATTGTAGGCTTATCTTGTTCGGCAAGGTCCTTGACGCAGTCCATAGTTTCCAGAGTAGTTGTATAGTTTCCAGGCTGCCCGAGGTTGTTAGTGTGGACGTGAATCGTGTGAGGCAGATTCAAGAGCTTGTTGACCTTGCACAGTCCGCGTACTATTTCGCGAGGAGTCACACAGAAATTTGGAACCTGTTCATCCAAACTGTGGATGTTGTTGCCGAAACCCCACGCCTCCAGCCCACCAGGATTGACAATCTTTATGGCGTATCCCTTCGTTGCAGTTATCATCCAGGCGACATGCTCAGCAAGCTCCTCTGTCCTGCCTTGGCTCAGGTATTCGAGCATGAACCACCAATCTCCCAGAAGCGGATATGAAGCCTTATCAACCATAGGTGTGTCATTCAACTCTTCGTGGGTGTGCTTGGCCTCTAAAGGCGGCATCGAAGGATTCATCACCGTCGTGTAGCCCATACGAGAATAGCGGTAACCAGTCGTAAAAGTGGACGGAATGGAACGGCCGACACCAGACCGTGTTACGAGCGTTTTGCGTTCAAAATCTCTAAAGTGGTCTTCAGGCCTCAGTTCGCGGCCTGCGTTTACTTCCGACCCAGCAATGTGGCTGTGAATGTCCACACCTCCAGGCATAACGATCATGCCAGAGGCGTCAATCTTTCTAGCCTTGCGCTCGTCTGCTCTGGAAACAATCTTGCCGTCCTTGACTGCAATGTCCATCTTGTCCCCCTTGACTCCGTTGGCAGGATCGTAGACAAAACCATTCCTTATCAGAAGCTCCACGTTATGGCACCTTCCGCTGTCGGTTCCGCTTCAGTTTCTTGACTTCTGCAAGGATTCTTCGCAGGATCTCCTCGTCCGAGAGTATGCCTTCGGATGGTTCTGCTATCTTCTTGAGAGGAAGTGGCACGTGGTCCATGCGATAGGCTGTTCCCTCATTCTCTATTCCCACCAGAGCTGAAGGGAATACTACGTCTGCGAATTGGGCAGTTGCATTCATATGCGGGTCGACGACCACTAGAGGCTTCCTGACCAAGTGCTCTGCCGCTCTTCTAGGCAGATTTGAGACAGGGTCAGAGGCTACGACCAGCGCAGCGTCAGATTCCTTGTGCATGAGGATGTCGACAACTGACGTTTCGCCTGGGTTGTATCTGGGATAGCCAAGAGAGAAGTCAACTGCGTAAGGATAGCCGGTCTGCCACGTGAAAACCGTATCCGCTCCGGTAACGTTGAAGTGACCTCGCATAGGCATTATCACGAACTTTGTCCGTCTGTTCAGGTCGCGAACCAAGCAAATCGCCGCATCCACGTTCCTCTGCTTGCCCTTGCTCATCGTCAATCCCAGGCCGAAGAACAATACGCCGAAGCTGCAACCAATCATGGCGTCAACGATCTCTTCTAAGTACTCGACTGGAATCCCTGCAACCTTGCCAACATCGATCTCTTGGCCCCGGACGATAGCTCTCAGGGTTTCAAGAAGCTCATAGTCAGTGTTAGGCTCAACTTGAAGGAAATAATCGGCAGCTTCGGCGGTTCTGGTCCTCCTCACATCGATTACTATCAGCTTTCTTCCTTCCTTCAGAATTGAAGAGCCAAGCCCATGATTAGCAGAAGGAGCAGCAGGCATTTCCTTGTTCAGCATTCGTCTAAGGGCGCTTTCGACCTTTTTCCTTACTGCCAGAGCCTTGGTCTTCGTCAAGTAGCCCCTCCATTCGCTTCTCTCGAATCTTCCCTCCGAAAATGACGTGTATCTCTCAATGTGCCTCGGATGAGCGCTCCATGGATCGCAGCCCCAATAGATGACCAGATCAGCCCTGTGCCTGACTTGGCCAAGCGTGCACGAGGCGATCCCCACATCCTGAATACTCAAGGTCGACGGACCATGGCAGACAGTTGAGGTGTTGTCTATAACGCCGCCAACCTCCTCGGCCAATTCGATGCCGACGCGGGTGGCTTCGCAGCTCGTTGAACTCCAGCCGTACAGAAGCGGGTAGTTGGCGCCTGCCAGAATCCTTGCAGCCTTTCGCAAGGCTTCGCCAAACGAGACTTCAACGAGCCTTCCATTCTTTCGCACGTGCGGCTTCAGGATTCTGTGTTCGCCGCCATAGCCCAAAAACTTCGATTCGGACATGGCGCAACCGTTCTTAATGTCCACTATTCTGCCGCCTTCAACTGTTAGCTCTATGTCGTCGCAGAGGCAACCACAGACAGGACAGGTAACGGATTTGACAATAGGCATGTTACCCCTTCCTAAACTGCGTCGTTAGGAGTTCGCTCAGGTTTAGTAGAGGTTTGTCTCCGGCTGATTCGATCTTGGCAGGTACCCCTTTCAACGAAGGCATGCCGACGCTGTCAGTCTCAGGATCAACGATCACGTTTGCCCATGGACCGTAAGGAATGTAGATCACACTTAGGTGTGGTGCTCTTGCGGACTTCAAAGCCATCACAACGACGGAACCATGCTTGGTCGAGACTAAAACGTTGTCTTTCTCCTTGATTCCTATCTTCTTCAAGTCCTGTGGGTCAATGAAGCAGACGGCTACGCTTTCGAAGTATTCCTTTGAGGCTTTGCCTTTTTCTTTGGCCACGCCTTGATCTATCGTTCGGCCAGTGACCAAGGTGACCTTGAGGCTTCCGCAATTGCTCATCTATCAACCACAGCTATGCTGAGCTATTAAGTCTGAGAATAGTGTGAAAGCTCAAAGATGCTATTTAACCTAACTAAACGGCAAACGTTTCTAACAACGTCTTTATATGAACTGGATCAGCTCTATGTGTTTCAAAGGCCGTGAGCTCATGATTATCGAAGTTGAGGACTTGGTGAAGCATTACGGCGACGTCAAGGCTTTGGACGGCGTCTCTTTCAATGTGGAGGAAGGCGAGATCTTTGGATTACTGGGACCTAATGGTGCTGGCAAGACGACGCTCATGGAAATCATGTGCGGCCTTCGTCGTCTTGACAGGGGAAAAGTCTCGATCCAAGGCCACGATCTTGCGAAGGACCTCTACGCGGTCAGAAGTGCGATAGGTTTCTGCCCACAGGAAACTCTGCTCTACGACTTGCTTAGTGTCCAGGAAAATCTTGCCTTTTCGGCCGCGCTCTATTCGCTGGACCGCAAGAAGTTTAAGGAACGCGTGGCTTTCTCCTGCAACGTTTTGGGCGTGGGCGAGTTCCTGAAGCGAAGAGTTGAGCATCTTTCGGGAGGAATGAAGAGACGAGCGAACCTTGCCGCCTCGATCATTCATGATCCAACTATCGTGATACTAGACGAGCCCACGGTGGGCTTTGACCCTACGATAAAGCGTGAGTTCTGGGAATTGATCAAGAACCTGAAAGGATCAGGTAAGACTATCCTCTTGTCCACGCACGACATGTATGAGGCTGACGAGATCTGCGACCGAGTAGCCATAATGGAAAAGGGCAAAATTGCCGCACTTGACAAGCCACACGTTCTGAAGGAAAGCATAGGCGGCGAACGATCCATTCACATCAGAGTCAAAGGTTCGCAGATGAAGAGGGCTCTGGCGGTTCTGAACGATTTCCCATGTACGGTTGTAGGCGAGGAAATTCGAATTCCTGCGAAGACCCCTTGGGAAACTATGACTGACATTTCACATAGATTTAACGCTGAGGGTGTGTACATGGAGAGGATTGAGCTTGTCGAACCCACGCTGGAAGACGTATTCATAAAGCTGAGCGGCAGAAGACTCACGGAGGAAACACAATGAACCCGATAATAGGCATAGCCGTCAAAGACACAAAGACGTTTTTCAGAGAGAGAGGCACAGTGTTCTGGACCATAGCCTTCCCCATTTTGATTTTGCTTCTGTTCACCGCCATATTCGGGCGAGACATACCCTTTCACGGTAACATAGGCGTAATCGACAACGACGGAACCGACCTGACTAAGAACATGACCGCGCGCCTGAACTGGATTGGCAACTCGACTATCAACGGAACTTCCTTGTTCAGCGTCTCAACGTACACTGATAGGATAGAAGCCATGAGGGACCTCAATGCCTCAAGAATCAGGGCATTGATCATTTTCCCGAAGAACTTCACGAGCAACCTCTTTGTCGGTGGACACGCGAATGTGTCAATGGTCGTGGATGGAACCAACCTTGACGTGGCCCAGCTTGTCAGGAGCGGAATAAACGCGTTCTTCGCTGGATACTACAAAGCGATGAATCCCGGCTACACCGAGCCCATAGTCGTGAACGAGGAAGCCACGGTGATAGGCGAGAAGATCGGCTACAAGGAAAACATCGTCCCTGGTATGCTGACGTATCCGCTTCTGTTCTCCAGCATGGTGGTGGCTACGGGCGCCATCGTCTACGAGAAGGAGAAGGGTACGCTCAAGAAAATCCGAGCATCTCCAGTTCGTCCTCTGGGTTTGCTTGCAGGCAAGACACTTGCAGCCCTCTTTCAGACCGCCATATCCATACTGATCATGTCCGCGCTGGCGGCAGTGTTGCTTGGACCGAAGCTGAACTGGAACATACCTCTGCTCTTCCCAGTGTTGCTCCTGGGTTCGGTCAACGGCATTGCTTTGGGATTGATTATTTCGTGTGTTGGCAGGGCACCGCAAGAAGCGTCGAACGCAGCCACAACGGTGGCCATTGTGCTTCAGTTCTTTACCGGCATGTACTTCCCAATCGAGTACCTACCCACGTACCTGCAGCAAATCGGCAGATTCATACCCATGACGTACGCCGCACAGGCCCTAAGAGACATAATGATCCGAAATGCCACGCTCGCCGACCTGTGGATTCCATTGACGACCCTCATAGCGTCAGCTATGATCCTCTACCTGATCGGCATTCTACTGTATAGAAGATGGGTGGAGAAATAGCAGCTAAGGCCTGTAGCCGCCCAGAACACACAAAGCCAAGCCAGCCGCGATCAAGTCCGCAGTAGTTCCCGGGTTCAGCAGATTGCCAGATTGCCTAAGCTCGAAGTCAAAGGCATCTAATATTCTGCGGCCTTCAACCGTTTCCGGACCAGCGTCCAGTATGCCACGCGCTTTCGCAGCAACTGCTCTCGCACGTTCCAAACCTCCTTTTCGAGCTATGAACGTATCAGGATGGCGAGACAGGATTTCGAGAAACGTGCGAAGTGTGGTCTTAGCCGGTTGGATGCTGCTACTAAGCAGTTTGCCAAGCATTGGATAGATTTCTTCGAAGGTTATTGGGTAGTTGTTAACCCATTCTGAGCATATGGTATCGTAGCTTTCGGCGATCTTAAACACTTGGTATAGTGTGGTGCCTTCTTCCAGCATTCTTCGGGTCGAGGATGGGTCGTTCACGTCCAAGCGCGGGGCTTTTCCCAGACCCGCCGGGTTTGCGAGTCGTATTGCCTCGTACACATCCGCTGCGTCCTGCGGCGTAGTTGACTCTGCCACCAGCTTCAGATTCCGTCTCATCTCCTGAAGATCAAGCTTTTCGCCCTTGGTCATGCCAGCGGCCACGGCGATCGGCGAAAGCAGAATGACAGCGCCTAGTAGTGTGTTTCCACCGTGTTGCCATTCGTTGATACTGGCCACGCAATCTCTTATGATCTGGCCAACGCGTATCTGGTTCGCGGCAATCTTGCCATCTGCAAGCGTGATTCCGCGTTGAGCAGCTTGTTCGAAGTGTGGCCCCGCCGCCACAGCTGAAGCCAGAAAATGCTCGTAATGCGTGTTCTCAAAATCCGTAACGATGCTCACGTTTCCGGGCTTGTGCGCACTTGCCTCTAACAGAAGCGCAAGCTCAAGGCATTGTGCAACGTGACTGGGCTTTCCATGGGTCAACATATTCGGAGCCAGACTGTACGGTTTCTCTGTGGAAAAGCCTTACTTATGTCCTTTGGGCGAAAGACAGAGAAAAAATCTTAATAATGATGTGTAGTGAATTACACAACGTGTTAGCTGCCTACACAAGGTGTCTTGCTTGATCAAGCCGGCTGTCAGAGTTGCGCTTGTGGCGGTTTTTGCCGCGTTGCAGGCGACGCTGGGCGTCATTCCTTACACTCTCACTCTGGGCATTTCCGGTCAGATAACCCTAGGCTTGGTGGGCGGCTCGCTCATCGGCTTGCTACTGGGCCCTGTGACAGGAGGGTTGGCCGTGTTGGTGGGCTCACTTGTAGGTGTCTTCCTTAATCCGGGTGGAGCCATTTTTGGCTTTCTGACGCCGCTAGCCCCGCTTCTTGGAGCTGTTAGCGCTGGTTGTGTGAAGAGACGAAGAGGCTATTTGGGGGGCATCATAATTGTCGCCGCGCTGGTAGTGTTTGCGGTTCATCCTTATGGTCGTGAGGCTTTTGCTTATGCGTGGCTTCAGGTTGTGGCGGCTGTGGTAGCCTTTTTGCCGCTCCATCGACTCATCCGCGCTAAGTCTAGTGAGAAGGACCCCACGAAGTCCGAGTTTCTGATTCCGGTTGCTGCATTTGTGGGCGTGATGGCCGACCACGCTGTCGGCAGCGCTGTGGCTATGTGGTACTTCTCACCAGCCATCCCGCCTGAATTCTGGCTTGCGGCAATGCCAATCTATCCGATAGAGCGAGTTGTGGCAACCGTGATCGTGACCGCTATCGCGATGCCAGTTTACTATGCCCTGGCCAAAGCAGGGTTTCTGAACGCAATTGAATGAAGCCTCCATGGGAACCCGAAGTGAGTAAGAAATGGCTCCGACGAAGGCTCGGGAAGGCGACTTGATTGAGAACATGAATGGAGCCGTTTTTGACGTCAAAGGCTTAGTCCATCCACCAGACCGCGTAGTCGCGTTCATCCGCTACTTCCCGGATAAGAAGGGCGACAGAACCAGAAACAGAACAGCCTATGGTAAAGTGTATTCTCTCGCGGACCGTTTCGCTCTGCTCAAAGACAAGTATCCTGAGTATCTCGTACACGATCCTATTTTCGACGAGACACTCTGCGAAGTCCCTGACAGCCTTGTCATGAAACGGTTTGATCCTGTGGCAAAGCTTGATGAGATGCGCAGTGCCAGAGATTTGGATGCGCTTGAGCGTAAGACCTTGTGGTTGGCGGAATTGCTCCGGGAACAAGCGAATACTACGTGGAGTGCTGTTGGTATTTCGGGATCGATTCTTGCAGGACTTCACACTAGACGGTCCGACATTGACCCCGTGGTGTACGGCTCGGAAAACTGCCGAAAGATCAACGATGCTCTCAAGGAGCTTGTGAAACACGGAAGCAAAGGTCTTAAGCCCTGGGGACTTGCGGATCTGAAGGCACTGTTCGAGTTCCGTTCGAAAGACACGGAGATGAGTTTTGAGGATTTTGTTCGAACTGAGTCGAGCAAGGCTTTTCAGGGCAAGTTCATGGGCACAGATTACTTTGTGCGCTTTGTGAAGGACTGGAGCGAAGTCGATGAAGCATATGGTGACGTTCATTACATGAACATAGGTCAAGGAAAGATCGAAGCCACTGTGGCTGACGACGCCGAGGCCCTGTTCACGCCCTGCACCTACGCAGTTGAAAGTGTCACAATTCTCGAAGGACCGACACTTCTGCCAGTAAGCCAGATCGTGTCGTTTCGTGGTAGGTTCTGCGAACAGGCCAAAACAGGTGATCGCGTGGTCGCTTGTGGAAAGATTGAACGGCTCACCGATAAGAACGGAACTGTGCACTACAGATTGCTAGTCGGTGGCAGACCATCTGACTACATTATCCTTAAACGCTAGGCGCCTTCCTTTTGTCGAAATAAGAGATTTCCTCTTCAACCGCCACGTCAAAGTCTGATTCTACGATCGTCATCAACCATTCCTCTCTGGAATATGCCCTGGCAGATTTTTGCATTTAAGAACTTGCTCATAGTACCTTGAACAGTACGTCAGTACGACCTGAAAGAAGCTACATGAGGGTGTCCTCACTTCTTCGACATTGCCCTCTACGTAGATTTCCTCGTTCCTGCTGGCTTGCAGCCTAAACTCTTCTACATAGGACAGAATCCGACTGGCTTTGGCAGCTTGTTCCGGACCTTCAATTACATCTATTGGCGTTATCCTGTAAACTGAAGGATTGAATGGAGCTTCGCTGCCTTTGGTCACGCGTCCGGTCATTTTGACCCAGCCTCTAGGCAAGATCCTTGTCTCAGAGTCGTATTTGCTGCTGACTTTCTTCCAATCTTTCACTGGTTCAAACTCAATCTTCATAGTTCTCCCACTTCTCTTGTCCTTGAACAAGGCATAGATCATCTTCCTCTGCTGGTGCCACACGTACTCTTCCGGGCTGAGATTTCGAAAACGCCAACGCTTGTCTCTGATTGCCAAGTCTGTTTCAAACTCATTTCGAAGCGGAGAAGAGACATGCGCATGCAGTTCTCTGAGAGCTCTGCGCAGCTTGGTGGTCTTTTCCATTCCGTAGATTGTTAAATCGATGTCAGAGAGTTTGGGGTGGTGGAAGTTGTGGAGCATTGAGCCGAACACGCCGAAGTCCTCAAGTCGGAGGCCAGAGTGTTCCATGACAAGCTCAAGCACGTCCTGCGTGGCCGTGAGGAGCTCGTCTTTGTCTGGTTCTGCAAGCAGTTCCTTCAGTCTCTTCTGGGGCCTCCGCACTTCGGCAATGTCGCAGTATCTGACGCCAATCACGCGTTTCTGCAGCATTGCATGAGGGATCAGGTATTGGGGGTGGTGGACCTTCAGGTATGTCCAGCTTTCGTCTTCGTAGAATTTGCAATGTGTGGTTCGTCGGTGGCCTCTGGCCGCCTTCGGATTGCCTGAGCAAAAGATGCCTACAGGTGCATACTCCAAATCGCATACGTATGCGTCGGGCGGGTGGTCATATCCGAAGACGCGGAAGACTAGGCCTTCCTTCGTGACGATTGCGTCTCGGTCTCTGAGCTTCACAGTGGCCAAATGTGTTCGTCCTCGCTCGTGCCCGTGCCCACGACCACCTGATAAGAAAGACGGCCATCGTTAACGGTTTCCACACGTTCAAGCATGCCGGCCACTCTGATCCTGTCGCCGTTTCGAGCCACGTTTCTGTAGCATCCAATCATGGAAACCACGGTCTGAGGAACGACCTCGCTATTAAGGCCCGTAACTTCATCTATCGGCTCATAATCAACGATCTTATAGACTGCCGGCCTGAACATGGCCTCACTATCATCTTCTACCACACAATTGAATCTGACTGGAGCCAACGGCACGTACCTGTAAGCTCCGCATTTCACGTTCGCTTCTTCCGGGTTGCGTATAGCGTTGTACATAAAGATCTTGCCTTTGTAGTGTCCTTTGAAGCGTCTCGCTGTGTCGAGGCGGTTGCCGAATATGTAGCTCAGTCTCCCAGCTTTGACCAGACTGTCTATTGCCACCTCCACAGTTCGGAAGTTGCGAGAACCGTACACGACTATGTCTATGTCGGATTTGTCTGAATGCATGCCCAAGGCCACTGAACCGTGAACGCCGAAATCCTCGAAGGCCACGCCTGACTCCTCAGCAACCAGACCGACAAAACCCAGCGTCATCTCCTGCAGGTTATCCATGCGCTCCAGATGCGCGATTCTGCGAAGGCATTCTCTAGGAACGAACACGTTTTCAATTGAGCCTAGCGGGGCGCTGATCACTTCCTTGTTTCTGAAGGGACAATAGTATACGTAGGCCGGAAAGTGCTGGCGAAAGGTCTCTAGGAACTCCGCGTAGTTCCGGGCCGTGTAGAGTTTCTCTGCCCTATAGAGCCGTCGTCCTAGGCGATTCCAAGTGCGGTCCAGATAGTTAACTTTGAAGAGGCTGCGATGTTCGGCTGGAATGTACTTGAGGAATGCAAAGACTCGGGCTTCGGGGTGTTCGTAGCCGAACGTGTTGAAGATGAAACCTTCACTCGTGGTGAAGGTGTCACCGTCCATTGGAAGCCAGCCTTCAGAAGTCACTTGGTCCGCCCTGCTAGACTCTGATCACAAACCTAAAAGCATATTGCAGAACGACGCAACACTTAAGACGCGCTTCCATTAGACCTCTGAAGAGTGAACAGCTTGGACGAGAGCCTGCATCCCTATGTAGTATTTCTTCCCTCCGAACAGAAGACGAAGATCCTAGGCGCCATCTTCGGCTCCAAAGCAGCCGTTGACATCCTCCGGTTCTCACTGGCCCAGGGCATCTCAAGCCGGATCTACCAGAAGGACCTCGTCAGGAGACTTAAATACTCGAACAAGACGATTATCGGCAACTTGAAAGCTCTAACGAAGCTTGGCATTATGGCAGAAGGCATGGAGAAGAGTGAGCAGAGCGGTCGAGTTGTGTGGGTCAAGGCCTACGGGCTTTCGGACGCTGGCCGATGGTTTGCCCTGCTGCTCGCCGAAGAGAAGGACCTGTCCAACGTTGAAAAAGGCGAGATACTGCAGGACCTTTTCAGGGCCTACGTCGGGTGGGTTAGAGACCTTTCAGAAAAACTCGGCGTGAACAGAACGGTGTTGCAGAAGGTCTTCAGAGAGGAAATGAAAAGAGCATGAAAACGAAAGCAGTTGCGATTGCGGTTGTGGGCAGCAAACGCTCAGGCAAAACAACCACAGTGGAGGCTCTAATCAGAGAACTGGCTAAGAAAGGCTACAGAATCTCTGCCGTTAAACACATTTCCGAACATGACTTTACGCTAGACACGAAGGGCAAGGACACATGGCGCTACGCTCAAGCCGGCGCTCAAACCGTCATAGGCATCTCCGCTGTCGAAGTGGCCACCATAGAGAAAACTAGCAAGACGCTCTCGCTAGGAGAGATTCTGGAACGCAGCCAAGGTCACGACATCGTATTCCTAGAGGGCTTCAAGAAGCTCATCAGGAAAGTGAGAAGCATTCCTAAAATCGTCGTGGTCAAGTCCAAGGACGAAGCCCTTGAGGCTGCTACGACCTATGAACCGATAATCGCTTTCGCGGGGTCCTTTTCGACTGAAAGCTTGGATTTTGAGGCGCCGTATGCAGAAGCCCTTAAGAATCCATCAAAGCTTGCTGGAATCGTTGAAGCCTTTGTCTCAATTCAAAGGAAAAAGAGACGCCGAGCATGAACCAAAATGCTTAATTTCTGAGCGTTTCAAATGCTTTTCGACGGCGATGCTTATTGTTCGAGATGATTGAGAGAGGATTAGAATCCAAAAATGCTTCCAAGGCGGACTTAATTCAGATTCGTGGCCAAAGACGAACGATAACCCTTTGCACCATTCTGAACGGCACTGTTGAGACCTTCTCGCACATCACACTCGGCGGTATTTCCGCCAGAACACTCGTGGAAGGCAAATCGTGGGGTTTCAGTTCCACAAACAACTCGAAGAAAGACGACGTAGAGTGCGCTGTCACTAACGCAGTCAAGCTGGCCAAAGCCTCGGCCAGGTCTGAAGCCAAGAAGATCGCGCTTGAGCCTGCAAAACTTGAGAGCGTGAAGCTTTCGGCACCTTGCAGGAAGCCCGTTGAGAAGGCAAGCCTGGAGGACATCAAGCTCGTCCCCATCGAGGCGTACCGTGGAGCTTCAGAAGCAAGTTCAAAAATCGCAAGCGCAAAAGCCTCATTCTTGAGCATCCACGACCAAAAGTGGTTCGTGAGTTCAGAAGGCTCGCGCATAAGCCAAGAATCGACGCGTGTTCAGCTTTTCGTTGACATCGTGGCCAAAGATGGGGAAACGTACTGCCCTTCCAGCGAAAGCCTTGGCCACACAGGAGGATTGGAGCTGTTCGACGAGACCTCACCGACAGTCTTGGGCAAGAGGGCTGCAGACAAGGCAATCAAACTGCTGACTGCGAAGGCTCCGCCCTCTGGCAACTATCGTGTAGTCCTACATCCAACGATATGTGCCACACTGCTACACGAGGCCATCGGTCATCCTTTGGAGGCAGACCTAGCCATGGAAGGTGGGGGTTTTGGCAACTACGTAGACAAACCCGTCATGTCTAATCTGATTACGATCTATGATGATGGCTCCGTCAAAGGCGGCTTGGGTTTTCTGCCTTACGACGATGAGGGCGTCAAAAGCAACCACACGATACTCGTTGAGAAGGGCATGCTTAGGTCGTTTATGCACGACCGAACCAGCGCAGCCAACATGAAAGCCCCACCCACAGGGAACGCGCACGCATGGGACTACAGCGTTGAGCCGCTCATCAGGCAGACGAACATCGGCATCGAGCCTGGAAACTCTACCATCGAGGAAATGGTCGAGGATATTGAGGAAGGCTTGTTCATAGAGGGAACTTTCGGCGGGCAAGCAGACGCCAACGCTGACTTCACGTTCGGCTTCCAGAATGCCTACTGGGTAAGAAAGGGAAGGATGGCCGAGATGACGCGAGGCGCAAACCTCTCAGGCAACGCCATCAGCGTGTTCAAGACAATCGACGCGGTTTCAAAGGATGCCGTGCTGAGGCCAGGCGCTTGCGGGAAAGGCCAATTTGCCATCCAAGGACGCATTGTACCCGCCATACGTTGCGAAATCACGGTCGGTGGAACAGGAGGCACATAGCGATGAATTTCGAGAGCAACTGGGCGTTTTTGGCTGATTCCGCCAGGAGAACGTTGAGGCGTCTTGGGAAAATGGGCGCCGGACAGGCTGAAGCCTACATACTGGCAACGCGAACCATCGAAACCAGCATACGCAACTCCACGGTCCTCACCGAAAGCGCAATCGAGGACATGGGATTGAGCTTCCGCGCAGCCACTCGCGATAGCCGCGTTGGCTTCGCCTGCACCAACATCGTAGACAACGAACAGAGGATCGCAGACACAGGCGAAAAAGCTTTGTCAGTTGCTAGACTGAGCGCACCCGTCCCCGGTTTTGCCTTGCCTGACAAACAGAAAGCAACGCATGTTGAAGGCCTCTTCGACAAAGCCGTCGTCATGGCAGGTGTAGAGGACGCAGTAGACATCGCGCGCCGCTTGATTGAGTCGACTGAGGTTGTGGACAATAGAGTCTGTGCCAGAGGCGGCCAGGTTTTGCTGGCATACATCAGAAAAGGCGTCGTAAACTCGCTGGGGGTGGACGTTGAGACTGAAGAGACGCAGGCAATTGGCTTCGTCTACGGCAATGGCGTTAACGAAGGCAAACCCACGCCCAGTTGCGCTGATGGGGAATTGCTCAGAAGCTTTAGTTTAGAGCCTGAGAAAATCGGCCAAGCCACTGGCAGAATGATTATTGGCCTGTTTGACTCCAAGCCGATCGAGAACTTTGTAGGCTCAGTAGTGTTTGAGCCAGAGGCAATCTCATATCAGCTGTGCGACGCGATTCTCGGCGCAGTGAAAGGCGAAGTCGTAGCAGCAGGTGGCTCCCCATGGGCTGACAAAACAGACCAGACCGTGGCCTCCGCTGACTTCACCGTGTACGATGATGCCATATTAAAAGGGGGATTCGCCTCACGTGCGTTCGACGACGAAGGCCATCCGTCGCAGCGAACCACTCTGATCTCAAAAGGACAACTCAAAAGCTTCCTGCACGACGCCACCACAGCAAACACACTCAAGACTGAAAACACAGGCAACGCCTCAAGGTTCGCCGGAGGCATGGAGATGACCAAGATGATCATCGGAAACGGCTACAAGGCCAAACCAGAAGTCTACCCTTCAAACCTAGTCATCCAGCTTGGAAACAAGAGCAAAGAGAAGCTAATATCCGAAGTCGATAGAGGCCTCCTCGTAGGCAGCATGGCAGGCTTTGTGCAAGCAGGCTCAGGCCTCATCAGCGCACAACTCGGCCGTGCCCACTACATCCAACACGGCGAAATCAAGCATTCAGTGAAAGGCGGAATGGTGTCAGGGGTCGCCTTCGATTGGCTCAGGCAAATCAGCGCCATAGGCAACGACGCAAAACAATACTTCAACTCAGTGGTTCCGTCGCTTCGCGTGGAAAAAGTGAAGGTTGTAGGCTCTAACTAGGGTTTGTAGGTTGTTTGTGGGGTTTGGAGATCTCTTTGAGGGGGAGAAAGGAGAGCTTCAAAAAGAATGTGATTTCTCCAAACCTTTCCACCAAGTTTGAGCTCTTTCATTCCGTTTCTATAGAGCCTTGAATGCCTCAGACCACCTGTTGTATAGACTGAGCATGTCCAGCGATACACTGGGCTTCCTCTCTTCAAGTATCTGTCTGAAATCGTCCATGGTAAGCGATCTCGGGTTAGCTTTCTTGTCGTTAGCCTGTCCGCTCTCGAAGAACTCGCCTATGGTCTTCAGTTGGGCGGATTGGGCCACGTCCCGAATGTCACTTCCCGAGAAGCCTTCTGACAGTCGGGCCAGCTCGTGCAAGTCCACATCGGTTGACAAGCCTAGACGACTTGTGTGAAGCTTGAACATCATGAGCCTCGTGTGGTGGTCGGGCAGCGGCACGAGTATGCGCTTCTGGAACCTTCGTATGAACGCCCAGTCTAAATCCCACGGCTTGTTTGTGGCACCGATGACATAAACGTGGAGCTTCTTGCCCTTGTCCACGATGCCGTCCATCTCTTTCAAGAACTGGTTACGGACACGGATTTCGCCGCCTACTTCGCTGGTGTGTTTCCCCATGAGCGAGTCCAGTTCGTCGATGAACACTATGGCAGGTTTTCCATCCGTAGCCGATTTGCGGGCCGAGTTAAACAGCTTGGCCACGTTTTGCTCTGCTTCGCCGAGCCACTTGGACATTATTGAAGCCGCGTCGATGGACACGAATGTAGCGTCTATTTCGGTGGCCACGCCTGCGGCGAGCAGCGTCTTTCCGCACCCAGGTGGGCCGAAAAGCAATATGCCTCTTGGCCAGCCTAACGGAAATAGATCAGGTCTCTGCACGGGGTAGACGATAGCTTCCTTGACGGCCTTCTTGGCGGTGTCGAGGCCAACGACTTCTTCCCACTTCACGTTGGGTTTCTCGGCCATTATGAGTTCTTCGTAGCTTGACTTTGTGCCTTCGGTGGTTTTGGTTTCGCCGTTTTCTCTGAGTTCTGCCCTCGCTTCGTTGGTCATGACGGCGCCTTGTAGGGCCTTTATTCGTTCTTGGTAGGCGATTGCTCTTTGTATGTAGACTTGGTTGAGGCTGTACTCTGGGTACAACTGGACAAGCCGTAGCAGGCTTTCGATGGCCTTCTGGTACATGGTTATGGCCATGCCTTTTGAATTCTGCTTGTCCAAACGGACTGCCTCAAGGGCATAATTCGTAGCGTCTTTCTCAAGTTCTTGGGAAGCACTCATACAGGCTCATCCTTTTGTCAGTCTGATTTTAGTTCAATTTTTATCTTGCCTTTATCCCCCAAATTCTTGAGGGCTTTCTTGATCTCCTCATTCGAGGATGCTAGATCGACGGAGCAGCGTTCCAAGTCGATTTCTCCTCTGCTTTTTCGCACGTATTCAAATAATGCATCTTCCAGTTCGGGTTTCTCGATTTTCAGGGAGATCTCCTGAATTTCGGCTTTCTTGTAAGAAAAGAGGGTTTGGGAGGAGTTCCCATATGGTTCGTCAGCTGATTCTCGGCCTATTGACTGCGAACAGCTGGCCGCAAGGGCAACCATTTCTTTGACCTCTGCTTGTTCAGCTTCAGGTGTATCAAGAAGGGCGGGGGGTTCGGGAAGCTCTTCAGAAATCTTGCGTTTGAGGAAGGTTGACACTTCTTGGAGTATTTCGTCGCCACCGACTGTCTTCTTGCCCACTGGGATCAGTGATTCATCGGCTGTTACCTTGGTAGAGTGTAGCGTTTCGCTTATGGTTTCGTTGACTCTGTTCAGCTCGTTGGAAACGTCTGGTAGCACTTCGAATAATTGTTGTGAGACGCCTTGAAGAAGTCTTAATGCGGGTTTCAGGTCGATGACTATGTCGCTGAGTTCTTTTATCGTTTCGAGCCTGAGGATAACTCGTTCGATGGCTAGTTCCATGTTACTGAGGAATTTGAGGAGTTTGCGGACTTCGGTGATTTCGTTGGCACATATGGCGGCTCTTTCCTTGCTCTTGTTCTTGATAGCGGCTATACAGGTTTGGTAGAGGGCTTTGTCTCTTTCCTTGAGCCTGTAGGTCGCTTGTTCCAGTCTGTTGTGCTGGACCCTCAGGGTTTGCATGGACTTAAAAACTGTCTCGCGGAACGGGGGAGGGTCAGGACGCAATGGGTTCTTCACGCTTCTTTCCCTCCGCCTGCCACTTTCTATATGCAAGTCTCAATCTATATGCCGGTTTTGCCGATTTCCTTCACGTAAACTACGACAGGGGGCTCTGGAAGCCCGGGAGCGTTTGGTGCAGGCGCAAAAGGCTTTGGTGACGATTCAGTCAGTTTGCTTTTGTCGAACGACGTTTTTGTGGTGTCGCCCAGGAGTATGTTCGAGACTCTGCCTTTTGTGATTTCCATGTCGTTCTTTTTGAGGTTGATGCGTTTGAGGTTCTCTTGAATTATCTTGAAGGCTTCTTCGTAGTTCTTCCCGTCGATCTTGCCTATCTCGTGTTCGATCTCAATATTAACCAAGGCATAGTTGAGCTGTCTGATTTCTTCGGCGCGCATGGCGGCTTCTTCTTCCACTTCTTCTATGACGGTTTGTGCTTCTGCTTTTAATTGGTTGAGCACGCCGTCGAAGCTGGTGTGGAGTTCCTCGTAGATTTCTTGTGAGATCTTCTTTTTGCCTACGAGGTCTTTGAGGGCTTGGTCTTTGCGCCATATAAGCGGGATCTGGTCACAGAGGATTGTGGCTCTTGCTTTGATTTGCGAGACAAACATTACTTCAGTTTCGTCGAAGGTCAAGTTTTCCACGGGATGCTTCTGGAATTTTCCGTCGCCCTGTTCGATGAAGACGGCGTCGAATTTTCCGGCGGGAGTCAGTGCAAAAGAAGCTATCTTGCCTATGGGGTGGCCGTATTCGTCTTTCACCTGTTTTCCAACAGAAAGAAAGAGATTGGGGGTTTGTTCCATTATTTCACCCCAGTGTCTAAGATGTCTCTGACGGCGCTTTTTCGCCTAGGGAAGCGGCTGGGAGTCCTGGGATTCCTGCTGGTAGCTCTGGGAACTTGTCTTTGACTCTTTGTTCTGCGACTGTGGCTGCTTCGGTGAGGATTTTTGTTGCATCTTCGTTGACGGTGTCGAAGTTGAGGGTCATTCCTGAGCCTTGGCCTGCTTCGATCATGATTCCGCTGAGCATGTTGCCGATTTCGCCGAGTTCGTTCTCTGCTTCTGGGAAGACGCTGACTAGGCCTGCTCTGACTGATCTCAGGACGCCCACTGCGGGCCCCAAAGTGGAGACAACATCTCCGAGTTCTGAAACTGTGCGTAATCTTAACACTATTTGCTCGAGTGCAAGTCGCGCGTTTATGATGAGCTTCTCCATCTTGCGGATTTCTGCTAGTTCGCTGGCGAAAACGTTTGCGCGTGAGGTGTCGTGTTTGGTGTATGAATCTACTATGCGTGCGAATATGGTTTTGTCTCGTTGGCTGAATCTTTCGGTGGCTTGGTCTAGTTTTTGTACTTGGAGTTCGATGCGTCTGACGGCGAAGTCTAGTCGTGGCTTCAATGGGCCTGGTGGTCTTACTGCCTCCTTGAGCTTGTTTGAGAATGGTTGTTCTTCTCTCTTGGTTTCCCATCGTTTTGCAAATCTTTCTGACAAATTACTTACCTCCAAAAGAGAGAAGCGGCGTGGAGGAATCTTATACGTTGTTAATATGGGTCCAATATGCGGGTATATACGTGCGGCTATACGCTTGGGCCTGAGTGGGCTTTGGCTTTGGTTTGTTTGTTGAAAGTGTATGTGGCGTGTCTTGTGGTTATAGACATTATTGTGTGAGTTAATCTAAATAGAGGCTGGGGGCGATTGCTAGCGTAAAGGTGAAAATGGATGAGTGAAAGGCTCAAGATTTTCGGAATAGTGGCGCTATTAGGTTTCGCCGCAGGCATCATTGCCCAATTGACGGCTGACTACGTTATTCCATGGATGATGGTCATCTTACCAGAGCTAGTTCAGATAAGATTCCTGATGTCAGGGTTTGCAGGCGCATGTCTAACGCTGGTGCTGGTGGGCGTCTGGGCATACATGACGGGACCAAAGGATAGATAAACTCACCCTCTCCTTTCTCCTTTCTTTATCTCAAAGATTTCGATCGATTCTAAGTGTTTTTGGACTCAGGAGCGGAAAAAGAAGTCATCCGCGGAAAGCGTACTTGTACCTCGATTTCTTCATAGTCCTTGAGAACTATAATCAATTGGAGATTTCAGCTTTTTGGTTGGTTGGGGTGAGCGCGTGCGCAAACCCAAACTCAATACGCTCTCAAACACTCTTACTCACTCACACTCACTCAACGCGCGCACACTTCGAAAGTGAAATAGCGATCGATCGCGATGTGTAGTAGTCCGCTATCCTATTTCCTATCCTGTCTCTTACATCTCTACCATATTTCCCAAGGGAGAATCCTCACAGAGATGAATAGATGAGCTGGACAATTTCCCCCAGAGCCTTGGGCTCCAAATACGGTATCTTGCAGGCAAAAAACCACGTAGTGTATGCACTGAAGCCCGCGACTTATTCAACATTAGTCGCAATTTAGCGGTGAGGTAATGGGAATTTGCGTCTTAGCGAAAAAGCATGGTGATTTGGCGTGGATTTGGCGTAGAAAAAGGCCATGTGAAAAATGTGTTTAGCGCGCGCGCTATGTGGGCTATAACTCCACTCACTATGAGAATGTGAACAAAGCCCTCTGGATTGCAGGGCTTGCCGAAAGGAAAGAGTATGATAATGAATTCAATGCCGACACCTGAGACCTTTATGTTCGGAAAACCGACTTAGGTCAGACTCCAGTGCTCATATTCCCGTAGTTTCTGATTGTCGCACTGTTGATAGGAATCGTGGCGATAGCAGCACTTCTAGCAATCATCGTGCACAGCAGAAAGAGCTCCAAACGCCACATCTCAAGCTGACCAACTGAAGTGCGGAGGAGTTATGGCTGAACTGAAGTGCACGCCACAGCGCAATGCCAGAAGCGTCAGTCTTAACATGCCAACAATCATCGCCAGCACGGAAAGAGCTTGTCATGCCTGCTAGAGCGTATCTGCACGCGCTCAATCCGACAGATCTGAAGAGCTTTTATCCTAATCCGCGGAGTTACTTTGAATCAGCGAAAACGCGCGGGAGGCAGAATGCTGGTGTGCGGTATCTTCGGTTTCGTCTTGGCAAGGCCAGTTTTGCTGTCCGAGGTGTGTGAGGTTTTAGCGAGGCTGGAGATTCACCGGTACTCTGACGAAGAGACGACGGTCGGAGGGTACGGCGCAGGCATCACGATACTCAAAGGCGGAAAACTGTTGACGCAGAAGGCTGGCAGGACTGGGGATGCTTCGCCCGTGCAAGACTTGCGGGATCTGATGGAGGCTGTTGAGGCTCCGGTTTTGATTTCGCACGTGCGGATGCCCAGCCCGCAGTTTATGGACAATGCGAGGTTTAGGGAGACGGCGCAACCTTATTCCGCAGGTTGCGCTGAAGGCGTTTCGGTGGCTTCGGCTCACAACGGATACGTTGAGAACTACGTGGCCATGCGCGAGAGGCTGGGTAGGGCTCATGTGCTGGAGTCTGAGAAGGTTGAGCTTATCGACTCGGAGGTCATTCCGCACTGTTTTGAGGAAGCGTTGAAGGCGAATGCAGATGTTAAAGAGGCTGTGCACGCGCTCTATGCGATGTTGGAGGGCCGGATGGCCATTGTTTTGCTGCAGACGGGACGGAAGGGGAATTTCCTGCACTTTCTTCACAAGGGCCAGACTAGAGGCCTCTACGTCTGGACCAACGACGACGGCGAAATCATCTTCATATCTCGAGAGGAGACACTGACGCCTTACTTTGAAGCCCTTCTTTCCGAAGGCAGATTCAACCAGGCCGTCGCCGTTGCGTGGCGGGAAGAGAAAGACATTAAGCTATCCTATGCCCTCAAAAGCTAGTTTGGGGTAAGATGCCGAAGATTCGCAGGTATCAGAGCAGGGATTTCGTGGATTATGTGGCGACGTTGGAGAGAACTACGTCATGGGAGCGAAAGGCGGCCTCGGAGCTCAAAGCCATTTTGGAGAAGCTGAAGAGGGAAGATCAGGTGTGGGTGGCCGAAGTTGATGTCCGATGCGTGGGTTTCATGATTTTGACGACGAACGCTGATCACTCGTTGGAGGTTGACTGGCTGGACGTTCATCCTGACTTTCAGCGCACAGGCATAGGCACACTACTCGTGAACAAGGCTACGAAGATCGCTGGAAGGAGAGGACTCCGAGCTCTGAGCATCTATGCGCAAACTAACAACGAGAAAGTAATGGGATTCGCCGCCAAGAACGGTTTCGAGCTGCAGGAGAGATTGAAAGATCTTTATGGCAAGAGGAAAGATGCTTTGCTTTTCATCAAGATGCTCCCTCTTGAGGCTTAGCGAATGCTAAGCGTGGTTTTCGGCATCAGGTCTGCGGCGGACTGCAATCATGGAGAGGGATAGTCAGCCTTCAGGCTCTGTTGTTTTCAAGCTTCTTGCCGAACCTGTGCGCGAAGGATTGGCTGAGCTTGGCTTTTCGGAGCCTACGCTGCCACAGACTATGGCTTTTCCTCCGGTTCTTAAGGGCGAGAATGTGTTGTTGATTGCACCCACGGGAAGCGGAAAAACCGAGGCGGTGCTTCTGCCCATTTTCTCAAAGCTAGTCCAGCAACCGAAACGGGAAGGCATATCAGTCATCTACGTGACGCCCTTGCGGGCTTTGAACCGTGACATGCTCAAGCGCCTTACGTACTGGGCAAAGAGGCTGGGCATCTCGATTGAGGTGAGACACGGCGACACGGACATGAAGCTTCGCCGAAGACAAGCCGTTTCTCCGCCTGACATGCTTGTGACTACCCCTGAGACAATACAGGCCATCCTGCCGGGTTCGCGCATGCGTGAGCATCTGAGCCACGTCCGCTACGTAGTGGTTGACGAGGTTCATGAGCTTGCCGAGAGCAAACGCGGCGCCCAATTGACGGTGGTCTTGGAGCGACTGTTTGAGGTAACGCAACGGGAGTTTCAGCGCATAGGTCTGTCGGCCACAGTAGGCAACCCGGACGAGGTGGCCAAGTTCCTGGCAGGCCCAGGCCGTCCTATCAAGATTGTTCAGACGCCGCTACCGAAGGGTTGCCGTTACAGCGTGGAAACGCCAAATGCGGCCGAGGCAGACTATGATCTTGCCGGGAAACTCCGAACATCTCCCGAGGCAGCTGCGCGCGTTAGACGTATAATTGAGCTTGTGGACAGCCACCGATCTACCCTAGTTTTCGTGAACAGCCGCGAGAACGCAGAGACTTTGGGCCACAAGTTCACGCAGTTGGGCCGTTCAGATATTGCGGTGCATCATGGTTCGCTTTCGCGTGAGGAGCGCGCTTTGATTGAGGATGATTTTAAGGCTGGGAAGCTTAAGGCGATCATATGCACGAGCACGCTGGAATTGGGGATTGACATTGGCAGTGTGGATTTGGTGGTGCAGTATCTGTCACCTCGGCAGGTGAGCAGCCTCATTCAGCGCGTAGGCCGCAGCGGCCACAGCCTCGACAGGTTGTCGAAAGGAATCATAATCACGGCTTATCCTGACGACACGCTCGAATCGATAGCGGCGGTGAAGAACGCCATGGCAAGCCGTTTGGAACCTGTGCTTATGCATGAGGAGGCATTGGACGTGCTGGCGCACCAGATCGCGGGCGTTGTCATGGACAAAGACACGGTCAGAGTTGGGGAACTGTTGGCGCTTCTGCGCCGGGCGTATCCGTACCGCAACGTGAGCGAAGACAGGGTTCTTGACGTGATAGATTTTTTAGACAGCCTCGCCGAGGTTACTGCGGAGCAGGAAGGCCGCATTTTGCGAAAAGCCAGAGGAACCCGCAAGTACTACTTCGAAAACTTGTCCATGATCCCGGACGAGAAACGCTACCCCATGGTCAGCGTGATTACTGACTGCAAGATAGGCACTGTGGGTGACGAGTTCATGGCCATCCGTGCGAGGTTGGGCCTGAACGTCATCGTGCGGGGCAAGGTGTGGCGAATTGTGCAGATTGAGGAGGAGACAGGGACGGTTTTCGTTGTGCCTTCGGAGGACCCATTTGCTGCGGCGCCGGGCTGGGACGGTGAGATGATGGCCTTGCCCTTTGATCTGGCTAGCAGGACAGGCGAGATGCGGGGCGAAATCGCGAAGGCACTCATGGAGAACGCTGATGTTGAGAAGGCCACCGAACAGGCGGCGGCGAGGCTTGGAACTGAAAAGAAGGCCATAACCGAAGCAGTCAAGGAGGTTGCCGAACACCTCAAGCAAGGCGCTCCGTTGCCCACGCAGAACCACATAGTCATAGAAGCCTTCGACAAGTACCTCATCGTTCACGCCTCCTTTGGCGAACTTGTCAACCGCACGTTCGGAGGCATATTCGACGCAGTGCTGTCGGACCTCGAAACGATCATCGGCTGGTGGAACGACGGCTACCGCATTCTCATCGAGGCTCCGCGTAAGGTGACACAGCGCGAGCTTGGCGAGATGCCCGGTGTGCTGTTTGGGCTCAGCGGTGAAGAGGCGAAGAAAGCCTTTAACGCTTATCTGGAGGCGAAGTTCCCGTTTTCATACAAAATGAAGTTCGTGGCGGACAGGTTTGGCGCGTTGCCTCGCGGTAGGACCATGAGCTACGAACGCCTCGCCCAATTGCCTTCCAGATTTCGCGACACGCCGATCTATGATGAGGCTCTGCGTGAGGGTATGGTGGAGAAGACTGACCTCAAGAAGGCCACGTGGATACTCAAAGAAATCAGAGATGGCTCCGTGAAGGTTAGCACGGTTCTGCGCACGGAGAAGCCAACGCCGCTGGCGTTTCACATTCTCGAGAAGTTCTCTGACGTGTCAGAGTTGATGGCACCAGAAGAAGTGTTGCAGAGCAACATTGAAAAGATGAAGATGGCCATCGAGGCGCGGAGAGTGAACTTGCTATGCATGCAGTGCGGAACAGCTACAGGCGAAACCAGAATCAAGAGCCTGACCGAACAGCTCCAATGCAGCAAATGCGCCTCGAGGCTTCTTGCGCCGCTATATCCGAGTGAGGACACGAAACGGCTGACTGAGCTAATGAGTAAGAGAACCGAGGGCAAAGAGCTGACAGAGGAAGAGTTGCGTGACCTGGCCAAGACGAGGCGGATGGCTGATTTAGTGCTAAGCTACGGGAGGAAGGCGGTTGTGGCGTTGGAGGTGAAGGGCGTAGGCCCTGAAACAGCCTCAAGAATCCTCGGAAAAATGCACCCCAAAGAAGACCAACTATACATGGACCTGCTTAAAGCAAAAATACAATACCTAAAGACAAAACCATACTGGGAAAGCAGAGAGAAGCACGCAACTAACCCTTAGCCAGAGTGGGTGTGGAGCTTCCGAGACTCGACCGAAACAGCCATTCTAAAGTTGCGTTCGCGAGTCTTAATAGCCAGGCGAATCGTAGAATACTGCTTGATCAGATTGAACACGAAAAAGGAAAATACTCAGCAGTCTGGTCTTAGGGCTTCTTTGGGTTTGTTTGATGCTGTAGCCGTTAGCGTAGGCGCTATTATTGGTGGTGGCATATTCGTGGTTACAGGTGTGGCTGCTGGCGTCGCGGGTTCGGCGGTCGTGGTTTCGATGGTTGTTGCGGCGTGCGTTTCGTTGCTAACGGCTTTAAGTTTTTGTGAGCTTGCGGCGTGGCAGCCGTTAGAGGGCAGCATCTACGAGTATTCGTATAGGCTCATCTCGCCCTTCGCAGGCTTCCTGACAGGCTGGATGTGGGTGCTGAGCAACACGTTCGCAGGCGCCGCGGTGGCATTAGGCTTCGCATACTACCTAAACGCACTCTATCCCGTCCTCCCTGTCAACGTCGTCGCCGCATTAATCGCCGCAGGTTTCACCGTCTTCAATTATCTAGGCGCAAGGCAATCGGCGCTTCTGAACAATTTCCTCGTGGCCGCCAAACTGCTCATCCTCGCCTTCTTCGTCGCCTTCGGACTAGGCTATATACACTCAGTCAACTACCTGCCTTTCCTGCCTTTTCAAGCAGGCGTGCTTCTGGGTGCGGTCTATGTTTTCTTTGCCTACGGAGGCTTCGCACGCGCGGCTGTGATAGCCGAAGAGGTCAAGGACGCACGCCGCAACGTACCACGGGCGATCCTGTTCGCGTTGACCATATCAACCGTCGTGTACGTTCTCGTCGGCCTCGTAGCCGTCGGCCTCATAGGCGCAGATGACCTTTCAGCCTCGAATTCGCCTCTGAAAGACGCCATGGCCGTCACGGGAAACGGCGCAGCGATTGGCGTAATCTCCATCGGAGGAATGCTTGCCACCGCCAGCGTGCTATTGACGAGCATTCTCGGTGTCTCGCGGATGGCCTATGCAATGGCCAGAAGAAACGACCTACCGCAAGCCTTGAGCAAACTGCATCCGAAACACAACACACCCTACTACGCGGTGTGGATAGTAGGCACCGCAACCATTCTGCTTGCACTGCTCGGCGACGTCTCCGGCGTCGTGGTCGTAAGCAGCTTCGCGATGCTGTTCTTCTATACGCTTGCCAACGTCGCGGCCTTCAGACTAAAGCCTCAGAAACGGGTTTATCCACGGTTTCTGCCCGCAATCGGGGCCGCAACCTGTGTTGCGTTTTTGGCCTTCACGTTCTTTGCCTCATTCCAGTCTTGGGCCATCGGGGTGGCATGCTTAATAATGGGCGCATTGTACTACTTCGCCAAACAAAAACTCGCCAAGACCTGAAGTGAACGCAAAATGTGGGAATGGCTCCTGCCCATATTCGGCTTTCTGATAGGCGTAGCGGCCTCACTCACAGGCGTCGGAGGCGGCATATTCATCGTTCCTCTGCTCACGCTGATCTACGGTTTTGAAGCCGTTGTGGCCACGGGCACGAGCCTCGCCACTATCATCCTAACCTCAATCGCCTCCACCGTCAACTACATCAAACAAAACCGCGTGTACATCAAGCTTGGCCTTTTCCTAGCCTTGGCCACGGCGCCCGGAGGCTGGGTTGGAGCTGCCTTAACGGCAGAACCCTCGATAAAGGCGAGTCTGGGCGAGATCTTCGCGGTCTTCCTCCTCCTCGTGGCCGCGCAGATGCTCTATAAGGCACTGTCTACGAAATCTCGAAAAGGTTGCACCGAAAAAGACCCTGCTTTCGAGAGCAACCTGTTCAAAAACTGGAGGAAGTTGCTGCTGGGTCTGTTCTTGAGCTTCTTCGGAGGAGTGGCCTCAGGCTTGCTGGGCGTAGGCGGTGGAACCATACTCGTGCCTATAATGTGCTACGCGCTCGATTTCCCCATCCATTTCTCAATACCGACATCCATGTTCATTATGATCTTCACATCAATAACAGGTGTCGCCAACCACCTGCAGCAAGGACACGTCAACCTCGAGTATGCTTTATACCTGGGCATAGGCTCAGTTTTCGGGGCACAAGTCGGTGCCTACACCGGTCAGAAACTCTCAAGCCGAAACCTGCACTTGATCTTCGCCGCCATGCTCATCGTGGCCAGCATAAACATGATACTCAAAAGCCTCAGGGTAATATAGCACCGACCGAAGAGACGCGATCCCGCGCGTCTAGAATCCTGAACCGACCGCGCAAGATTCCGTTTCGGCGCGGTCATTTGGCTTTTGTGGCGTCTTGGACTGCTTCTTTCATGAGCTTCTTTACTGCCGTGATTCTTGCCTTCTGCGCCAGCACGTCGCTTGTCACCAGATCCAAAGCCTCTTCAGGACACCATTTGATGCACTGCGGTTCGCCTTTCTCCTTGCACAGATCGCAGACATGCACGACCTTGTTGTCGGGATGCAGCATTATCGCGCCGTAGTCGCATGCCTCGATGCACCATCCGCAACCGCTGCACTTGTCCTTGTCCACTATGATCACGCCCGTCTCCTCCGACTGCGTCAACGCATCCCTCGGACAAGCAGCCACACAAGCAGGATTCTCGCACAGCCTGCAAGTGACAGGCATGTTCACAACCTGATTGATGCGCACCACGCGTATCCTGCTTTTCAACGGGTTGAAGGCCTTCTCTTTCGTCATAGAACAAGCGTATTCACAAATCTGACAGCCTACACACTTGTCAGGATCTGCTGAAACGAATTTTCTCTCGTGAATCTTCACCATAGCCTACTCCTCCAGACCTCACATTTTTCCCGCGGTGTGGGCTAAATCCTCCATGCCAAGCTCCCTAAGCTTCGCGCTCGTAGGCACGCCTTCCTTCGTCCAACCTCGCGACTCGTAGTAGTCATCCAAAAGCAGGTCCAGTTCCGCCTGCGAAACAAACGCACCCTTCGACGGGCCTTCGTCTGTGATCGGTTCATTCATAACCTTCCAAGGCAGGCTGTCGTCTTTCCTGCCCAAGCCTTCCCTCACGTTGAACAGCCTGGCTGCGTTCTGAATTCTTTCTCCCGCCAGTTTGAGTTGTTGAGGCGTCATCTCGAAGCCAGTCACCAGTGTGTAAAGCTTCGCCATGTCGTCAAGCTCCTTGTAGTACGTGCCCCTTGAGAACTTGCACACGATGAACGAGTCGATAAGATTGTAAACGTCCTCCATGTCCCTGACCATCTTCCCCCTGCCCTTCTCGGCCACAAGACGGTTGACCTTGCCTTTGACGTCAAACGCATAGGCACCGTGCCTATTGTGGTCGGCACCACGGAACGATACTGCAAAGCCCAACGCAGCAGTCTTGAGGCATCTGAGATCATAGCCTGTCACTTCAACGCCCTTGATGTGGCAAGCCAGCTTGTCCGATCCCTTACCGATCTTCTCAGCAGCAAACTTCACGCCATCCGCAAGCACGTCTCCAATGCCTTCACGTTTGCCCATCATATCAACAATCTTAACCATAGCCTCAGCATTCCCGAACTTGGCATCCACCCCACCGAAATCGCTCTGCACCAATATGCCTCTCTCATAACAGTCCATGGCAAATCCAACAATCACGCCAGCACTTATCGAATCAATCCCATAGTAGTTGCACAGATCCATCGCCTTTATGATCGCATCAAGCTTGTCCACGCCACAGAAAGGCCCAAGCGCCCAAAGCGACTCATACTCCATCCTCGTCATCGTGTCCTTATACGGTCCTTCCGCAACCACGACCACATGTTCACACCGCATAGCGCACGAACTGCAGCCAATCACCTTCGCCACGTACTTCTCGTTCAGCACTTCACCGCTGACTTTCTCCGCACCCTCAAAGCGCGAGTTGCGATAATTCCTCGTAGGCATACAGGACAGCGAATTATGAACCAAAACGTTCTCTGGTGTACCCAAAGCTCGATATTTCTGCGTAGCAGGACCTTTCATTCTCTCATGAAACTCCTTCACATACTCCATGAACTCGTCCATCTTCGCCGCCACTATGTCCCGAGTTCCCCTAACGGCAATCGCTTTCAGGTTCTTCGAACCCATGACCGCACCCATGCCAGTTCTGCCGCATGCTCGTGTCTTGTCGTTTATTACACACGCGATCCTCGCAAGCTTTTCGCCCGCTAGGCCTATAGAAGCCACGCGAATATAGTAGTCGCCCAGCTCCTCTCTTATCGCATCCTCAGTCTCGCCTGGCGACTTGCCTGCCAGATGTGAAGCATCCAGAAGCTGAACTGAATCGTCATCAATCCACAGGTAGACCATTCTGTCAGACTTGCCCTTGATGACCACAGCATCGTAGCCAGATCTCTTCAGCTCGGTCCCAAACGACCCATGAGCTTTTGACTCGCCCACGCCGAACGTCTGTGGCGACTTAGAAACAAAAGAATGGCCGTTTCCTCCAGTAGGCCACATCGTGCCCGAAATCGGACCAGTAGTCAATATCAACGGGTTCTCTGAGCTAAATGGGTCTGTCCCAGGCTTGGAATAATCATGAAGCATGCGTATACCAAGCCCAATCCCGCCGATGTATCTCTTGGCATATTCCTCGTTCAAAGGTTCAACGACGGTTTTTCCCGTCGCTAGGTCCACGTGAAGCACACGACCTGCGTAACCGTACAAACTTATTCCTCCACGGCTTACGACGTTAGAGTGACTTCTGACGATATATTAATCTAGCGGACTGACAGAACTGGAATTAACGGTTGGAAGGAAGCGCAGCCTACGTTCGCCTATTGCTTCTGCTCCTTCCTCTTAAGCATGTTCTCCAGTATCGGTCTCATCTTCGCGTTTTCGCCCTTGATCTTGTCTCCGCCTAACGTCTGCATTTGTGCGGTTATCTCCTTCACGACCTCCGCGAATTTTATGCCCTCGGCAGCAGAAACGTATTCCACGCGGAATCTCTCATGACTCATACCGAGCTTCTGCAACATGGGCGCCAAAGCATCCATACGTGCCTTCATCTTGTAGTTGCCGCTAATGTAGTGGCAGTCGTAAGGAAGGTGACATGCACCCACCATAACCATGCCTGCCCCGAGACGGAACGCCTCGAGAACAAAGTCGCGGTCAACTCTGCCTGAGCACATGACCCTGATGGGCCTGATCACGGGCGGATACTCAAACCTGCTCGTGCCTGCAAGATCCGCACCAGCATAGCTGCACCAGTTGCACAGAAAAGCCAGAATCTTGCCCTCAGGATTTGTCTCCAAAGCCGCGCGAATCTGGCTCATGATCTGCGCGTCTGTGAAATGCTTCTGTGTGATCGCGTCCGTTGGGCATTCGGCCACGCAAGTGCCACAGCCGTGGCACATGGCACTTATCGCTTCAGCCACTTGACCCTCAGGAGCCCGAATCGCGCCGTATGGACAAGCCTTCGCGCAGATACCGCACTTCACTTTCGTGTTCCTGCACTTCGCAGGATCAACCATAGCCACGATGGGCTGAATCTTCCACCTAGGCTTCGAAAGAATCGTGGCCGCACGTGCAGCCGCACCCATGCCCTGCGACACACTGTAAGGAACGTCCTTGGGTGCTTGACAGCCTCCGGCAACAAAAACGCCATCCGCAGGCGTGTCAATGGGCTTTAGCTTCGGATGGCTCTCCATGAAGAAGCCGTCGCCGCCTCTGCTGATGTTGAACACGCGAGCCACTTCTTCTGAGCCTTGACTGGCAATTGCTGCAGTGGCTAAGATCACCATGTCGCTTCTGACCTC
>Ga0209253_10000679_pt1 | contig 29521 bp, 23 predicted proteins | sample FrelakmetBRP12BR_FD_187145 | JGI IMG/M metagenome (GOLD analysis project Ga0209253, IMG submission 187145) | Freshwater lake sediment microbial communities from the University of Notre Dame, USA, for methane emissions studies - BRP12 BR (SPAdes)... | ecosystem: Environmental > Aquatic >...
GCACGACGGAAACGCCATTTCTTCTTTCCTTGGTGTCCCTTTGTGGCCTTCGTGGTGATGTTTTATTCTCTCATTCTGAAATGTAACATTGTCGAGGTAAATACAGACCTGATATGCTTCCATTAGGATGAAAAATGGATGGCCGAAAAAAAGTGATAACATATCGATACAGGAGCAGTATTGAAACAATAATTACCAGCGAGAATTGAAGTTTGACATCCCGATAATGATCATATCTCTCGATAATGCAGTAAAGCATGGACGGAAAATTGAACATCGGCGTGATTGGCGTGGGCCAGATCGGACAGGTTCATCTGGATATCTATAAAGCGATCCCGGATATCGAATTAGTAGCCATCGCGGATATTAACCAGGAGCACGCCCAGAATGTGTTGAGATGCTATGACATTCCGAATGTGGTCACCGACTTTCGCGAAATACTGGCCCGCAACGATATCCAGGCTGTGGATGTATGCCTGCACAACAACCTGCACATGCCAGTCAGCGTGGCGGCGCTGGTGGCCGGTAAACACGTCTATTGTGAAAAAACCATGGCAGGTTCCTACCGGGACGCCGAGAGGATGTACCAGACCGCCCAAGCCAGGGGCTTGAAGCTCTCAATTCAACTCAATACCCTTTTCTCAAACGAGACCTGGGCGGCCAAGTTTTTTATTGACCAAGGCAAGCTCGGTAAACTGTACCATGCCCGTTCAGTTGGGCACCGCCGGCGCGGCCGCCCGTATGTGGACGGATACGGAAGCCCGGCCTTCGTTCAGAAGGAAGTAACCAGTGGCGGGGCATTGTATGATATGGGGGTTTATCACATAGCCAGCTCGCTTTATCTGCTTTGCAACCCGAAGGTCCTGTTTGTCTCAGGAAAGATCTACCAGGAGACCGATATGGGTCCGGCTCGCTGGAAATACAGCGGCTACAATGTAGAGGAGCTTGGACTGGGTTTCGTCAAGTTGGAAGGCGGCCTGACACTTGACTTGATCGAAGCCTGGGCAATCCACCTGGGAGAACTGGGTGGCAGCAGCCTGGTCGGCAGCCTGGGCGGCATCTGCCTGGAACCTTTCGGTTTTTTCAAGAGCTCTGGAGACCTGGACCTGAACACTACGATCGATCTGGAAGCTTTTGCTCGCCGGACACATGACCTGAGCGAGAATGCAGATGCGTTTGACAGCGCGCAGCAGCATTGGGTTGCCGCCCTGCAAGGCCGGGTTGAACTGCTTCCAACAGCTGAATTGGCTCTGAATACCATGCTCATCTCGGAAGCCATTTACCTGTCCGACCGGCCGGGATGGGAGGTGACAGCAGAGCAGGTTGTGCAAACATCCAAGAGCACGGCTTTTACACTATAGTGTAAAATGTATGGGAAGTGTATATTTTTGTAAGGAGGTGTTACCAGATGGAAGACCAGGAGCTGCGCGAACTGATCGAAAAACTGCACGCTGAAATCCAGAACACCCACATTGTGGATGAAAAAGGCCAGGAACTGCTGCTTCATCTCGAGTCGGACATTCGAGGGCTGCTGGCGCAAAGCGGCGGGCGTGGCACGCCCGTACGAATATCCACCATCCGGCGTATGGAGCAAGGGCTTGACCATTTTGAAGTGACCCACCCTACTTTGACGATCCTGCTTTCCAAGCTCCTGGAAGCGCTCAGCAATGTCGGGATTTAATAGGAGCAGAATAGCTTCGCAAAACGTGCTTCGCGTTGCAAGCGATTAAGGTGTTAGGACAGTATGCGATTGTTATGTGCACGAAACTTGCGTGATGCAAACCTTAACGATCCAAGAGTCCGGCGCGAAATGGCCAGACTCTTTTTTTCTTTTATGATTTTTTCTCAGGATTGGATACAAAGAAGCCGGTTTGGGCAGGATATTCCCCTTTGCTATCCACTCTTTACGGGTTATCCGGAACTAGTATGAAAAACGCTCCCGAATCTTTGCGGCGATCTGGCGATCGGTCATCTTATCCGTAGTTTCAATGGAAAGGATGCGTACTTTCATATTTTTGTGTTCAAAACGTTTTTGCAACTCGCTTTTGGCTTCGCCAGGTCCAAAGATCAGGATGGAATCGGCCTGATGAATAAGGGCAATTACTTGATCGTAGAAGCGGTTGAGGTGGTTCCCAAATTGCCGATCCCGCACGTCTTCCGTTGAACCATCTTCGGAGGCCGTCCCCCCTGTAAAGCGGACGTGTTTCTCCATGTTTGAGTTTATTTCCTTGATTTCCTCCCCTGCCTCTGTAATAAGCACAATCACGGCTTTGCGATGATCGATCCATAAACCTGCCTGAATTTTCATAAAGATTCTCTTTCGCACAGTGTGAGGATGGAAGCACAAGCCTCAATCTCATTGTTTTGATGAATTGATTCTTCTGAAATCGATGAAGCCGTGCTGGACATCCAAGGATATCAACTGCACGCTAATGCGGTGACCGACATCCAGACCCTCGAATCCATGCAACAATTTGCCCTCGATTGGCAAACTGATCAGCCGGACCCAGGTACCTTTCTCGGATGCACCCGTGATGATCGCATCAAACTGCTCTCCGATCCTGGATTCCAGCAGGAGTGCAGCGGCAGATTTTTCAACTTGGCGTTCCACCTTGTTGGCTGAATCTTCTGCCATGGTGCAATGGGATGCCAGAAGATCCAATTCATCTATTCGGTAAGGTACCGCCCGTTTGTCCAGGGCTGCTTTTACCAGCCGTTGTGTAAGCAGGTCGGGATAGCGGCGATTGGGAGCGGTGGAGTGGGTATAGTCCTTGACCGCCAGGCCAAAATGACCCGGGACATCCCCGTCCGGGAATTCGGCAACGTATTCACCAGCACCCAACAGTTTGATCACGGATAGCGACAGGTCAGAAAAGCGTAGTGGATCAGCGACCTTTTCCTTGACAAGAAACTTCTCCAATGCCTTCGAATCAGGATTCCCGGGAAGTATAAATTTGTGTTCCCTGGCAATTTCGACGATCCGATCCCAGCGTTTGGGCGATCTTACGACGCGACGAAGCAAGGGGAATTTCCTGGCCGATAGAAAGCGGGCTACCACTCCATTGGCCGAAATCATGAAATCCTCGATAATCTCCTTGGCGCGATTCCTTTCCTCCACTTCCAGAGCAAGAATTTGATCACCATCGAATACCGGTCTGGCTTGAATGGTATCGAGACTGAGCGACCCATGAGTGTGACGGAGATTCTTCATCCTTTGGGCTGCCCGATCCTGGAGACGCAGATTCTGCTCCAACCCAGCCACCCCTGCAACGGCATCCGGCATGCCCGCAGCACCCTCCAGCCATGCAGCCACACTGTTGTAAGCAAGTTTGGCATGATTGGAGACACGTGCCCGGTAGATATCCGAATCCTGAAGCATCCCTTCAGAATCAACTATCATTTCAACCACGATCGACAAGCGCTCCTCGGCAAAATTCAACGAGCTTAGATCGGTGGAAAGTCTTTCAGGAAGCATGGGGAAGGTCTCGGCAGGAGTATACACCGAGGTGGTATTATGGCGGGCATGGGCGTCGATGGCTGTGCCATCTTTAACCAGCGAATCCACGTCAGCCACGGCGACCAGGATCTTAAGCCTGTCTCCAGGCAACACTTCGGCAACGCTGAGCTGATCCAGGTCACGTGAATCATCGTTGTCTATGGAAGCCCACGGCAGACTGCGCAGGTCGCGCTGTATCCCAGCCTCTGCCATCGCCGGACCCTGCAGCCGATCCAGTTCGGCTAACACGGCGCTTGAAAAATCCGGCAAAAGGCCGCGCTCGAGCATGGTGCGATGGGCAATATCCTGCAATATGGCGCGATGAGATTCAATATTCGTCATAGCTTGTTATTCTACTCCCATATGGCCTTAAGGGGCGTACAGTCATGAGATCACTTGCATTTCATCACGTGATTCACATTGGTAAAAGAACTGGTATTATTCCTTTATTCTCCAAAAACATTACAAATATCACCCCCTTAACCTCTTGACTATACTACAGGCATTTTGTATGATATATTTATAATGCTTTTGTATTAGGCACAAGGAAAATCATTGTACCTAGCCACATTCCTCAATTCACGCACAAATGCATAATCAATATAATCAAGGAGGTGAAATCCCCGGGATAAGTCATCAGGATTGATCTCGATTCGTTACCCATCAAACCATCCATCCACTTTTTCATTCTTCAAGGAAGGGACATATGCTTAATTTCAAATCATCTCGGCGGGCGTTAACGCTGATCATTTCGCTAATCGTCCTGTTCTCCCTGTTTTCCACGGCCGTTGGGGCTGCACCTCTGGCGGCTCCTCCTGTCGACGTTACATTCACCATCCTGCATACCAATGACTTCCACGGCCAACTGGAAGCTTCAAACGCCGATCCAACCAAGGCCAGTAACCCAGGTGCTGCACGCGTTGCCGCTGTTGTCAACGCCGTTCGCACTGCCAAGGGCGCTGCCAATGTATTACTGGTGGACGGCGGTGATCAAATGCAGGGCAGCCTGCTTTCAAACCTGGGTGATGGGACAGCCACAGGAAAAGGCCTGCCGACCATCGCAACCTACAACGCCATGGGCTACAATGTGGCCACCTTCGGCAACCATGAGTTTGACTGGGGGCAGGTCAACCTGGCTGCGCGAACCACCCAGGCCACCTACCCCTATTTGACCGCCAACATCGTACAGAAGGATGGAGCAGATTGCGCCTCCTCTGGTTGGACGCTCCCAACCTTTGCGGACGCACCCTACCAACTCCTGACCGTTGGCACTGCGCCGAACACAGTCAATGTTGCCTTCATTGGCGTGACCACCACCGAAACACCCATCATCACCGTTTCCACCGCCACGGAAAATCTGTGTTTTAAGGATCCGGCCGATTCGGTCATCCACTACTACGATGCGATGAAGACGGCGGGTGCGGACGTGATTGTCGTCCTCAGCCACATTGGCTTTAACGATGGCGGCTACGGTTATGGCATTCCGGTATATGGCGACAAGACCCTGGCCACAAAATTGAACACCGCCGGCAAACCGGTCAACCTGATCATCGGCGGTCACAGCCACACCAACATGCTGCCGCCTGCCACAGTAGTTGGCTCGACGACCATTACGCAGGCTTACTACAACGGCCGCAATGTTGGCGAGGCGGATATTACCGTCACCACCGCCGGGGCGGTATCGGTCAACTGGAATACAATCGCCTGGAAACTGCCAAACGCAGCCGCAGTGCCGCCTCTCACAAACGGTTGGAAGTTGTATACGAGTGCAACCGCCTATACCGATTTCCTGGATGCCACCCAGGATGCAGCAGTTAATGCGGTGGTCACCAGCTACGCCACCGATCCGACCTACCTGGCCATCGTCAACCAACCGGTCGGTTACTCGGCAGTTGACCTGCCGCGTAACGGCGGAAATGCCGACAATATGATGGCTACTTTCATTGACGATGCCATCTACAACTACCTGAACACCGACGCCGTTCCAGCCAACAATATTGACATCTTCTTTAACAACGCCGGCGGCATTCGCACCGACTGGTGCTACGTTGGCGGTGTCTGGCAGACCTCCAATTGTGTCACAGGTACCCATGAGGCTGCGCTTCTGACCTACGGCAATATGTTCACAGTTCTGCCATTTGGCAATGCCACCGTGGTCGGCACGATGACCGGTGCCCAGATCCTGGATGTGGTCAACTACGGTCCTAATGTGGCTGGCGTGATCCAACCGGCCGGTCTCAAGTACAGTTACTATAAGTACACGGATAACAACAACCCCGGCCCGTCGCCGTATGCCTGGGGCGCTTATGACATCACAGTTTACGACAAAGCTACCGCCACCTGGAGACCGCTCGACCTGAAGAAGACCTACTCTGTCGGCACGAACGAGTTTTTGGCTCCGGCCGGCGGCGATGGCTACAGCGGCTTCAAGTACATGAAAAACATCACTTACTGGGGTGACATGCTCAACGCCGTCAATGCCTACGTATCTACCACCTACGACACCGTCGAGAAAGCTTACAAAGGCCCGAATGGCGACGGAACCCTTGACGGGCGCATCGGTGCAAACGGTGACGGCGATACCACCTATGACACAGGTGAAATCGTCCCGTTGACCATCCTGCACCACAACGACTCGCACGGCAACCTGGCCTATGGTACGTACGTCGGTTATACCCAGCTGGCCACGTTGATCAAGCAGGAACGCCTGCATAACCCTGACCGCACCCTGCTGTTCAATACTGGCGACAGCGTGCAAGGCGATGCAATGATGTATTACTTCAAGGATGCCGGCGCTGGTTTCGCATCCGATGGCACCGTCCTGCCACCTGCCCTGCAGATCAATCCCTTCATCGCCGTGATGAATAGCATGAACTACACGGCCATGACTCTGGGCAACCACGAGTTCAACTTTGGCAGTAAAGTGTTCGTGGACATCTTTTCAAAGGCCAATTTCCCGATACTGGGCGCCAACATCACTGATGACGGTAGATATGGCATCAACAAGGTATCTACCATGGCTGGCTCGCCGGTTGTTAATGTAAGGGACAGTCTCACCCTTGAGCTGCCATCCGGCACTGGCATTCCTCTCAAAGTTGCCATTTTGGGCATAACCAACCATCGCGTTCCCAATTACGAGCTGCCAAGTAATATCGTGGGATTGACCTTCTCTGATCCCATAGCTAAGGCAGCCGAATTGGTTCCCGATTTGAAGGCAAATAACGACGTGGTGCTTGCGATGACCCATATTGGCTTCACGGAAAACCCAGCCAGTGTCGAAATCGATGCAAACGTCGATACCAACCTGGCGGCCACCGTGAATGGCATCGATGCCATCATCGGCGCCCACAGCCACACCAACCCGGCGAGCGGCTTCGGCGACTACAAGTACCTGCCGACCTACGTCGCCAGCCCGAATGGCACGCCGAATCTGATCGCCCAGGCCTACCGCTACAACAACACACTGGGCGAGGTTGTGATTGGTCTGCGCTCCAATGGTGCCAGCTATGATGTCGTCAGCCGGACCGGGCGTTACCTTTCCGTCACCACCTCCATTGCCGAAGATCCTGCCGTAAAGGCGATTGTTGATCCGTATACAACCGCACTGGCGGCATACAACAATAAAGTCATCGGCCAGACCACGGCTCCGATTGATGCCCTGCAAGCCTTCACGCAGGAGACCAACGGCGCCAACCTGCAGGCGGATGCTGCCATGTACGAGTTGAGTCTGCATGGTATCACCCCCGATTTCCACCTCTCCGGTGCGATGACCAACAGCAAGATTGCTGCCACCGCCACCCCGGCCACTCCTTACAGCCTGACGATTGCCAACATGTTCACTGCCATGCCATATGAGAACTCCCTGCTGGTGATCAGGATGAATGGTCCGCAGATCAAGGCTGTGCTGGAGCGCGGCTACCGCAACTACTATTACTACAAGTATGTTCCGGGATATGGCGGGTATTCCTACTACACCACCTGCATGCTCGACACCAACGCCGGGAACGTGATCACCTACAAGGATATGTATCCTTTGCTGCCAAACGGCAATAACGTTTGGTCGCTCACCATCGGCGGGGTTCCCGTGGACTTCAATAACGCCAGCAAGTACTTCAATGTCTCCACGGTGAACTACCTGGCAGCTGGTTCCTGCAACTTCAATAATGCAGGGGTGACTCTCTGGCCGCTCAACCAGATTGTGGCTGATACACAGTACTATGTGCGTGACGCCGTGATCGATTATGTCACTCACGAGGGTATCGTCTCGCCTGCCATCGAGGGTCGGCTGAATTTCGGCGCTCTCCTGTATAAGGTGCTGATCCTGCCGGTGCTGCAAATGAAGCCTTAACCACCAATAAATACAGGTTGCCGGGGCAGGACTGCAAATTGCCCCGGCAACCTGCAGGGGTTTCTGTACTGAAACAACCAGGTTGTGTATAGATTTGGGGCAAAAAACTGAATAACAAATCCCGCCGGCATCTACGGCGGGATTTTTCCTTGAAGAATACATAAACGATACTTGCTTCTTTCCAGGACGGTTTTCGATAATTTACCTTTAAGGTAATGGATTCACTTTCATCAAGGCCTTCCTCAATTCATCCGTGCGGATGGGCTTGCTGACATAATCATCCATGCCAGCTTCCAGACACATTTCCCGGTCGCCCTGCATGGCATTGGCGGTCATGGCGATGATGGTGGGGCGCTGGCCGCGCGGCCAGCGGGCACAGATCCGCCGGGAGGCTTCCAGCCCATCCATTTCGGGCATCTGTACATCCATTAATACGACGTCATACGGCTGCCTCTCAACAGACTGTACCGCTTCGATGCCATTGGAGGCCACATCCGCGCGGTAGCCCATCTGCTCAAGCAGCCGCATTGCAAGTTTCTGATTGACCAGGATGTCCTCCGCCAGCAAGATGCGCAGCGGATGACGCTTGCCCATCTCCGGGTCCACATGGATTTTTGCCGGAGCGACTCTATTCTCTTCGAAAGGCTGTTCGACGAAAACGCCAGCCACCGTGTCAAATAATTGGGATGGTTTGACCGGCTTGCTAAGAAATGCCATAAAGAGACCCGTTTCGGCCTCCGCCTCACGCAGCCCAAGCGAGCTGAATAGCACCAATGGCAAGGCCGCTGCATCCCGCAATTTACGTATTTCCCGCGCCAAGCTCACACCATCCATCTCTGGCATGTGCATATCCAGGATGGCCAGTTCGAACGGGTCGCCGCGCTTGACCCAATTCAGCGCCTCACCAGGCGAACCGGTAGCACGCACCTGCATCCCCCAGTTATGCAATTGCAGGGTCAGGATGCGCCGGTTGGTGGCGTTGTCGTCTACGATCAGCACCCGCTTCTCATTCAAATGTGGTTGCAGGCCAGACAGGTCGCGCCGGGTGCGGGCGGGCGTCTCAACTGCCTCGGTCTGGATGGTAAAGGTGAAGGTGGATCCCTCCCCAGGAATCCCTGTGCTCTCCGCCCACAGGTCACCCCCCATCATGCCCGTCAGCCGCCTGCAGATCGCCAACCCCAGGCCGGTGCCGCCATACTTGCGGCTGGTGGACGAATCTGCCTGGCTGAAGGATTGGAACAGCCGTCCCATCCGGTCAGCTGGAATACCAATACCTGTATCGCATACTGTAAATTGCAGGGTTATCTTCTTCCCGGGCACGGTAACATTTGATTGCGAAGCACTTGTGCCCGTCAGGGTATCCCCGGAAGGGGAGACCGGAACACGTGACACATTTACGACCACCTCGCCCTTCTCCGTGAACTTGACCGAATTGCTAAGAAGATTGAGCAGGATCTGACGCAGGCGGGTCACGTCACCCAGAATGGCAGACGGCACATCATTCTCCAGGACGTAGGCCAGGTCCAACCCTTTCTCAACCGCCCGCGCAGCCACCAGATCGAGCGCGCTTTCGATCACTTCGCGCAGATCGAAGGGCTGACTCTCCAGGTCCATCTTGCCGGCTTCGATCTTGCTGAAGTCCAGGATGTCATTGATGATTCCCAGCAGAGTATCACTGCTGCTGCGGATGATCTCGGCAAACTCGCGCTGTTCCCTGGTGAGTTCGGTATCCAGCAGGAGGCCGCTCATCCCGATGACTGCATTCATGGGGGTACGGATCTCGTGGCTCATCATGGCCAGAAAGGCACTCTTGGAAGCATTGGCTGCCTCGGCTTCCTGGCGGGCAACCAGGCTCTCGGCGAATAGTCGTGCATTTTCAATTGCGACTCCAACATTCGATGAAATCGTTTGCAGGATGCGTAGATGGTTGTTGTTGAAAAAGTGCGGCCGTGCGTCTGACAGGGCTAACAGACCCAAAACCTGCTCACTCGAAAGGATGGGCACACCCAGCCAGGATTGGCTGAAAAAGCCGGAGCCTTTCGCGATAATTTCCGGCGGAAAGTATGCGCCATTGGCCATCTCTTCTTCGAGTGTGCCAAGCAGCAAGGGTTGGCCGGTTGAAATAACCTTCGAGGAAACCCCGGTTCCCAACGGGTACGGCTCGACATAATCAATATATCCACCTTCGTTCCTGTCAAATTCATAGGGAACATGAATGAGATTTGTTTTCCGATCCACCAGTATGATCAAGGCAGAATCGGAATCGAAGCTCTCCCGCACTTTATCGCCGACGATGCGTGTCAGGGTCTTCAGGTCAAGCGTTTTGGATATGGATTCGGCAATACTGTTGAGAATCGCCAGTTCGGCAGTGCGCTGGCGTTCCGCCTCCAGGGCGCGCAGGCGCATCAGCGCAGTGGCGATATGCTGGGCAACAAAGGCCAGGATTTCATCATCCTGATCCGTGTAGTGAATCCCTTTGGTGTAACTTTGCACGAAAATGGCGCCCAGGATCTTGCTGCCCGCCTTGAGCGGAGCACCAATTCCGTCTTCGTTATAGCTGCCTTCCAATTTGACTTCCCGTTTTTCTACCAAATCATTAAACTGTTCCCAGCCATGCTTGATTGATTCACCAGTGCGAATAACATAGTTGGTCATGCCCTGGAAGGCATCCAGCGGTTGGGTCGGGAAAGGCTCATCCTTTTCATCCACAAAGTATGGGAAACTTAACAAGCCTGTAGAGTCATCATAGAGAGCGATGAAGATATTTTTTGCATACATCAACTCGCTAATAATCGCGTGAACGCTGGCATAAAACTCCTGCATACTGTGCGAGGCACTGGCAGCATCGGTGACTTTGAACAGGGCTGTCTGGATCTTGTTGCTTTTAAGAAGTTCATCAGTACGATCCCGGACCTTTTGCTCCAGGGTGGCGTTTTGCTCTTCCAACAAAGCCTGGGCACGTTGCAATTCGTTCTGGGCATTGCGTTCATTTTTAATCAAGCGTTCCTGAAAACGGTAGAACATGATCAGCAGCACCATGACAGTTGTCAGGAGCAAGGCGGTATCTACAAACTCGGCCAGCCAATCAGCCAGGAGCAGAGAGTTCCTATCCGTAATCAACCAGTTCGACAGCATTCCGCGATCGGCCAGGAAGGAGAAAACCACCATGGTGAGGATGCTGAGCACTGACATGACGATACCCGAGCGCACCCCGATCAGGATCAAGGCGCCGATTGGCAAGACCAGCAAATAAAGGCGGCCGCTGCTGCCCAATCCATACGATGCCAGTGCGGTCACCCCCACGATATAGGGCACCAGCAGGACGCCCCAGGCCCGGATCCGCAGGTCCAGCCTCCGGAAGATTGCCAACCCGATCAAAATTCCATCGAGGATGGCGAATACGATCACTGCCACCCATTGACCAGGGCGGTTGAGGGCGTCCACGATACTCGCAGCCGTCATTGCAGAGGCTGCGACTGCAACTATGATCAGGAAGGCATTCAGGATTTTCGTGCGCCAATGTTGCAGCACCATGCCCGAGTAGTTCTCCGGTTGAGGTTCCCTGGTTATGTCTTGCCCATTCTCGGCATGAGAGGGCTTGCCATTCGGTTGAGGAAGCGGACCAGGAATTCTGGTTGCATTAAAATGCCCCAACTCTTCCTTGCGTTCTGTTGTGCCTGCCTTTTTAGCCATACCTGTCACTCCAAACTGGTTTTCCAGGAGACTGCACAATCAAGGTCCCATTACGAGTTGTGTCTCCCCTAGGGGTTACCTTATTCCTTTGACGGTTGTTCCGAATGCCCCAGGGCCGCCTCGATAATCTGCTGGAGGCGTGGAACCATACTAGAAGGATCAGGATGCAGTCCCTCGACCATCAAGGCGCTGTCATAGATCTGCTCGATAATGATTGTCTGTAATGCAGAATCCGTTTCAAGCTTTAGAAGATTCTTCAGGATGGCGTGGGCCGGGTTTAACTCCAGGATCTTCTTGGGAAGCTCGTATTCCTTGCCGAGGTACCGGTAAACGCGCTGCAATTCGGGGTTAAGGGATCCTTCCGGATCGACCAGACGGGCCACCGATTGTAAAAGCCGGTCACTGGCACGCACATCTGTTACGCGTTCGCCCAGCACTTTTGTAAAGCGTTCCACAAGCGTTTTGAAATCATCATCGGGGAGTTTCTCCACCTTTTTCTCCTCCTGGGTCTTTTCGGGAAGGCCTGCCTGGGCAACGTTCTTCAGCTCGAAATCCTTGTATTTATGGAGATCCATCAACATGAAGCTGTCCATTGGCTCGGTCAGCAGCAGCACTTCTATCTCTTGCGCCTGGAAGTATTCCAGATGAGGGCTGCGCAGAACCGACTTCGCATCCTCGCCTACAATGTAATAGATGACTTTTTGATCCGGTTTCTTCCTTCCAATATAATCATCCAGGGATGACCAAGCTTCAGGATGAACGGTCGTCTTGAATCGCAGTAAAGCCTGCAGCGAATCAGCTTCCGCCGGAACCATTGCCACACCCTGTTTAAGAAAACCACCATACTCCTGCCAGAATTCCTGGTATTTTTTGGGATCCTTCCCAGCCAAGGCTTCCAGTTCTTTGATGACTTGGTTGGTCAAGACTTTCTTCAAACGGGCCATCAAGGCGGTGGACTGGATCGTCTCACGCGAGACGTTCAGAGGTAAATCTTCTGAATCCACCACTCCCAGTACGAAGCGTAAGTATTCGGGCAGCAGATCCTTGTTGTATTCATCGATCAGGATGTTGCGGGAATACAACTTTAACCCTTCCTCCCTGCGAAGCGCGAAGAGGCCGCGCTCGACCTTGCGGGGGATGTACAGGAGGGCGTACAACTGTACGGGCACGTCCGTGATCGTATGGATATGTATCAGTGGTTCTTCGTAATCCAGGGTCAGCTGGCGGTAAAAATCCCTGTACTGGTTTTCGGTCAGATCCGGTTTAGGCGTTCTCCAGAGCGAGGTTTGTTTGTTGACCGGGTCCTTGGCATCGCCCAGGTAGATCGGGAAACCGATATAGTCTGAGTGCTTGTGGACGATTTCCTTGAGGCGGTATTCCTCGGCGAACTCGGCGGCATCCTCCTTGAGCTTGACCTCAACTTTCGTGCCGCGCTCATTCATTTCCGCCGGGCGAATCTCATAATTATCCTCGCCAGTAGCGTACCAACTGATAGCCTTAGCGCGTGGCTTGTAGGAGCGTGAGGTGACACGGACCCAATCGGCGACCATGAAAACCGAGTAAAAGCCCACCCCGAACTGGCCGATGACCTGTGCGAAATCCAATTTTTTGTCACTCGTGGCTTCCATGAATTTGCGCGCCCCTGACTGCGCAATCGTTCCCAGATCCTCGATGATCTCGTCCCGGGTCATACCAATACCCGTATCCTGAATGGTAAGTAGGCGGTTTTCCTTGTCCACTAAGATATGAATGTCCAGCCCGGCGCCCGGATCCAGGATCTGGTGGTCGGTAAGCATTTCAAAGCGAACGCGGTTAAGGGCATCGGAAGCATTGGAGAGCAGCTCGCGCAGAAAGACTTCCCGATCTTTATACAGCGAATGGATCAGGATGTTCAACAACTGCCTGGTCTCGGCCTTGAAGGAAAAGCTCTCGGCTTCATTTTGACTGGCGGTAGGGGTTGGTTCAGACATTTCGGCCTCCTGCAACATTATCAGATTTTACCCCAGTACGAAACAATCCAATCATTGAAATCGAAGCAAAGGCACATATCCGGTACCTTGAAATTCTACAATGAAAACAGCCAAGCAACTGCGTCGGGAAAAAACACGGAGATTTCCCTGATAAAGGGACAAATAAGCTCATTTGACGGGTTGGGTGCGATCGGTATCACGAAACATCGAGAAACAATATTGTTCTTCAAGGATTGACATTTTTTTGAGTTTATCCTATACTAAACATATGAAGATATACTCAGGTGTTCAATGAATCAAGCAAAAGCCACCCTAGTTGTTTTGGATGAGCATACGGCCGCCCATGTGTCCGAGTTGTTCCGCTCCTTCAGCGATACCAGCCGGGTACGAATTTTGTCAGCCTTGACGACACAGGAAATAAATGTTGGCAACCTGGCAGAGATCGTCGGTATCAGTGAATCGGCCGTCTCCCACCACTTGCGCGGCCTGCGCCAGATGGGACTGGTAAAAGCCCGCCGGGAGGGTAAGGAAGTCTATTATCACATAGAAGATGAACATATTGTCACGCTATTCAACCAGGGTGTGAAACACGTACAAAATGGATAGAGCTACGTATGTGCATCTGTCCCTCTGGATGGTTTTACTGCTGGCTGCCTGCCTATGCAGTCTGGCAGTGCATTTGGCTACCGAGAATATGAGGATATCCAATCAATCCTCGACAATCACACTTGCAGAAAGTGCCGAACATTGCGAAGACCAATTATTTCACACCCCCTGCCAGATGCTTGAAGTAAATGATCTGTTTGTAATCCCGATGCCGGGAATATATCTGCCCCATGTGAGTGTAAGTCTCCCACCCAAACTGCCCCCACCGAATTCCTGAGTCGATCACGGTTGTCGCCTTGAACCTGCGCGACCAACCATTCAGTTTTTCCTGCCCTGATCCATGGCGGGTTATCTTCTTGTCTGTGGAGTAAAAATGCAACCCATTCTGGAAAACAATGCCGCTCAACTCACAACCAAAAACGGCCTTACCAGCGTTGAAGTCCTCCGCCAGCGCCAGAAGTATGGCGAAAACCGCCTGCCAGCCGAGAAAACCACCCCCGTTTGGACCATCCTGCTCAACCAGGTTAAAAGTCCTCTGGTCTATATCATCCTGGTTGCCGCGCTGGTTTCGCTGGTTGCCCGGGAATATGGAGACTTTGCCATCATCATGGCGGTTGTCGTGATCGATGTCATCCTTGGTTTCGTCCAGGAATACCAAGCCCAAAAGACCTACACTGCCCTTAAGGGCTTGCTCAAGCCGACCACCACCGTCCTGCGCGATGGCGAACGTTGTGAGGTCGAGATCTGGGAACTCGTTCCAGGCGACCTGGTGCTGCTCAGCGCAGGGGAGAAGGTGCCTGGCGACGGCCTTCTGCTCGAGAATACCAAGCTGGCAGTGGACGAGGCCATCCTAACCGGGGAGAGCGAACCGGTCAATAAGGCCGTCGATGAGCAGACTTTCATGGGCACCACGGTCCTGACCGGGCGCGGCCTGATGCAGGTCGCACATACCGGTCCGGCCACTGAATTGGGAAAGATCGCCACCAGCCTGCAGGAACATGTGGAAGAGGATACTCCTCTGCAGAAGCGCCTGAAAGCCTTCAGCAAGACCCTGACCTGGATCGTGGTCGGTTTTACCTTGGCCATCCTGATCACCGGATTGCTCACCGGCGGTGGATTCCTTCAAATGTTGCGTACCTCCATTGTCCTGGCGATCGCGGCTGTGCCCGAGGGATTGCTCATCGCAGTGACAGTCATCCTGGTACTCGGCATGCGCAAGATCCTCAGACGTAACGGCCTGGTCAAACGCCTGTTGGCGGTTGAAACACTTGGCTCAGTGACGGTCATCTGCACTGACAAGACCGGCACACTCACCGAGGGTCACATGCGCGTTTCCAAGGCGGAATTGGTTGACCTTGAGCGTTCCCTGCAGACCATGGTTCTTTGTAACGATCTGGAGGGACCGGTGGATATCACCATGTGGGAGTATGCCCGCCAGGTCCTGAACAGCGATCCCCAGTTGATGGTCGACCAATCGCAGCGTCTGGAAGAAGAGTTGTTTACGAGCGAGACAAAGTACATGATCACAGCCATCACCGGCAACATGTTCCAGGGTCAGGGATATAACTTCCTGAAGGGTGCTCCGGAGATAGTGATGGGTATGTGCAGTATCGCAACCGGGGAGAAAACCCGCTTCTTGAGCCTGGTGGATGAGTGGGCTGGTGATGGACTGCGAATGATTGGCCTGGCCTGTCGCCCACTTGGAAAATTGGACGATTACAGCGGCTACACCTGGGTGGGCCTGGTCGGGATGGAAGACCCGGTGCGCCAGGGCGTGGTCGAGGCCGTGCGGGTGGCACAAAAAGCCGGCATCCAGGTCAAGATGATCACCGGTGATTACCGCAAGACTGCCGAACACATCGCCCGCAGCATTGGCCTGATGCAAGAAGGTGACCGGAGCCTGGAAGGTCCCGAAGTGGCCGCCTTGAGCGACGAGGAGTTGCAGGAGCGAGTCCGCGAGACGTCCGTCTTTGCCCGCATCCGTCCACAGGATAAATTACGCATTGTCAAGGCGCTGCAGGCGAACGGCGAAGTGGCCGCCATGATCGGCGACGGTGTCAACGATGCTCCGGCCTTACAGCGTGCCAACATCGGCGTGGTGGTTGGCAGCGCCACCGACGTGGCTAAGGAGACTGCCGACTTGATCCTGCTCGACAGCAACTTCCGCACCATCGTAGCAGCCATCGAAGAAGGGCGTGTCATCTTCCAGAACATCCGCAAGGTGATTGCCTATGTCCTCTCCAATTCCTTTGCCGAGGTGCTGACTATCTTCGTTGCCATGGTTCTGGGCTGGCCGGCCCCGCTGATCGTGGCCCAAATCCTGTGGATCCACCTGATTTGCGACGGCCCATCTGATATTGTGCTGGGCTTCGAACCGAAGGAACCCGGAATCATGGATGAGAAGCCGAGATCCCTCAAAGAGCCCATTCTAAACCATCTGGGCCTGTCGTTGATTGGCGTGATCTCCATATCAAGCGCCATGGCCGTCCTGTTCCTGTTCCACCATCTCTACTCCGTACAGGGAGACCCGGTGGAAGGCCGAAGCATCGTCTTTGCTTCCTTCGCCGTCAACTCGATGGTCTATATCTTCGCCTATCGCAGTATGCGTAAGTCGCTCTTCCGTATGAATAAACTCAGCGCCAACAAGCCGCTGATCTGGGCGGTGTTGGCCGGACTGGTAATGGCAGTCCTGCCCTTCCTGATCCCGGGCTTGCGGAACCTGCTGGGCATCATCCCGCTGACCTTCGCGGAATGGATGGAAGTGGCCGGGATCGCCGTGGGGTTACTGGCAGTGGTGGAGTTTGGTAAATGGATCAGCAACAAGCTGCATGCCAGGGATTGAGATGCCGGGCTCTGACCAGGCCAGCCTTATCTTTTCATACAACGCGCGGTCAAACTATACAATTATCCTTTCATTATAAGGAGATTTTCTCGCATGGAAACGAAGTATAACGAAACCAACCTCCAAGGTCTCACCGAGCAGGAAATGCTCGAACGATTGGCGGAGGATGGCTACAACGAACTCCCGACCACCAAGAAGCGCACTTTCCTGCATATCCTGCTGGAGGTGGTGCGCGAACCAATGTTCCTGATGCTGATCGCCTGCGGTCTGTTATACCTGTTTCTGGGCGATCGTGAAGAGGCACTGATGCTGATGGGCTTTGTGGCGGTCATCATCGGTATTACCTTTTACCAGGAACAAAAAACAGAGCGGGCGTTGGAGGCGCTGCGCGACCTCTCCAGCCCGCGCGCCCTGGTCATTCGTGACGGCCGCCAGCAGCGCATTGCCGGCCGTGAGGTGGTACGGGATGACATTATCCTGCTCTCGGAAGGTGACCGCATCCCGGCGGATGCCGTCCTGATCTCGGGGAATACCGTCAGCGTGGATGAGTCACTCTTGACAGGCGAGTCCGTTCCTGTGCGCAAGCGGCCGTGGGACGGGCGACTCGAAATGGACCGTCCTGGCGGCGATGACCTGCCGTTCATTTACTCCGCTACGCTAATGGTAAAGGGCCAGGGTGTCGCCCAGGTACGCACTACCGGCCCACGGACCGAGATCGGCAAGATCGGTAAAGCGCTTCAAATCCTTGAGCCGGAAGATACCAACCTGCAGAAACAAACCAGGAAGATCGTGCGCAATTTTGCCATTCTGGGCCTGTGCCTGTGCACCATCGTGGTGGTGGTCTATGCCCTGACGCGCGGCGACTGGCTGAATGGCTTCCTGGCTGGCATCACACTAGCCATGGCAACCCTGCCAGAGGAATTCCCGGTAGTAATGACCATCTTTCTGGCCCTGGGAGCCTGGCGCATCTCGCAGCACCATGTACTAACCCGTCGTGTGCCGGCGGTCGAAATGCTGGGGGCAACCACCGTCCTTTGCGTGGACAAGACCGGCACTTTGACCCTTAATAGGATGACAGTCACTCAGTTGTCTGTCGATAACAGGGTGTTGGAGGTGGATGGAAAGCAGATGTCGTTACCGGATAAGTTCCACCAGGTTGTCGAGTACGCCATCCTGTCCAGCCCGACCGACCCGTTCGACCCAATGGAAAAGGCAATGAAAGAACTGGGCGGCCGCACGCTTGCCAACACCGAACACCTCCATAAGGACTGGGAACTGGTGCATGAGTACCCACTCAGCGATGGACTGCTTGCCATGTCGCACGTCTGGCGCTCGCTGGAAGGAAATGATTACGTCATAGCCACCAAAGGCGCCCCGGAGGCAATAGCCGACCTGTGTCATTTCTCACCGAAGCTGATGGATGCCCTTCACGAGAAGATCAACACCATGGCCGACCACGGACTGCGCGTCATCGGTGTGGCAAAGGCCGAGTTCAAAGCGCCATCCCTACCGGAGGCACAGCACGATTTCGATTTCGAATTCCTTGGCCTGCTTGGCCTGGCTGACCCGGTGCGCCCCGAAGTGGCTGGCGCGGTAAAGGAGTGTTACACAGCCGGGATACGCATCATCATGATCACCGGCGACTACCCCGGCACAGCCCGCAATATTGCCCGCCAGATCGGGTTGAAACTTGACGATCAGCTCATCACTGGTCCCGAGCTGGACGTGATGAGCGACGAGGAACTCAAAGAACGCATCAAAACCGTCAGCATATTCGCCCGCGCCGTGCCGGAACAGAAACTACGCATCGTCAACGCCTTGAAGTCTAACAATGAAGTGGTGGCGATGACCGGCGATGGTGTCAACGACGCTCCGGCACTTAAGGCCGCCCACATTGGTATTGCGATGGGGGGGCGCGGTACCGATGTAGCACGCGAGGCCGCCGCGCTGGTCCTGCTTGACGATAATTTTGCTTCGATCGTCCGGGCAGTTCGCAGTGGCCGGCGCATCTTCGACAATCTCAAAAAGGCTATGGCCTTCATTTTCTCGGTGCACCTGCCGATTGCCGGGATGTCGCTTATCCCGGTGCTGCTCAACTGGCCGCTGGCCCTGCTGCCGGTGCATATCCTGTTCCTGGAACTGATTATTGACCCAGCCTGCACCATTGTCTTCGAAGGGGAGCAGGATGAGCCGGACATCATGCAGCGCCCGCCGCGTCGTCTGGAAGAGCCACTCTTCGGGCGGGCAATGATCATTTCCGGCCTGATCCAGGGACTGGGTATCCTGGCAGTGGTGGCGACGATTTATACAATCATGCTGACACGTGGTTACGGCGAAACCGTCGCCCGCATGGTCGCCTTCGTAAGCATGGTTATCGGCAACCTGGGACTGATCTTCGCTAACCGATCATGGAAAAACTCGATCCTTAAAACCCTCCGCATCCCCAATAAGGCCCTGTGGTGGGTGACGGGCGGAGCGCTCGTCTTCCTGACGCTTGTATTGAACATCCCATTCCTGCGGAACCTGTTCAAGTTTGCTCCGCTTAACGGGTGGGAGACCGCTTTGATCGCCTTTTCAGGCCTCGCCAGTGTGTTGATTGCTGAAAGCGTCAAGATCAACGGCATCCAGAAGTTCATCCAGGGAGGAAACAAGGAGCATAAATGACGATTGGAGATATTTTCATAAGAGCCGATCTGATCCTGGCAGGCATCACCCTGGTGCTTATGCTAATTGGCCTGGGCGGATTAATCATTCCCATCCTGCCTGGCCTGGTGATCATCTGGGTCGCCGCTCTTGGGTATGGCATTTTCGTGGGATTCGACACATTGGGCTGGATCATGTTCGCCCTCATCACCGTGCTGATGATCGTTGGTGAACTGGTTGAACATGTGCTGATGGGAACACTGGCCCACAAAGAAGGCGCTCCCTGGTGGGTGGTATTGATCGTGCTGGCAGTGGCAATTGCTGGGAATTTTTTCTTCCCCATCCTGGGCGGCATCCTGGCAGGGTTGTTGGCACTCTTTGGGATTGAATGGCTGCGCTCGAAGGATGCAAGAAAAGCATTGGTCAGTATGCGAGGACTGCTGGTAGGATTTGCCTGGGGATTTGCAGCCCGGTTTACGGCGGGGCTGGCGATGATTGGCTCCTGGTGCGTTGGGGTTTTTGCATGATGACTCTACTAAAGTAGAAAGGAAGGTTATGATGACTACTTCGAAATATCTTCTTCTGTTTGGCGGGATCCTCATCGGGTTGTTTATTCTGATGGCTGCCGGGATGGGATTACTGGTTCTGTTACTAGATGAGATCGGCGAAGATAGAGAAGATATCGCAGAGTTCACCTCCCTGTTGCCTTTTTCATTTCCTTTGAGAGGGAGCCTCGAGAACGAAGGGAATGAGTTCACCGGGCAAATTTCAGGATGGTTATTTGGGATCGCCAGCCTGCCGGTGGTCTTATTCTTGACAGCCAGATTCATAAGTCGCCGGATATCCCTCCGGTCGCGCTTGAAAGGATTACTTGAGTGGTTTACTGGAGTAAACAAAAAATATTTCATGCCTTTCCATACCTACCTGAGCATCCTTGCATTGGTCGTGGCAACTGTGCATCTACTATTCTCATCCTGTCCAAACCCATTACCAGAATTGGGATTAATCATCGCAGGGATTCTTGTAGCAACAGGATTGGCCATAAAGTTGCGCATTACCGCGAAGGTGTCTCCGAAGTTTGTTAAAAGGCTTTACGAATTTCACGCCAGCCTGGTGGTCTCGGGAATCCTCGTAACTGTCCTTATTTCCGGTCACATCCTTATGGATTGATCCCAGGAATGCTGTCGGTGGCCTGGTTGCATGCCGATTGTTTTGATACCCCGATTTTCATTCAGGAAAAATTTCAGGTCAGGAGAAAATAAAATGAACTTTCTGAAAGACTTGCTCGATTCTGTCGACCATAGATACCAGAAGAGGGATGGATTTATGCAAAGCGGAGGCCATCACGATGATGATCATGACGACGATCATGATCACCATTCCCATCAATATGCTCCCAACGCATATCCCCAGGTCCCTACAAACCTGCCGGCTTTTCAATCGGGTGTCGTTTGCCGTAATTGTTCCACACAAACTGTTCAAGGTGCCAAATTTTGCCATGGATGCGGTGCGGAGATAGAGCTGATCCTAAATTGTGCAAGTTGCGGTTCAAAGTTGCCTGCCCATGCACTCTTTTGCCCACAATGTGGTTATAAAAGTGGATGAGATCACCACTAGGCCAAGTAATGCTTACGAGTAATCTACGCAAAGTGGCCTATAGAACACGATAATTCTTGAAAGCAGCCAAAAGAGAGGTAATATGAAAATTATCCAGATTTTTCTTCTTATCTTTGGTAACGCGCTGGCACTGCTTCTGGCCCTGCTGGCGCTGGAGACGACGCCAACCAACTTCCTGGGCTGGTTCCTGTTCGCAATTGGGATCGCCTACGGGGCGGGCGGGGTCATCTATTTTTGGCGAAACCGGAATATTGACGATTCGGCCCGCGCCGAGGCTGGCAACCGGTCTTTCTGGTGGATCCTACCGGGTTTCATTGCCGTCTTTTTTGCACCTCCGCTCGAATTCCTCCATCTACCTGCCTTCCTGCCACGCGGGATCGAAATGGAGCTGGCCGGCCTGCTCGTCATCCTGCTTGGGTTGGTTGTCCGCATCTGGACGCGCTTGACCATCGGCGGGATGTACTCCGGCTACATACAAATCCGGGTCCACCACGTTCTCGTCACCGACGGACCCTACCACTATGTCCGCCACCCAGGCTACGCTGGCTTCGTGCTGATGGCGCTGGGACTGGCAATCGGCTATTCCAGCTGGATCGGTCTGGCCGCCATTCCGCTATTGCTCTTGCCCGGGCTGGCTTACAGGATGGGAGTCGAGCAGCGCCTGCTGAATAAGCGATTCGGAGAGGAGTACCGCGTTTATACCCGCATGACAAAGAAACTCATCCCCGGCATCTGGTGAAAGGAGGCGGTTATGAAACGAACCTCGTTGGACTTGCTGGCCTGCCCGGCTTGCCACCATGCGCTTATCCTGCAGGCAGATTCAGATGATCCGGATGCTGAGCATCTGAATTGCCCGCATTGTATGAAAAATTACGCGATCGTGGATGGCATTCCACACTTTCTCACGCCAGCCGAACTGACCGGCCTCAACCGACGTTTTTCCCGCCTGTACAATTGGTTTTCGTGGATCTATCGCATCTTTTCCAAAATTGCGTTCGCATATATCGGCATGCGCGAGGAGACGGGCCGTCGCGAAATCACTGACCGTCTCGACCCACGCGGCGGGCGCGTCCTGGAGGTTTCGATCGGCCCGGGAGTCAACCTGCCCTACCTGATCAACCGACCGGACGTGGGTGAGATCTTCGGGTTGGATATCGCGCTAGGACAATTGCAGCGTTGCCAGAGTTACATCCACAAAAAAGACTGGGAGGTGGAGTTGTTTCTTGGCAACGGCGAGCAGTTACCGTTCCAGGACGAATCGTTTGACGGCGTCTTCCATGTGGGCGGGATCAACTTTTTCAACAACAAGCAGGCCGCCATCGAAGAGATGATCCGGGTCGCCAAATCCGGGGCGCGAATTCTCATTGCAGATGAAACTGAAAAAGGTGCGCTGGGGTACGAAAGATTTATCCCCGGATTTAAGAATTCCTTTGATGGCAAGCGCAATGCAATCGTCCCACCGGTTAACCTAGTGCCAACTGAGATGCTCGAGAGTCGTCTCTTTGATGTCTGGAAAGGCTGGTTGTATTGCATTGAATTTCGCAAGCCCTGACATAAAGAGTGTGGGACTCACAGGCACAAGGAGAAGAAAAAATGCACAGGAATCAATCGAGCCTTACTGCGGTAGGGATTGCCATCGCTCGCCGTGTTGAGAGCAAAAAGCCGGAAGAAGAGAGCATCAATTATGACCCATATGTCTACCGGTTCAGAACCAAGTACCTTGTCAATTGCATTCCCCAACAATCCTGGTTCCCTGATAACTGAAGTCTAGCTGGATGAGGAAAAATATATATGAATAAAATGTTATCTGCTATTAGCTTAAGTTTTATATTCTTTCTGATTGGATGTAGTGTGCCTACTTTAACCAGTAATCCAACGCGTACTCCGGCAAGAGCAATAAAAAACATGCCCACTGCGTCCATTTTTCAAAATGTCAGTCAAGGAGTATTCAATTTTATATCAATGGGTGATGGGCAGGCAGAGACGGTAAGCTTTACTGCAACGGTCAATCAGATTTCTACCCTGCATCCCGAATTGGTTATTATTAATGGAGACCTAGGATACACAGGGGTCGTTTCAACCGAAATGGATCCGATGGTGGCTGCGTTAAAAAACGCAGGATTATTCAATCAGACATTCGCAGTCCGAGGCAATCACGATAACAAAATAAGTGGGAGCGCGGCACTTTGGGAGAGTTATTTTGAAACTTCCCCGAACATTAGAGTTCTTCCAGCTGGTGTGACCGATTATGTGTCACTCGACTCCAATTCAGACTATCTCAATTACAGTTTCATTTACGAAAATGTCATGTTCATTGGATTGGATGTTCCAGGCAATGTGGACCTTTTGACCTCTACTCAATTGGTTTTTTTGGATGCCCGGTTGACGTATGCGGAAAGCCGGGAATTGGATCATGCATTTATTTTCTTTCATGGGCCACTTTACTGCGTGGAAAGCACCCATTGCGATTGCTCTGCGAGAACAGACGCAAGTTGTACCCCAGCTGCTTTGGTGTCTGTCTTGAATAAACATCCAATTGTCTCTGCGACCTTTCATGGGCATGAGCATATCCTGGGTTGGACGCACATGGATAATACCAGGGTTGTGGGATTGACGGGAAACTTTGAAGAAATCTTCACTTCTCCGTCTGGCGGCTGGACCTATAATGACTATCTCTATCCAGACAGAATGGATTACACGTACATGGACATGGAAGAGTCACAAGCGTTTGCACGTATTTCGGTCAATGGAATGTCCTTTACGGTCGATATTTATAAGGTCGGTACAAGTGCCCCTGTCTGGACAAAGACCTTCATCAAAGATATTCAGTAGCAACCAATACTCCAGCTGCTACACCGACTCCTAGCCTGACCCAGACTCCTACTCCGCTTGCATCGAGATCTGCAACAAAAAAAAGAATATGACCATAACCGGCGTTACAAATTCTGGGAGTGCCTAAATTAGTCGGTTAAAATTGTTGATCAAGTGTAAAGAATAGGCAGCAAACTGATGGTTTTTAAGTTGGCAATGAATGCAGCAATATACATATAAACAGACATCATAAGATAGTTCGTCCGTACAACATGCGAAATAACCGGATGATCTCAGTAGCCGTGCCAAGTAATGACGAAATTCACCATTATCGGCTTTCACAGTGTAGGTTTTGAATTTGCCTGGTGATACTTCATAGCGGCCGAATGAATGATACCGGGGCTCTTGTAAAGCCAGCGTCATTGCATGAACCAGCGTGGAAATGTGGGAGTGATTAACCTGCTAAACGATAATTGACAAGGTGAGGAGAAGATTATATACTAACGTATGAGTAGATATTCATATGTTTAATTATTATTAAGGCAGGATAATGAAAAGGAATACCCTCGATATACTCATTTGCCCAATTTGTCACGGGCGGTTGAACCTGATAGCCTATCCTGGCGATCCCATCCTGACCGGAAGCCTGCAGTGTGCTTCCTGCCGCTTAGACTATCCGATCAAGCAGGGGATTCCGCAATTCATCAAAACCAAAACGCTTTCCGGTCTCAACCGCAACTTTGCACACATATATGATTGGCTCTCGTGGGGCTACCGGCTTTTTTCCAAGGCCGCCTTTGCTTATATCGGCATGCAGGAAGAAACCGGTCGCCGTGAGATCACCGACCGGCTTGATCCGCGCGGTGGGAAGGTGCTGGAGGTGTCCATTGGACCAGGTGTGAATCTACCCTACCTGGTGAACCGCCCGGATGTGGGTGAAGTATTCGGTCTGGATATCAGCCTCGGGCAGCTCCTGCGCTGTCAGGCATACACGCGCAGGAAAGGTTGGGATATCGACCTGTTCCTCGGCAATGGTGAGCAGTTACCTTTTGAAAATGAGACATTCAATGGTGTTTTCCATGTGGGGGGAATCAACTTTTTCAATAATAAAAAGGCCGCCATTGATGAGATGATCCGCGTCGCCCGGCCCGGTACACGTATTCTCATTGCGGATGAAACCGAAAAAGGCGCACAGGGGTACGAAAGATTTATCCCGGGATTTAAAAATTCCTTTGATGACAAGCGCAATGCAATCATCCCACCATTTGACCTTGTGCCACACGAGATGCTCGAGAGGCGTCTCTTTGATGTCTGGAAAGGCTGGTTGTATTGCCTTGAATTTCGCAAGCCCTGACATAAAGGGCAGAAGGCTCGCAGACAATGCAAGGAGAAAAGAAATGCGCAGGAATCAAACGAGCTTGACCGCTGCGGGGATTGCCATCGCCCGCGCCATTGAGAGTGAGAAACCGGCAGGAGAGCGTGTTTGCTATGACCCTTATGCCCGCCAGTTCGCACCCGGCTGGCTGTATTCCATAACCGCCTTGTTCGTCAAAATTGGCTATGCTGAGAGGCGCGGACCAGGAGTGGTGGGGTTCATTGTTGCACGCGACCGGTACATCGACGATGTGCTGCAGGATTTTCTGGATAAAAGTCTGCAGCAGCTCGTCATCCTGGGGGCGGGATACGACTCACGAGCCTACCGCTTCGATGGGTTGAAGGAGCGGGTCAGGGTCTTCGAAGTGGACCATCCTGCCACCCAGGCCGACAAGCTAGCCCGGGTGCAGGCCATCTTCGGGGCGCTTCCCGCCCACGTGACCTTCGTGGCGGTGGATTTCAACACGCAAACCCTGCAAAAGCGCCTGGAAGATTCGGGCTACGATCCGACCCTGAAAACACTGTTCATCTGGCAAGGCGTCACAATGTACCTGACCGAAGAGGCCGTCAAGGCCACGCTCTGCTTTGTCGTGCAACAATCGGCGCTGGGCAGCGCGATCGTCTTCGATTACATTTGTCGTTCCGTTTTGGACGGGGTCCAGAAGCACGGCGAGGTCAGCAACATGCGCCGCTATCGCTTCATGACCGGCGAAGGATTGACCTTCGGGATCGAAGAAGGTACGGTTGAATCCTTCCTGAAGGAGCGCGGCTTCCGCCAGGTTCGGAACATGGATGCGAACGGTCTGAGGCAGGCCTACTTTACCGGTAAAATCGCCGGGCGCAAGATCGCGTCCGGATATGGGATCGCCGTGGCAGAGGTCTGATGGTTCCGGGTCCCTCTTGGAATAGTTTCTCTGCTACCACAGAAGGTGGCTATGAAACGCGATGAATTTCGAGGTCAGGTGGGGATCGTCACCGGCGCTTCGTCAGGGATTGGCCGGGCGCTGGCGCTGCAGCTGGCCGGTCAGGGGGCGAAGGTGGTGCTGGCCGCCCGGCGGGCCGAACTGCTCGAGGAAATTGCCGCGGCCTGCCGTCAGGCCGGGGGCGAGGCGCTGGCCGTCCCGACCGACGTTGCCGACGAGGCCCAGTGCAAAATACTGGTGGAAAAAACCATCGCCACCTTTGGCCGGGTGGACATGCTGGTCAACAACGCCGGGATGGCGGTGATCGCCCGGCTGGAAGACTACTCCGACCTGGACCTGTTCAAACACACCATGGATGTCAACTTCTACGGCGCGGTCTACTGCACCTATTACGCCCTGCCGCACCTGATCCGCAGCCGCGGGCGCATCGTGGCAGTCTCCAGCCTGGGGGGTAAGGCGCCCGCTCCATACAACTCGCCATACGTCGCCAGCAAGTTCGCCATGCACGGCTTCTTCGATTCACTACGAATTGAAATGATGAAGTACGGCGTGAGCGTCACCATCGTCTGTCCCTACTGGGTGGTGACCGGCTTCCACGAGGCGCAGATGGACAAGGACGGCGTGCCCAGAGGTCCGCGCGGCCGGGCCATCTACACGGACAAAATGATGACCGCCGAACGCTGCGCTGAGATCACCTTGCGGGCGGCTTACAGACGGAAACGCGAACTGATGATGGGCCCCAGCTGTCTGATCGCCTGGCTCAAACTGCTCGCTCCAGGGCTGATCGACCGTTTCGTGATCGCCTTCCTCAAGGCGACTGTCCGCAGAGTGGGCGCCAACCAGGTAAAGGCGAAGGTGTGAGTCTCAAGCTTGCGGAGAACATCCTGCACTGGCTGGGCGGCTTTCTGGCCTATACCGCCCTGACGATCATGCTCTACGGCATCTGGCGGGGCACACGCCGTCCCTCCGGGCGTACCAGTGGGCATGCAGCCGGGTGGCTGCGCTCGGCCGTATTCTACTTCTTCTCCACCGCCGCTTTTCTGATCTTTTCGGTTTACTTCTGGAAGCCCATCCCGCTGAACCTGCCGTTGGGTGTCCGTGGGGGCCTGCTCATAGCCGGGAGCCTGATCTACTTTCCGGGCATCGCCTTTGTGCTCTGGGGACGGCTGGTGTTGGGAAAGATGTATTTCGTCTCGACCAGCTTCGGTGCCCAGTTATACGCCAACCACCAGTTGGTGACGAGCGGCCCTTTTGCGATCGTGCGCCATCCAATGTACATCGGTTTGATCGCCGCCGCCGTGGGGAGCCTGCTGCTTTATCAGACCTGGACATCGCTGGCCTACGCGGTTTTTGCCCCGTTTGTCCTGCTGCGCGCCCGGCGTGAAGAACGCGCACTGGTGGCTGAATTTGGCGAGGCATGGCAGGAGTATTGCGAGCGCGTGCCGGCGTTCCTGCCGCAGTTATTGAAACGATGAAGGCAAACAAAAAGAAGGAAGCCAAGATGCCGGAGAAACCAACGCAACGGCTGGACGGAATTTCTGAAACCCTGCTGATCACGCTCTACGCGCGTGCCAAAGAATCCAAACGGCCGGACGGCCTGATCAAAGATAAAAAAGCCGTGGAAATCATCAGGAAGATGGAGCGTGATTTCTCGCACCTGCGGCTGCACGGGCACGACGAAGTCGCCGTCATCCTGCGCATGCGGCAATTCGACCGCTTTGCAGAGAATTTTCTTGCACGTAATCCCGAGGCGATAGTAGTTCATTTCGGCTGCGGCCTGGACACGCGTTTCGAGCGGGTCGATGATGGTCAGGTCGAGTGGTTTGACCTGGATCTATCGGAGGTGATTGCTTTACGTCAGAAACTTATCGGCAAGGAGGGCGAACGTTATCACTTGGTCAGCGGTTCGGCCTTTGAGGATGCCTGGTTGGAGATGGTTGGCCAGTACAAGAATCGTTCTTTCCTCTTTATAGCCGAGGGCGTGTTTCCCTACTTCGAAGAAAGGCTGGTCAAAGCGCTGATTCTGAAGCTGCGCGAACGTTTCCCAGGATCCGAACTGGTGTGCGACGCGCATACTCCTTTTGTCATCCGGACTGATAACCTGCAATTGGCTCTGTCCGGGGTCAAAGCCCGCTTGAAATGGGGTCTGAAACATGGGCGGGATGTGGAGCAATGGGGCGAGGGGATCACGATGCTGGAGGAGTGGTTCTATTTTGATGATCCCGAGCCGCGCATGGCGGCTTACCGGTGGATGCGCCTCATCCCACTGTTGGGGAAATCCACTGGCATATTCCACTACCGGCTGGGAGCGCGTCCATGAAAATGTCCAATCACTGGAACCGCGTCATATACCAGCTATGGGCGCCGGTCTATGAGGGTACCGTTGGGCTTTTCTTCCTGCCCGGACGCAGGCGCGCCCTGGAAGTGTTGAACCTTAGACCAGGAGAACGTTTACTGCTGGTGGGGGCTGGGACGGGAGCAGACCTGCCACGGCTCCCAGAAGGTATCGATGTTGTTGGTGTGGATCTTAGCCCGGAAATGCTGGTGCGCGCCCGATCCAAACTACCACTGCCCGGTCGCTCCGTGACGTTGATCCAGGGTGATGCACAGAAACTGCTGGTGGAACAGGCGGCATTCGATGCTGTCGTTTTCAATCTGATCCTGTCCGTCATCCCGGACGGGCGCACCTGCCTCCATGAAAATTTACGCGCGCTCAAACCTGGTGGCCGGGCGGTGGTCTTCGACAAGTTTGCATCTGAGACCGGGTACCTCTCTATTGGCCGACGGTTCCTGAACGTGTTCAGCACCATATTCGGCACCGATGTTACACGGAAGTTTGGGGAGATGCTAAGGGGTAGCGGGGCTGAAGTTGTCTGGCGGGAGGCCAGTATATTCAAGGGGAAGTACCAGATATTCCTGTTGAAAAAGAAGTAACAAACCAAATTATTAAGAGAAATCAAATATCGTGTTCAGCGGCTTGAGTTCGATGTTCAAGCCTCCTTATTACCCCCAGTAATACGATGGAGACAACTATCAACATCACGGACAGAGCAATTGCCACTCCCAAGCCTCGCTCAAAGCCAAGGTAGATGGCCAGTGGCATGGTCTGGGTTTTCCCTTCCAGGTTTCCCGCGAACATGATGGTGGCTCCAAACTCGCCCAGGGCACGCGTCCAGGTCAATACAAAGCCGGTCAGCA
>Ga0209253_10000680_pt1 | contig 29518 bp, 24 predicted proteins | sample FrelakmetBRP12BR_FD_187145 | JGI IMG/M metagenome (GOLD analysis project Ga0209253, IMG submission 187145) | Freshwater lake sediment microbial communities from the University of Notre Dame, USA, for methane emissions studies - BRP12 BR (SPAdes)... | ecosystem: Environmental > Aquatic >...
ACCCCCGCCGGGCACGCAGTCCGGCAGGATTTGCAATTCACACAGGCGTCGACCACCCGCTTGGAGTTGAGATAGCTGTAGTCCTTCGACGTGACGATTTCGAACCAGCCGCGCGAACTCATGTCCTCCGACTGAAAGACATCGTAGACGGGACAGACCGCGTTGCACTTCGCGCAGGTTGCGCAGGATTTCGAGAGCCTGGTGTAATCAATATGCTCAGTAAACGAGGCCTCGCTGATCTTGATGCCGGGATTCAGCACGTTGCCGGGATCAAAGGCCCGCTTCACGTCGACAAACAACCCGTACAGCTCCTCGCCGAACATCTTCCTGACATACTCGGCGCGAATCCGCCCGTCGCCATGTTCCCCGCAGATAGAACCGCCGAAGCGGTCCAGGACCGTCGAATGAATCTCCCGATAGGCCAGCACCATCTTGTCGAAATCCTGGCGATCGTTCACGTCGAGCAGCGGCACGATATGCGCGTTCCCGTTTCCGATGTGCCCGAAGATCGCCACCGGCACCTTCTGCCCGGCAAAGTACTCTTCCAGATAGTGAATCAGTTCGCTGATCCGCTCCGCCCGCACCACCACATCATCCACAAAATTGATCGGCTTCTTGCGCGGATCGAACCGGTAGAGGGTGGGATAGAGGGCTTTGCGCGCCTTCCACAATTGCTCGCGCTGCTCGGGATCGAAGGCCAGCGTCAGGTCGGCCGCGAGACGGAACGGGCGGCAGGCGGTTGCCATCTGTTCAGCCCGCTCATGCAGATCCACCGCAAGCGAGTCGGCATCGAGTTCAGCCAGCAAGGTGGCCGCCGCATCGGCGGGAATGCCATGTTTCGCCCGCCCGATCAGATCGAGCGTATTGGCATCCATGACTTCGAGCGCACTCGGCTGCAAGGCCAGCAGCAGCGGCACGGCCGCCCCGACATCCTCCAGATGCCGGAAATGAATCAAGGCCGTGAGCGTCGCTTTCGGTTTCTCGACCAGCCGGAGCGTGGCTTCGCTCATGACCCCCAGCGTGCCTTCACTCCCGACAAACAACTTTGGCAGGTCGAACTGCCCCTGCGCCAGCCCATCAACCAGGCCAAACAGATTATAGCCACAGCTGTTCTTGCTGACGGTCGGCCGCTTGCCGCTGATGAGTTCCGCATGGGACTGAGCCAGAACCAGCACATCCCGAAGAGCCGGAATCGTCGACAGCAGTCGCTCCAGAGTCGGATCGTTCAGCGCGTAGGATTTCGCCTCCAGCCACGTTCCCGATTCCAGGCACAGCCGGAGCCGATGAACATTGTCTTTGACCGACCCATAGCACAGCGTATGCGGCCCGGACGAGTTATTCGCCAACATCCCGCCGAGCTTGCACATGTCGCCGCTGGACGGATCGGGACCGAACAACAACCCCTGCCGAGCTAATTGCTTGTTCAATTCGGCCAGGACAATACCCGGCTGCACCCGCGCCCAGCGTTCCTCGCGATTGACTTCGAGCAGGCGATTCATGCGCGACACATCCAGAATAATCCCGCTCCCGACGGCAGAACCGGTGAGATTGGTCCCGGCCGCGCGCGGCGTGAGGGGAATGCCCCGCTGAACGGCATACCGTAACGTCGCGGCAATGTCGTCCTCAGACTCCACCAGTACCACGGCCTGCGGCACCATCCGGTAAATGCTGGCATCGACGGCATAGGCTGTCTTGGTGGGGAAATCATCTTTGACTTTATCGGACCCGAGTCGGGCGCGAAGATCAGCCGCAATCGCGCGGGAACGGTCTGGCAGAATGAGAGTAGGCGCAGTCATAGTTCAAGCGTGGGGCATTCTAGACGGCCCCGACAATGAGAACAAGAGGACCGCCTCGAACGCCTTGTTGACCGGCTCGTTGATCCCCTAGAATACGCAGCGGGAGATTCTATGTCACGTGCAACGCTCTACATCACCAATCTGCTCCCCGAACCGGTCATGGCCGTCCTCCGTGACCGATACACGCTTGCCTTCGAGCCGAGTGAGACTCAGTTCCCGACGAACGATGACCGGCGGCAGGGATTCGCACAGGCCGATGCCGTGATCTGCACGCTGGCCGATCCGATCACCGACGATCTGCTCGCAGAGGCACCGCGCCTGAAGATCGTGGCCAACTATGCCGTGGGGTACAACAACATCGACGTGGCGGCCGCTACGCGGCGCGGAATCGTCGTCACAAACACTCCGGATGTTCTGACGGATGCTACGGCCGATCTCACCTGGGCGCTGATCCTGGCAGTGGCCCGGCGCGTGGTGGAAGGGGATCGATGGGCCCGGTCCGGCACCTGGCCAGGCTGGGCACCGACTCAAATGCTGGGAACGGATGTCAGCGGAAAAACACTGGGCATCATCGGCATGGGACGAATCGGTCAGGCCGTCGCACTACGCGCACAGGGGTTTCGCATGCCGGTGCTCTATGCCAGTCGTCGGCCCTGCTCCAGTCCACCCGGTGTCTCAACCTGGATTCACCAACCATTGGAGGAAGTGCTGATGCAGGCCGACTTCCTGTCGCTGCATGTGCCGCTGTCGGAGACGACACGCCATCGCATTGGGTCGCACGAACTCGCCATGATGAAATCCACCGCTATGCTCATCAACACATCCCGCGGCCCGGTCATCGACGAAGCCGCACTCCTCGCCGCCTTGCGAGAAGGCACGATCGCCGGCGCAGGATTGGATGTCTATGAGCGGGAGCCGCTGATCACAGCCGGACTGGAGACACTGCCGAATGTCGTGCTACTCCCCCATTTGGGATCGGCCACGCAACAGGTGCGCATCAAGATGGGAATGCTCTGTGTGGAGAATATCGCGGCGGTGCTCGGAGGTCGGCCTCCGCTGAATCCGGTGAACCGGCAGCACTAGCTGGCGAGACGCAATTCCTTCGGAGCGACTTGCGCCTTTCCTCGAAGTGACTCCAGCCGTTGCGGCACGTCATGGAACAACGGAATCAGCTGGTAGGTGCTGACAGCCTGTTCCCATTGCGACTCGGCTTCATACATCATCCCCAACTCGTAACGGATCGCCTGCCCCTTCGCACCCTGGCAGCGGGGATCCGATAGCACCGTTTCCAAACCGCGGATCGCCGGCTCGAATGCACGCTGGTCCTTGAGACACAGCGCTGTCATCAGACAGGAATCCAGGTAAAAGGAATCGGCTAACTTTGAAAGATGAAACTCGTCCATCGCGTCTTCGTAGAGCCCCATGTTCTTGTAGGCGATCCCCAGCGTGTAATGCGCCTCATAGTCGGGTTCTGCCGACGAGACCGGCGTCGGTGCCCTGTCCGCCTCGGCAGGCGGCATCGCCATCGGCTCAACAGACACAGACTCGATACTCATCGGCGCTTCCTCCGGTGGCTTCGTCAGCCAGGCCTCCGGAGACGGCCGATCATCGGCCGCCGCCACGCGCTCCTCTGCTGGCGCCGCTTCATCCGCCGCCGGCTCGATCGGACTCGCGGACCCGCCGAAGGCCGGAACGGCTTCGTTGACGGGAAGATCCCATTCCCCGGCCGGCTTGGCGAGCCGGACGACAAACGGGTGATCGTCCGGAACCGCTCCGTCCAATGTGAATTCCGGGGACTCGACAACCGATGGCGATGAGACCGGATCTGATGTGATCGATTCGACGACAGACGGTAGTTCCGGCTCACCAGAAACAGCAGGCTCCACAGGCGCGTCTCCCCCCATGAGCACAGTCAGACGCGTCAGGAGGGCTGAGTCCGGAGCCAGCGCTTTAACCTTCTCAAAAAGCTCTTCGTGCAAACTCTCCATCCCTGCTTCGGGATTCAGCAACAACAGTTCCACTGCCTTCGCATACTGCTGTGCGGCAGCAGCGGAGTCACCCTTCTCTTCAAAGAGTTCGGCCGATAATTCAATGAGCGGAACCGAATTAGGCTCTGCGGCCAGGAACTCCGAGACCAGCGCTTCGGCCAATGGGTAGTCCTGTGCACGAAGCGCCGCACCGGCCAGAAAACGATATTCCCCCAATGCCACCTGAACATCACCTCGCTGCAAATGCAATCGCGCGAGCAATTGGCAGACTTGCGGATTTCCCGGCTCTCTCGTTAATAGCTGGTTGAGGATCGCCTCAGCCCCGGCATACTGTTTTTCATCCATCCGCCGCGTCGCTTCAGCCAGCAAGTCCAATGGCTCCGATGGTCTGCTCGCCGCGGTTGTCATGCTGCCAGAAGCTGCAGGCTTCCCGGGAGCTGCCCCGCCTTTTTGCGCGCTCTCGACGAACTGGACCGCTTCATTATTCTTCGGATCGATCCGCAACACGGCGAGATAGGCGTCCTTCGCCTCGTCATATCGGCCCTGCGCCGAACGTTCACGGCCGAGCTGCAGATAGACTTTGGTGGCTTCATCCTGAAGATTTTCTTGCAGACACAGCTCAGCAACACGCTGCTGCGCATCGAGGTTGGAGGGATCCTGGCTGACAATTTTCTTATAGACCTCCAGCGCCTCTTTGCCCTTCCGTTCCTTGAGATAGTACTTGCCCAACGTCAGATAATCCTGGACGGCACTGCTCAACAATCCACGTTCAGCGTTCAGATCACCGAGATGGCGATAGACTTCGTACCGGGTGGGATCGACCTTGAGGATTTTCTTATAGGTCGCGATGGCCTTCAGTGTCGCGCCTTCTGATCGAAAACCCGCGGCTGCCAGAAGGAATGCGGTGATAGCTTCAGACGTGGCGTTGCGTTTGAGATGGAGATCGCCGATTGAGTTGTGGACGCTGCCGTCGTTCGGTGCTTCGACGGCGAGTTTTTTCCATTCGGCAATGGCGGCATCGTACTGGCCTTTGGCAGCCAGTAATTGCGCACTCTGCAAAATTTTTGTCCGATCAACGGCCAAGACACGCCCCTATCATGAAGAATATGCAAACGCTAACAGTATCAATAAGTTTTGTCCAGGAAATGGCAGAAAAGAAAGGGGCGTGTTTTCCCTATTGGAAAACACGCCCCTCACATGACACTCTATACCGAATCTTACGCTGAGAGCTCTGCCTTCAACACGTTGGCAGCCTGCGGCCCCTTCGCGCCCTGCACGATGTCAAACTCAACCGGCTCGCCCTCTTTCAGTGTCTTGAATCCATCTCCCTGAAGCGCTGAATAGTGGACGAAGACATCGTCGCCACTGTCCAGACGGATGAAACCGAATCCCTTCCGGTCGTTGAACCACTTCACTGTTCCTTTTGTTTTCACAAAACCCTCCTTTTCTCAATGACTACGTGCAGTTACGCAGTCGGCCAGACACGCCGTACAGAGACACAGATGATTGCGATGAACAGAAAGAGAGAAGTGAGGGAATTGGCTGACGGGCGTCTGCAGAAAATATTGAATCACGCACAGAACCCATCGGTAAAATGAAAAGCGAGGTGGAAGTACCACAGCACTTCTACCTTGTCAAGAGACTCATTTGGCCCTGATGGTTTTTTTTCACGCGGTTTACAAGGTCGTCTGACTCCCCTATAGTGCCGCGACGAGCTCACGACAGTTGACCTTGTGATTCTACGAACACTACTCGACCGCTATATTTTCACGGAATTGCTCGCCCCGTTTGGGCTCAGCCTGGGCGCGCTATGTTTCGTGATGCTGACGCGAGAACTGTTGCGTCTGGTCGAACTCCTGGTATCAAAAGGCGTCGGCCTCTGGTCGGTGTTGAAAGTCTTTGCGACACTCCTCCCTTCGTTTCTGGTACTGACACTTCCCATCGCCGGCATTATCGCCTCGATCACGGCATTCGGACGACTCTCCTTCGATAAGGAATTGGTAGCCATGCGGGCTGCAGGTCTCAGCCTCTACCGCTTGACCCAGCCCGTGCTGCTGTTTGCCCTCTCTGTCTTCTCCTTGACACTGATACTCTCTCAATGGGGACAACCCTGGAGCTCAGTCAATCTGAAAAAGGTTGCGCTCAACCTTCTCCGGGACCAGCTGGTTCTCGCCCTGGAGCGAGGTACCTTCAATGAACCGATTCCCAAATTAGTGATCTATATTCCGGACAGCGGCTCCGGACAGGCGACGCCCGGCATCTTCGTGTCGGACGAACGCAGCCCTGATGAACCTCGAATCATCGTCGCGGATGACTTTCAAGTCCTCATGGATCCCGAGCACGAGCAGGTGGCCCTTCGGCTCGTCAATGGCGTCATCCATAGCCAGCCGGATGTCGTTGACCAATATCAGCAGATTTCCTTTACCAATTACGACCTCAAGATGAGTCTGAACCAAAGCGGCTATGCCACGACTGAGGAGCGTCCGACCTACGCTTCGATTCAGGCCCAATTGACCGCCAGCCAATGGAAGGATACGCAGGCCTTACGCCGCCTGATGGAATATTATAAAGATCTGGCGTTCCCCACGGCCTCTCTGGTGTTCTGCCTGCTCGGCGTGCCGGTCGGCATTGTCTCCAAACGATCGGGGCGCATGGGAGGATTTGCGGTTGGTGTGCTGATTGTAGTCGCCTACTATATTCTGAATATCGCTTGTGAGTTCCTTGTCACCACACTCTGGATCTCCCCCTTTGCCGGTGCTTGGATGCCCAATGGATTGTTTGCGCTCCTCACCTGTTGGCTGTTCTGGAAAATGAGCCGCGAATAATCACGATGACGATTCTCTTCCGCTATATCCTTCGTGAGTACGCCAAGATCTTCCTGATGTGCTTTTCCGGGCTGATGACGATCTATCTCGTAATCGACTTCTTTGAAAAGGTCCGCCGCTTCCTGAAGTTCGATGCCAACATGCTCGACGTGCTGGCCTACTTTGCGCTCAAGACGCCGGCGATTTCGTTCCAAATTACGCCGCTGGCCATTCTCATGGCGACCCTCCTGACCCTCGGACTCCTTTCGCGTAATAATGAAATCACCGCCATGCGGAGCTGCGGAATCAGCTTGACCTGGATTGCCTCCCCGTTCCTCATCTTTGCCGCCTTCGTATCGCTGATCCTGCTGAGTTTCAGCTCAACGGTCATCCCGCTCGCATCAGAAAAATCTGAAGAAATCCTTCTGATCCGCATTGAAAAAAAGCCGGCGCCCATTGCCGTGAAGGCTCCCCGCCCGTGGATCCGCATCGGATCGGACAGCCTCATGCACGTCGCAGAAGTGGAGATCGGCGGAGGGACCCTGCATCAAGTCCACCTCTATCATTTTCAAAACGGGTTTCGGCTGGACCGAATGACCGAAGCGGCAACCGCCAGCTATTCGCCGGACGGATGGATGCTCTTCAACGGGAACCAGCGGCGGTTTCGCCCAGACGGATCAGTAGCGCTCATCGAATTCGGCCGGCAGCCGGTCGAGCTCTCGTTGATCCCCGACGACTTTTCGACCTGGCTGGCCGGAGACTCTGAAACCATGACAGTCCGGGACATTCGCGGGTACATGAGTCGCTTCAAAAACGAAGGCAGTTCGTTTGCCCGCCTCTTGACCGACTATTACGGACGCCTCGCTTTCCCTTTTGTGGCCGTCATCATGGTCATCGTAGGCCTTGCTCTCAGCCTCCGCCGAAGCGGCGTCCGCGGTGGCACCATGGCCGTAGGAATCGGCCAGGCCTTCGTCGTGGGTTTCTGTTACTGGACGACGCATTCCATTGCCATTGCCCTCGGCCGTGGCGGTTTGCTGGACCCCATGCTGGCTGGATGGATCGCCAATCTACTCTTTGCGAGCTTTGGGCTCTACCTTCTGCTCAAGGTCCGCTACTAACACCGGTTGACTGCATGCAGACCTTCCGGTAAGTAGTGGCCAACCTGTGTGAATAAGGAGCATACCCGGTGGCTAGTCGCGTAGTGATTACAGGAATCGGAGTGGTGTCGCCGATCGGCATCGGAGTGGATACTTTCTGGACCGCCGCCATGGCCGGACAGTCGGGCATTTCTGCCATTACCTCCTTTGATCCTTTTCCCATGGATGGCTACCGGTCCAAAGTTGCCGGTCAGGTTCGCGGCTTCTCCCCTGAACAACACATCGGCTCCTCGCTTGGCGACCGCGTCGACCGTTATGCGCAATTTGCCCTTGCTGCCAGTCGCGAAGCCCTCTCCGATTCAGGGATGCAGATGGAGAAGGAGTCTCCCCATCGCGTCGGAATCATTGTCGGAGCCGGCATGGGCGGGATGGTCATGGGCGAACGGGAGATCACGCAACTCTATCTGCATCAGAAACCCCACCGCGTTCATCCCAACTTTATCCCGGTCATCACGCTGAATTCAGCCTCCGGGATTGTAGCGATGGCGACCGGCGCCAAAGGACCCAACCTCACGATTTCAACCGCCTGCTCATCGAGTGCCCATGCGCTCGGCCAGGCCCTGCAATGCATTCGAACGGGCCAGGCCGATGCGGTCATCGTGGTCGGCGCTGATGCGAGCATTACGCCGCTCGTCTTCGCCGGCTTCTGTTCGTTGCGAGCCCTCTCCAGCAAATTCAACGACCAACCGGAACGCGCCTCCCGCCCGTTCGATCGAAACCGTGACGGATTCGTCATGGGAGAAGGCGCCGGTGCTTTGATCGTGGAATCCCTCTCCCATGCCAAGAAACGCCGGGCGCGCGTCTATGCGGAACTCGCCGGCTATGCTGCGACAAGCGAGGCGTACCATATGGTGATCCCCCGCGAGGATGGTGAAGAAGTAGCCACAACGATGAAACTCGCGTTGAACGCGGCTGATATAAGTCCGTCTGAAGTGGACTACATTAACGCACACGCCACTTCGACGTTGATCGGCGATGCCGTCGAGTCGAAAGCCATCAGAGCGCTGTTTAAGAATCGCGCGGACAAGATCGCCATCAGCGCCACCAAATCGCTGGTTGGCCATACCTTGGGCGCCGCCGGAGCAATCGGGGCTATCGCCACAACCCTGTCGATCCATACGGGACAGATCCATCCCACGGCCAATTATGATGATCCTGATCCAGGCTGCAGGCTGGGCGGTATCAGTCATGATCCGCAAGAGAAAAAAATTCGAGCAGCGCTCCTGAACGCATTCGGCTTCGGCAGCAACAACGCTGCTGTCGTCTTGAAACGATTTCGTCCCTAGGCGACTCCCCCGACCAAAGAGGAATAACCACCATGGCTGATCGAGCGATCGTCGACAAGATTATCCAGGCTCTCGCGGAATATCTGAAGCGGGATGCCGCCACCATCACAGCCTCTCACCATCTTCGCGATGACCTCGGTCTGGACTCCATGGCCGTGATTGAATTGCTCTACAAGATTGAAGAAACCTTCGACCTCCAAATCCCCGACCAGGACCTGGTCGGCCTGGCCACGGTCGGGTCAGTCGCTTCCTACGTCGAAGGACGCCTGGCACCGGCAAAGCCGGCAGCGAAGAAAACGCCGAAACCGACAACCACAAAGTCACCCAAGAAGCGGAAGGCGAAATAATGAGCGCACCTTCCCCGTCGATCACGCTGACGCTCGATCAGATTCATCAGCTCGTCGGAGGGGAGCTCCATGGCGATGGGACGACTCCCATCACCACAGTGGACAGCCTCTCGGATGCCACAGCCGACGCCATCGCTTTCGTGACCAGCGACAAGGACTTGAAAATACCGTCTGGCATCAAGGCGGGTGCCGTACTCGCCCATCGTCACCTGTCGGAGCTGTCGATCCCTCACATCGTCATCACGAATCCCAAGCTTGCCTGGGCTCGCGTGGCTCAGCGATTGGCTCCGCCCTATCTCCCGCGTGGAATTGCCGCAGATCTCACCAGGGGCCGGAATGTCGAGGTTGGACCGGAGGTCTCGATATGGCCGTCTGTGACGCTTGGTGATCGCGCTAAAATCGGCGCCCGCGTAACGCTATATCCCGGTGTGTTTATAGGATCCGACTCCACGATCGGTGACGATTCCATTCTCTATCCCAACGTCGTGATCCGCGAGGGGTGCACCATCGGCGCCCGCGTCATCATTCATAGTGGAACCGTGGTGGGCTCAGATGGCTTCGGGTATGCCCAGGATCAGGGACGGCATATAAAAATTCCACAGCTCGGCGGCGTGGCGATCGAAGATGATGTGGAAATCGGAGCAAACGTGACGATCGACCGCGCAACCACTCGAAAGAGCTGCACGCGCATTAAGACCGGAACGAAGGTGGATAATCTCGTCCAGATCGCCCACAACGTCACGATCGGCGCCCATTCCATTGTGGTCGCACAGGTCGGCATCGCCGGGAGTACGACCATCGGCCAGCATGTGATGATCGGCGGTCAGGCCGGATTGGCAGATCACATTACGATCGGCGATCAGGTGATGATTGCCGCCCGTGCCGGCGTGAATCGCAGCCTCGAGCCGAATCAGATCGTGTCGGGAGCGCCGGTCATGCCGCATGAAACCTGGATGAAGGCTCAGGCCGTGATCCCGAGACTGCCGGAACTTCGTCAGCTGGTGCGCAGTCTCGAGCAGCGTGTGGCAACACTTGAAGGCCAACTCGCCAGCACGGCATCAGAGGGAGCACAAACGAAGAAACCCGCCAGTCGTTCGAAAAAATAACTCGTCGCTTTTCGCTTTACACTCGTCCTCGCCAGAAAAACAGTCTTGCCCAATAGAACCCGGCCCACGGCAGCAGAATCGCCGGCACCATCATAACCTGTCCCATCGACGTCGCCAGCCACGACACACCCAGTAAAACCCCGGTGCCCAGCAGATAGGCCGCGGAAACGAATTGCCGTCCCGGATGGTCCAACTGCGGAACCTCACCTTCCTTGACCGCTTTTTTCCCCTTCTTCGTTGCTGACCGTATACGAGCCGCCAGCACGCCTGGAAAGGCCTGCAAGAGATAGAAGTGGTAGCGAGACTGGGCAAATCCGAGCGCGGCGCCAAGTGCGATCAAACCGGTGCTCTGAAGAAATGTCTGCCACGTGTACTGATCAGTCGCAAAAAGCTGATAACCAAGTCCGGCAACTCCCCCTAGCATACTGACTAATCCGACAAGACCGGAGGGAATAAGAATGTACGTTTTGACATAGTCCTGCGCTTGTCTTGTAATCTGTTCCGGCCGCTGTACGGTAATCAGTTTGGGCACAATAACCTCACTTGATTGAGCGCACATCCGAGGCCATCAAAACCGCGACCCGAACCCTGCCAGCTAAATCTAAAAACTTCGACAATAGTTAGCCCCGATGGCAGAAGACTGAATCACCTGAACAGTGGGGGGCTCATTCATCACGACAGACTTACCGTTGATCTTCTAGCATTCATAATCCCCAGGATCAACGTTCCTTTTCTCGGTACTGATGGCCAATCGCCACTACCCGCTTGTCGGGCAACACGAGTCCATCTTTTCTCCCATGTTTGAAAGCACGAACGCTTCATGACAGCTGTATACTTCTCACCCACAGCGGCGTTCAGCGCACGGCCCTTCAACCAGATAATTTTCATGTCCCCAAAATCTGTGTGTGACCTGTGGATATCCATGTGGATGATGGCCCAACACATGTCCCAGGTGCCATTGCCACCTCTACGCCTATTAATTAGGCAGATCTTCATCCAACATATCAATAGGATTCACGGTATCCGCTACCGATGAAGCCCCACCACAATCCATAGGGCCAAAACATAATATCAATGTGTTATGAAAACGGCAGACAGCTAGGAATCAACAATCAGGCAGGAAGAATTTCTTCAATGGTGGATCGTTCAAGACGACCCAGATTCACCCACTGTTCCGCCATGGGAACCAGTGTCTTCAAACGCAGCTCGAGGGCTTCCAAGCGACTAGGCAGCGACGTCACTTTTCGGTACGCCGTCACCGTCAAAAACGATTTCAACCCTTGCAAAAACATCACAATCGTCATCGCCTGAACCAACTTGGCCTGATCATGCAAGAACTCAACATGGTTGAGAATGGGATCCAGCTGCGAGGCTGTCACAAAGCTGGCGGCCTGCCCTCTAAGCGAGGCTAGTGACTCCATCATAAGCGGCACTCGCTCGTGGACAGCTTGAAGAAACTCATCATCTTGCCGGTCCAGATCATGAAGAATGCGCTCGATCATGGAAACATCCACAAGCTGCTCATCCTCACTGGCTGCTTCTGCACGGTGAATCACCGCCTCTAACATATCTCTCGCCGGTTGCATCGATCTCGCGCGAGCCTTCTGAAGCTCACGGAGTGCCGTCAACAGCGGGAGAGAGGAGAATCCGCTGGTCGAGTCGATTCCGGAATGTCTGTCAGGCGGAAATGTCTCCGCGCATTCGACCGGGGGTGTTTCCTTTTCGGTGACCACAGGCGAGTTCACATCAGAGAATTTCCGCTCATCTCCCCCCGCACCCGGCAGGGGAACGGATGCCAATTGCCGGACTGCGGCAATCACCCGGTCAAGCCCCTGATGCAGATGCCGCAAGGATTCAGCCGCCACGGCTGTTTCCGCCCCTCCGACATCACGAAGCGTGGGGAGCAGGTTCGTGGCCATCGTCTCGATCTCGTCAAGGTGCACGGTTGCCGCAGACTTTGCCAGATTCGTGATCCCGTTGAGCACAATCCCATATACATGCGAACGAACAGGCCCTGCTTTATCAGCGCTCAGCCTGGCGAGCGCAGACTGTATTTGTGCCAGCCACTCGTGCGCCTCCAATGCGAATAATCCCACCACTTCCTTGTCAAACCCTGCTTCGTCGTGACCGAGAGCGTCAGTCACCGACTCATTCACCGGAAAAGATTCCGCTTTTCCGCTGCCTACCGCAAGGGGATGCAAGCTGTTTTCCACCACGCCTTGAATCGCCGTGGCAATTGCATCAAGGCTCTCCAGCAGTGACGTAAAATGATCCGATGCCTCTCCAAGTGGCATGATAGAGGGTGTACTCTCCGTCGTAAACGTGACCCGACCGACATCCGGCGCCTTGAGGGCTTCGATCACACCGACCAGCGGGGTCAGGCTCAAATCAATCCGTCGAGTCTCCAGGTTCTCAACCCCGTCCGCCTCATCCACCTTCACGATCGGGCGCAACGGGTACCGCACATTAACACCTACGACCGTTCCGGTCTCTCCAGTCGACAACCGAACCGTCGTCCCGAGCGGATACACCGATAGCTGCTCCACCAGCGCTTTGACAATTTCTCGCGGGAACGTCGGACGCTCCGCCATAAGAAGCTCCTTGATCGCCTCATGCGGGAAGAGCCGACGTCGATACGGCCGTTCGCTGATCAACGCATCAAAGACATCCGACACCCCGATAATCAGCGCCATCTCATTGATTTGGCGTCCCTTCAAACGGTTCGGGTAGCCTAACCCGTTGGTTCGCTCATGGGCCTGACGAGTGAGTTCTGCCAGCCACGCATATTCGGCCCCTGTCCGCTTGATGGCTTCATACCCGAGTTCCGGGTGTTGTTCGATCAACGTCCGTTCCTCAGGCGTCAGCCGCCCGGGTTTCGTCACTAGCGACGGCGGGACCGCAAAGAGCCCGATATCATGCACGAGACCGGCCAATGCGAGGCGCTCCAACTCGCGCCCGTAATATCCGAGCCCCATTCCGACTTTAGTCGCCACGACCGCCACATTCACCAGGTTCGTCATCAGCGGCGACCCTGACGGGCTGGAGAGAGCCATGACGATCAATTCATCACTGCGCATTAGCGACGCCACCAATGAATTGGCTAAAACCTCCAGCCGATCAAGCTGAATACTCCGCTGACTCTGAACGGCCGAAGCGACAAGAGTCAGCTCGGCTTCCGCGTCTCTATACCATGTCATGAGAACCCGCTCTCCCATTTTCCCTGATTTTATCCAGCTGCCGAGCATGGCTCTGCGGCCTGCAGAACCAGCATCCGGTCAATTCGGTCTACTTTTCCTTGTGCCCCGCTCAAGAGACAGAGATCACAGAGCGCATTGATCAGGCGACAGACTCCGCCCGTGTGTTGATGGATCACGTCAACCGCATCGGGCGTGAAGAGCATGCGAGAACACCCGGCCGCCGCCAATCTTCCTTGGATGTAGATCTGTGTTTCTTCGACGTTGAATCGCTCTAGATGATACCGCATGGCAATCCGTTGCATCAGCTGCGGAATCCGCGCCACCCGTTCCCGAAGTTCCGGCTGGCCGAGTAACACAAGCGTCAACAGAAACCGGTCATTCATCTGATAATTCATCAACAGACGGACTTCGTCAAAAGTCCGATCCTCGAGAACCGCTTGCGCCTCGTCGATGACGAGGACCGTATCAAGTCCCTGCTGGGCGTTCGAAAGCATACGCTCATTCAGACGCCGCAACTGCACCGCCTTCGAGCCGCCCACCGGCAATCCGAATTGATAGAGAATCTCTCCAAGAAATTGCTTCTCGGGAAGGGATGGATTTGCCAGCAACCCGATATCATACTTTGATCTGGGCAAATTGAGAATCAGCGCTCGGCTGAGAAGAGTTTTCCCGCTCCCAATCTCCCCGGTCAGCATGACAGCGCCCTTTCGGGCCTGAATCCCATACAACATCCGCTGCCGAGCCGTTTCATGCTTGATCGACGGCACATAAAAACGCGGGTCCGGAACATTCTCAAACGGATGGGTCTGCAACCCCCAGTGCTGTTCATACGTGAGAGGCAACGGTTCGGCGATCAACACTTCAGTCTCCATCATGCGTTCGTCCAAACACCGATCTCAGAGTTCGGGGAGACTCAGCAAACGGCAGGAACAACGTTCACAGAGCCACAGCTACGCGGCAGGCAACAAGGCTTCGATGGCTCCTCGCTCTCGTCGTCCGGCCTCGACCCATTCTTGAATGATTGCGGGCATCCCACGAAGCCGGGCCTCGACCTTATCAAACTGCGGAGCGGCTGGCACCACACGCTGCGCCAGCACAATCGTGAGAAAGCTTTGCAGGCCCGTGAAAAACGTCATCGCCTCAACCGCATTTACCTGTTGAGACGCCGACCAAAGTTCGCCGGCCCGATCCACCATCGCCTTCCACTCGCCGGATGAACCCTTCCACTCCTCTACCGGCACATGCGCCAGCCTTCTAATGTCGTCTGCAACAAGCGGTCCGAGTTGCTGCACCGTCTGAGTAAACACACGCTCAGCCTGCGCTCCCCGCTCAAGCACGTCGCGCAGCGACGTGGCATCACAATGTGTCACCCCGTTTCTCGTCATCCCGTCAATCTGAGCAATGATCGTTTTCGTCACCTGGCAGGACATGGTCGCAGTGCCAGTCAAACGAGCCTGCAGGTGATGGAGAGCAGCCAGAAACTCTTTTGCCGGCAACGTGACAGCTAACACCTCTTCCGATGCAGATTCTGCATCAAAGGTCACGCCGGTGGCCCGCGTCAGAGCCCCGTGAATCTGGCCCAACTGTTTGCACAGAGCCAGAAAGGCGGACGCCGAGAGTGGGACGGACGGATCTTCGACCGCTTCAACCAATGGGAGGGCGGAATAACTCGCCTGCTCGACTTCACGCAGATTGATCGTCGCGGCGGACCCGCCGAGATTCGTCAAGCCAGCCTTGATGGTTTGCGCCAACTTGAGATATCGCTCGGCCGGAGGCCCTTGCTGCAATTCATCCAGTGCGACATGAATCTGTTGCAACCACTCCTGGGCTTCCTGAACAAAGAGCGCAGTCAGCTCCTTTTGAAATTCATCGTCCATATTGACGGACATGCTCCGTAGTCCCTTCGCGTCCCTTAGAGGCCGCTGCTCTTCCGGTCAGTCTGGTCACTGAGATTAGACCCGCCCCTTGCCGCTCCCAAGCTGAGAAGCCAATCCAGCGATCTCGCCGAGCTTTCGAGCCATGTCTTCAAACCGCTTATTGGATTGTTCAGCCATCTGCTCCGACTCCGAAACACGTCGAGCGAGCACGGCATTCCGTTCCCGCTCGGTGGTCAGAAGCGTTTCCAACTCTTGAGCCTTCGCCGCCGCCTTCTCCAGCTCCCGGATGCGACCATCTCCGGCATCAATGGTCTGAATGGCTGCAGCTAATTGATCTTCGAGGTCTTTCAGCCGCTGCAATCCTCGTTCGGCCTCGGCGAGTCGTTCGCTCAGCTCTGTCGCATGGGCCCGTTCTGCCGTGACCGTTTCTTCCGCCTGTTTTGCTTGTCGCTCAAAATCGGCGGCGCGATGCTCTTCGCGAGCCACCCGCACTTCCAGATCATTTGTTCGCGCCGCTGCAGACTCCAAGACCGTCAACTGCTCGACCAGTTCTGCCGCCGATGCCCGCTCGGCCACGATCGTGGCTTCCAACTGAGGGACAGCACTGGCCGCCTTCTGCAGATCGGCAACTTGCTGCCGGTAGCTCTGAGTCGACTCCTTCTCCGCGTTCAACGCAGATTCGAGTTCCGACACCTTCGACTGAACTTCTTCGTTGCGGGCAATCTGTGCTTTCAGCGCAATGACCTGCTGCCGCTCTTGAACTAGCTCAGCCTCCAGAGCCTGAGCCCGGTTCAAGTGCTCGCCTGACTCAGATGCACGACGGCGTTCTGCATCCAGCTGGCCTTCCAATTCCTCCGCACGTCCTGCAAGTAATTCTAACTCTGCTGCTCGCTTCTTAATGTTCTCACCCTGAGACCTCTCCGCTCGCAATTGAGCATCGAGCTCTTTCATCTGCGCGACTGCCTGCTTATATGTTTCGAGCTGCTCGTCCGTTATCCGTGGACCGTTCCAGGCATCGACTGCAGCCGCCGGCTTTGGCGCAGCGGCTGCTGGAGCTGGAGCAGGAGCCACGACCGGCTCCTGGCGTTTCGCCAGCAGCTCCAGAACCCGGTCTTTGAGCGACGTTCCCTGGAACGGCTTCTTCAGGACACCGTCAGCATGGCAAGACTCAGCCTGCTTGGTCACCTCGTCATTGACAATTCCCGAAATGAGCAATACGGGAGTCATTGCCAATGCAGCATGCCCCCGGACAAAGGCGCACACTTCGTACCCGCTTTTGTCCGGCATAATGACATCCGACACAACGACGTCAGGCCGCTCCTTAGACAGGTAGGCGAGCGCTTCTTCTCCATTCGCCGCCAACGCGACTCCGAGTCCCGCCTCCGTCAATAACCGCTCGGCCACTTTCCTGACCGCAATACTGTCATCCGCTACAAGAATCTTCGGCATACTGACTCCCTTCAACTCTGTTCCATAACCATCGCTTTTAGGCAGAACCTAATCGTGCGACTGAAATAATGGGGACATCTTCAAATTCATCGGCAAAACATCCGAGCGAATCAATCTCTCGACCGCAATAGGCCTGTATTTTGGTGGCATCTAGGGAACGCAAGACCGGCATCTCCTCATCAATGCAGATCGCCATGGCGCCTGCCGGTTGTTTGGCCATTAAACAGAGCCGCTGTTCTCCCTTCACTCGAACCTTGAGCATCCCTGCAAGATCGAAAACGGGGAATACAGCCTGATCACGGCGTATAATCGACGAGATAAATGGCGTGCGACTGGGAACCGGAATACTCCCTGGCCAAGCGGAGATGCCGCCAATCTCCTCAGTCTTGACCGCAAGCCGTCGGCCGCCTACCGAGAATACCAGCAAATGACACGTCTGCGAGGTAGATTGGCGCTGCCGGCCAACCGCTCCTCTTAGCATGCGAGCCCCCTTCCCATTCCCTCGGATACAACATGCGCCAGTTGCAGCGGCCGCTCTTCTTGGGCCGGTAAACTTCGGCTTCCCTGCATCGTTCCCCCGATCAACCAAGCAGAATTGAGCCCTATCGCCACACCCTCTTCGAGTAAAATCAGACCAAAATACCAGTTTCGCTCATCGCTACGGAATTGACCCGGCAGAGGCAGCATGTGGACACGCTCGACTTCGACGAGGCCATGAACCTGCTCGACTCGGATACAGGCACGCGTACCAGCACGCGCGACAAGTACAAAGCGAGTTTCCGGCCCATCGCTTGCTTCAGCAAGCCCAATCCGACCAGCCAGGTTCAAGGAAGGATAGTCTTGGCCCTGTACCGTGAGTATTCCCACGGAGCGACTTTCCTCAAGCGTCAACAAACCCTGAATCAAATCAGCAGACAAGGCGAACCGTTGCGCGGCCACGCTCACAATGAGATAGCGTTCGGTCGGCTCATGAGCCGCAGATCCTTGTCGATGGCCCCGTAAACTCATAACTGCGCCTCATCAATCATTCGCCCACTGTTTCCAATGTTATACGCAAGGTGCGTGAACCTCAGCGTCTTACTTTCGAACCGCCGAAGCTTGTCCTACCCAACGTTCAACCTCTTGCAGTAAGGCGCGCTCTTCCACTGGCTTCGCAATGTAGGCGCTGGCTCCGATGTTGATCGCCATCTGACGGTGTTTATCCCCCGCCCGCGTCGTCATCACTACGACTGGCGTCTGTTGTGTCTGGGGACGACTGCGCAACGCTTGGATGACTTCCAATCCATTCAACTTCGGCATTTCAAGATCGGTAAAAATCAATCCGTACGACTGGGCCGCGGCCTTTCGCAATCCGTCTTCGCCATCTACCGCTGTGTCAACCTGATATCCTGCATTCTCCAACATACGCCCTACAAATTTGCGAATACTCAGCGAGTCGTCGATCAGGAGGATTGCAGCCGCTTTGTGTTCCTGCAAATCCTGGCTCTGCCCCGTCTCTTGATGCGGCACAAGTGCCGACTCCGGAGCGGCCAACATCGCTGCGGACTCCCGAGAGTCTCGCGACAGCAAACGGCCCGTATCCACTACGAGGACCACACGCCCCTCAGGATCGATCGTTGCGCCGCCGAAACAGGACCGCTCCATCGAGCGGAGCGTGCCCAGGGACTTAATCACGATTTCCTGCCGTCCCAGCAACTCATCCACCGCCAATCCGATCGGACCCGACACCGTGCGCACCACAACCACGGGCATCGAGATATCGACCGTCCCGCTCTCGCGGCGGAGAAGGTGACGGAGAGAGTAAAGATCGATCGCCTCGTCGCCCATCTGCAAGATCGCCCGTTCGCCCATACGCTGCAGCGAACTAGCCGTCGGCATCGTTACCTCACGTACGTTGGGCAATGGAATGGCATAACGCTCCGAACCAGCCCGTACCAACAACGCCGTCGCAATGAGCAGAGTCAGCGGCAGATCTAATGTGAACTTGGTGCCCACGCCGGGAAGCGACTCGACATCGATATGGCCGTTCATGCCTTCAATCACCCGCTTCACGACATCGAGGCCTACACCGCGCCCGGCCTGATCCCCCACTTTTTCTGCCGTGGAGAACCCTGGTGCGAATATGAACTTCAAGACTTCCGAATCCGGCATCGCTTGAACCTGTTCGGGTCGGCCCAGCCCCAGACTCACGGCTTTTGTCCTTATCCTCTTGAGATCAAGCCCGGCCCCGTCGTCCTCCACCTCGATAATGATCGAGTTGCCACGATGAGCCGCGTGCAAATACACGGAGCCGACAGCAGGCTTCCCCTTGGCCACCCGGATACCAGCTGGTTCGATACCGTGATACACCGCATTGCGGACCAGGTGGACCAAAGGATCGACCAATCGCTCCACAATCCCGGTGTCCACTTCAGTGTGTTCACCGGACGTCACCAATGACACTTCTTTCCCGGAGGCGCGCGCAATCTCACGGATAGCACGACGGAACCGGGTGAACGGCGTGCCAATAGGAACCATGCGGGCACGTGCAATTTCATCCCGCATACCCAGAGTGAGTTGTTGCAACTGACTCATATCCTCATGCGACCGACGGATCGATCCGCTGAGCTGAGACATTGATTCCGTAATATCGGCGGTCACCTCGCTGATGCGTCTCGCCAAAATGTTGAAATCGTCATATTTATCAAACTCCAGACTGCCGAAATCGCTCAATCCTTGAACGTCGGGAGCTGCTCCTTCGGTGGAATTAGGTGGCGCCGTCGGAAACGTAAACGTATGTTTGTCCTCAAACGACTGCACCGCATCGACCAGCCGTGACTTGCAGGCTAAAACCTGCTGGGACAATTGCTCCAGCACACGCAGGCGCTGCTCTAACCGGCCACGCCCAATGACCAGCTCACCAACCAGATTCAACAATCGTTCTAACCGATCCCGGCTGACTCGAATCACTTCGCGATCTTCGGCCGCCCGTCCATCGATAGACTTCGCTTGCGTCGCTTCTTCCTTGGATCCAGCGGATGATTGCATGACAGGTACGGCTGCATCGGCAGCTACAACCGGCTCCATACTCGGAACGCCCCCTTCATCCAGAATCTTCAGTTCAGCAAGCGCAGAGGCAAAGCGTTGCTGAGTTGACGCCAGGGCAGCGGAATCCCGGCGCATCAGAACACGAACGACATCGATTGATCGGAGCAACAAGTCTGTCTGACCAGGCTGCACTGCCAGGTGCCCGTCACGCACTGCACCCATGAAGTCTTCAATGTGGTGAACGAGATCACCGATGGACTGAAACCCGACTGTGTACGCAGACCCCTTGAGGGTATGGGCAGTCCTGAACAATTGATTGATCAATTCGTCGTCCTGAATATTTTTATCCAGCCGCAGGAGATTGGCCTCAAGAGTCTCCAGATACTCCTGGGCCTCCGGGGCAAAATAGGACAACACCTCGGGATCAAGTTGAGGAATCAAATACTCCGCCGACAGTATGGGACTCACTGCCTCCTCAACATCCGCTTCTGAGGGAACAGGCGCCGATGGCGCAGCAGCCACGATAGTCCTGCCATCACGCAACTGGCTCAGCAGATCGATCACCACAGGCACATGATGCTGCAACTGCGGTACTTGAGCGGGATCGCGACGTAGCGCCATCCGAATGATCCCAACTGCCCGAGTCAACCCTTCAAAAAGAGCATCGCTCAGCTGAATCCGCCGTTCCCGCACACCCCCCATACATTCTTCCATGGGGTAGGCAATATCGCCGATGACGGTGAAGCCCACGGTATGGCCGGAGCCTTTGAGCGTGTGAACGGTTCTAAAAAGCCGGTAGATCGCATCCTCGTCATTCGGCTGAGCCTGCAACGTTCTGATCAGCGCATCAATCGTATCCAGATATTCCAAAGCCTCAGGGACAAAGTACGACAGCACCTCCGCGTCCACAGATGGGACAAGATACTCCTGAGTTAACTGGTCCACCTCGGCCTGGACATCGACCGTATCATCACCCTCTGAGCACGCCGTCGTACTCGCTGGCTCCCCGGAAAGAAAGCCATCGGAAACTGCCAGACACCGATCGATCGTTACCTGATCCTCACCACCACCTTGGCCGATCACATCTAACTGAAGCTGGACTCCCTGAACAATTTCCCGCATCGCACCAACCGCGCGATGCCAATCCACCTCTGGAATCATATGACTCTGCTCAAATAGCGCTTCCAACCGCTCGCTGAGTTGGGCAATGCCGGCAAAACCATAGAGCGCCGCCGCCCCGCGAATCCGATGTGCAACTATGTATTGTTCCTGCAGAATGTGTGGCCCGGGCACGGAAGCATCGGCCGGGTGTAAGGCGCGCTTGAGCTCCGCCATCCCCTCAACGGCCTCGGCCACAAAGATGCTCATCAGATTTTCCCGGTCGAATTCGGCGCCCATCTGGCCCCTTCTCACCCGGAGGATAACAGGCATCCTCCGGCTAATCTCTTTACACCAGTTTGAATTGCGACACAGAAGCCGTCAGACTTTCGGCCAGCTTGGCCATGTCTTCAACGGTAATCCGTGCGGAGTCCGTGGCTTTCTGCGTGGCCACCGCACCGCCGGTGAAGTCTTTAATCGAGCGCCCCACCTTGTCAGTCGAAGCGGTTTGCTCAACCGCAGACGACGCGATGCTTTGCGCCAGCTCAGAAGATCGCTGAGCGATGGTGGAGATTTCTTTGAACACGTCACCCGTACGCAACGCAGATGAAGAGCCCGCTTCCACGGCCTGAGTTTCATGCTCCATCGCAACGACCGCATCCTGCGTTTCGCTTTGAATCACCTTCACGAGATCTGCAATTTCTCGAGTCGCTTGCGTTGAGCTTTCCGCGAGCTTTCTCACCTGGTCGGCGACCACGGCGAATCGGGCTCCGGCCTCGCCGGCACCAGCGGCTTCGATTGCCGCATTCAGAGCCAAGAGGTTTGTCTGATTGGCAATATCTCGAATGGTTGACACGATTTGTGAAATCTCCAAGGATCGATCACCGAGGGCTTTGACCTGCTTCGACATACGTTGCACTGCAGCCCGAATGCTCTGCATGTCCTGCACGGTCTCCTGCACCGCCACGCGGCCGCGTTCGGTCGCTTGCAACACTTGGCGCGCAGACTCTGAAGACGCCCCGGCTGTTTCCGCAACCTGACGCATTGAGGCCGCCAGCTGTTCGACCGCGCCCAACGTCTTGACGGATTCGTCGGCTTGATGCTTGGCCGTACCAGACATCTGGCCGGCATTGTCTCTCAGCGTCCCAGCTGATTTATTCACGCGCTCAGCCGCTTCACGCACCTGACGCATCAACTGCGCGAACCGCTGAATCATGAGATTGAATCCGTCGGCCAAGTTTCCGAACATATCCGCTGTGACTTCGCCGCGCTTCGTCAAGTCTCCTTTACCGACGTCAGACACCAAGACGAGAAATTGCATCAGGCGCTTTTGCATGAGGTCTCGTTCTTCCTCCGTGGACACGAGAGCCGTAATACGATCCAGCATGGAGTTAAACGCTTTCGCCATGTGGCCCACCTCGTCGTCGCTCTCGAGCTTCGCGCGAGCCTGGAGGTTACCCGCAGCGGCTTGCTCGGCAACATCGGCCACATGCACAATGTTCCGCGCAATATACCGAGCCAAGTAGTAGCCGATGGCGCCTCCGAAGCTGAGTGCGATGAGACCTCCGAACAGCACCCAATTCGTACTACGCGTCGCTTCAGCCTGTCCGCTCTCGTTCAATTCTTTCGCCAATTCTCGAATCGTGGCCATCAACTCTCGCACACGCAAGGTCGCCATGCTGTACTTGTTTGCGACTTCGACAGAGAGGGCCAGGTTACCTAAATCGCGCATGCTCTGCTTCTGATCTTCGGAAAGTGAAGCCGAGTAGCTGTCAGCGAAGGCGCTGACCGCCCCGTCGGACGACACAAAATACTCAGCCAGCGCGGTCTTCAACGCAGCGACGTCCTTAGCTTCGTTTCGTCCCGAACCCGATTCGCGCAATTCCGACCCCTGATAGGCCTGCAATGGTTCCATTGTCTGCTTCTTGAGACCCGCCAGTGGTTCGATGGCATCTTCAAAGTCACTCTTCCGAGTCTGACGACCGGCATTCAACAGTGCGTCATGGTACAGACCAAGATTCGTACTGCTGATTCCGGTGTTAGACAACGCGACCGTTGATCCGTCATAAATATTCTGCAACTCGGTTTTTAGCCGGCTCAAGCCGATAAGACCCACGAGGCCAACCATGATCATGATCACGCCGACGGCAGAGAATCCGAGAATCAACTTCGGCAGCGTTTTGAGATTATCGAACCAGGTCTGAATCGTCCAAGCTGACTTACTGTGCCTCGCCATAACATCCTCCTCATCCACCCGCGGGGTGATCCGTTGCTATCGTCGCCGTTCCGCACCTTGAGCGGCGACAAGCCCACTCAGCGGACGGGTCACATACCTGCGCCTCTAGTTCAACACACCTTCAACACACGCCAACAGCTTCTGTATTTCCATCATGCCGCTCATCCGTTCTTCAATTTTGACCAGTCCTGACAGGAATGGGCGAGACTCCGACAATCCTCTCGATGTCGCATTCAATAGATCGTCAGGATGTATCGTGCGAATTTCAGGCACTCCATCGATCAGAATGCCGACCTGCTGCAGGCCATGACGTACGACCACCACGAAGGGCTGCGCGGTCGTCGACTGAATTCCGAGCGACGGACGCAAGTCCGCCAGGGGCATGACCGTTCCCCGAAGATTGGCGACTCCCACTAATGTGGACGGCATCCCGGGCACCGGCGTGACGGATTCCAGCTCAAACACTTCTCGAACATGGCGTAGATCGATCGCAAAGAGTTCTCCCCCGATCGTCACAAGACAGATGCGCGAGGGGATTGCTGCTTTCGCGCCTTCAGACGAGGCGAGACCCGCGGATTGAGATGTGCTGAGAGCAGATTCCATGATCTCCATTCGACAACCGGAAACCTTGTCTTGAGGAAGCCTAGTTCAACGCTCGCTTCACGGCAGCCAGAAGATCCTCCGCCTTGAACGGCTTGACTACGTATCCATTGGCTCCCTGCTGTTGCCCCCAAAACTTGTCACTTTCCTGCCCCTTCGACGTGCAGAGCACGACCGGAATGCTCTTGAAGCGATCATCCGCTTTCAGATCGCGGCAAGCCTGGAAACCATTCCGCCCTGGCATCACCACGTCCATCACAATCAGGTCAGGCTTTTCAGACGCAATTCTGTCTTCCAGCTTGTCCGTATTCGGGAATGACACCACCGTATGGCTGGCAGCCTTGAGATAGCCCTCAATCATCTGCAATTCAGCGTATGAATCGTCAACCACTACAATCTTGCTCATAATGCTCGTTCCTCCAACTCCAATAGTTGATGCACTGAACCTATCGCATCGGCACAACCACGCTGATTGCGCCGGCCAGGTCTCCCTCTTTCCATCCTTCTTTTTTCGTTCCGGTAATATCCCGTTCCCCTTTAGGGCCCCCGTGGCAGGTCAAACACGTTGGACCGGCATATTCCGGGTCCATGACACGCATGACCGGCTTTCCTCCAACCATTGTTGCCTTGGCATATTGCTGTCCTTTCGGATGGCGGGAATCGGCAAACATGCGAAGTACCTCGGCTTCGAAATCATCCGGCTTGTTGCCCGGGAAACGATAATCCGTGCCGGTTAACTTCAGACGAATGCCCGTCTTTTTGTAAAACTTTTCTCCCGACTTCCGGGCGAACACTGCAGGAATAAATCCCTTGAAGGCGACGCCCTGCTTGTTGATCACCGGCTGTCCTTCCAAGACCACTTCACGCTCAGCTTCAAGCAACGCGAGGAGGATACCGCTTTGGGGCACTCCGCTCGGCCTGCTTAAATCCACACGTGTTTTGGCTTTAAATTTCTCGATAACCTGGTGTGCGAGAAATTCATCCGTAAACCCTTTATTCCCTTTACTGGCATCGTTGATCAGCGCTTGATGTTCCGAAACCACCGCGCGGCCTGATTTGAGTAGTGTAATCAGCAACTCTGCCGTTTCGCTCTCGTCACCTGCACGAACGAGCGAAGGCATTCCCATTACGGTCGCGCACAAGGCCGCGCCACAAATGAGTGATGTTATCTGCACTTTCATAGAGTCCCCCTCCTCCTTCAAGGCTGGATAGTCTAGTGGTTCACGCCCAAGTGTAGCCACTTGCTTTCCATTCGCAAGAAATCGATGAAATTCGACAAGCCCACTAATTCATTGCGCCTTCGCACAGGTTGGGCTACACGGACGTGCGGAGAACGTAACTGAGAACAACATCAGAGGAATGGCAACTATTGTGCCGGGTTGGACGAGAGAAGAACGAGAAAGGGACTCCCAGAGCAAATGTATTCATATGCTGTCATATCTGCACAAATCGTGAGCAACGCAGGCGGAGGGATACCCTCGGTGCAGATTGATGATTTTCGTGCACTGTTGTGCAGCTAGTGACAAAACTTGGTACTACATTGTCACGAACCCAGCAGATGGCGCTGCGGTTACACAAGATCCAAGTTCAGGCCACGCAACATAGGCACAACCCCGAGTACTGGAAGACCAGTGCGCTGCTCAATAAACCTCACTCCATCGTCAAACAGGTTGGCATCACCACGATATTTATCAATAAGTACTCCGAGGAACCCTGCTGTCTCGTGGGGAACCAGAAGATCCAGCATGCAGATGATCTGAGCAAACACGCCACCGCGATCGATATCCAGAACCAGCACCACTTTGGCATCTGCCAGTTCGACTATCGACCAGTTCGCCAGGTCGCGATCCTTCAGATTCAATTCGGCGGCACTCCCCGCTCCTTCGATGACAATCATCTCATAACGGTTCGCTGGCCTTTCGTTACTCTCCCGCACGCGCTTGGCCAGTTCTGTCCGCTGCTCATAATCGCTTCGAGCGTCCGCCTTGCCCCACACCTTCCCCTGCACCACGATCTGCGCATTGCGATCTGACTCCGGCTTCATCAAAATCGGACTCTTATCCGCATCGGGATCAAGCCCGCAGGCCTGTGCCTGTATCGCCTTCGCCCGACCGATTTCATTTCCGCCCGGCGTCACGAAGTAATTATTCGACATATTCTGGGCCTTGAAAGGCGCCACGCGCACTCCTGCCCGCAAAACCAGGCGGCACAATACGGCCGTGATCAGACTCTTACCGACATCCGACCCCGCCCCTAACCCGAACCCGACACCTTCAGAATTGAGGGCCAACGTATCGACACACTAGCAAGGGATTGGTTCGATGACTGGTTGTTAGGCTACTCTATTTTCTTGCCAGCATCCCGCTCCCACAAGAATTCCGGCTCGGCCTGTGTCTTAGCCACCCACCGCGCGAGCACAAACAACGTGTCGCTCAGCCGATTCACGTACTTAATAATCGTCGGATCGAACGGTTCGACTTTCGACAGCGCCACACAAAGCCGTTCAGCCCGTCGGCAAACCGTTCGAGCTTGGTGCAGAAAGCTGGAGACTTTCCCTCCTCCAGGCAGGATAAATTCCTTGAGAGGCTCCAATTCTTTCTGACAGCGATCGATCAATTTCTCCAGCCGAGTCACATCCTTCGCCGTCACCCGTGGCATATTCTTAAACGTCTGCCCTGGTGCCGTGGCGAGAATGCTCCCGACATCGAAAAGCTTGTTCTGCACCCAACGCAAGTCCTCTTCAAGCAGTGCCGCCGCCGAATACTCATCGAGCATGTCGGCATTCATTGCGCGCACGACTCCGATTGATGCATTCAACTCATCGACCGTTCCATACGCATCGACGCGCAGACTGTCTTTCCAGACCCGCTGTCCTCCGGCCAATCGTGTCTTCCCCGCATCACCCGTTCGGGTATAGACTTTCGTAATGCGCATTGTCGTCTCCTTCTCTGTCGCTTGCCCCTAATCTGCCAACTCTCATAATCCTTCGAAACGATAACTGAGGCCTCCATAGATCGCAAACGTTGGCGCAGGCATCACAAATTGCTCCAGGGCCCCTCCTCCCGTGAGCGTGTTGGATGCCATGGTACCGGAGGTAAAGTATTTCTGGTTGAGAATATTGTTGAGCATCAGAAATGCGGTCAGCCGCCCTCCTGGAACCGGCCGTTCGTAGGCTAGCCGGCCATTGAGCAGAAAGTAACTGGGCAACCGCGGTTGCGTATTGCTTTCATCATTCAGATAAAACTGAGACCCGACGTACAATCCGATCAGAGAGAGGGTCAATCCTTCGCTAGGGTGAATATTGCCGGTTACGCTGAATCGATTCTTTGGAACGAGTGGAATGGTATTACCAGGCATAATCGCCTTCGTGGCGGAAATATTAAACGCGGACTGGAAGGTGGCTTCCGTGAAGCTGTAGTTGATCATTCCATCGAAGTACTCGTTGTATCGCCCCTTCAAGCTCGTCTCAAAGCCTTGTCTCCTCGTCCTATTAATGTTGCGATTCAAGCCATCATACCCTCCACTGAACACGTCGCAGTTGGTGCAGGTAAAGTAGATCTCGTTTCGAACATCGGACTGAAAGAGCGAAAGGCTGGCTTCTCCCCAATTCCACAGCCTCGCCTTTCCCCCGACTTCAAAATTATCCGATGTAATCGGCTTCAAGAACTGGTTCGACTGACCGATGACCGGGAAAAGCTCCTGATATGTGGGAACCCGAAAGCCCTGGCTGTAATTGAAATACACGCTGGCATCAGGATGGATCAAATACGTTAGACCGGCTCGCGGATTCGTTCGATAGAACGTTTTCTTTCCAATGCCTGGCGGAGTAAAGGTGTCCTCAAAGTTTGATTCGATCATGTCCTGGTCGTAGCGGACACCAGCGGTTAAGAGTAATTGCGGAAGAAGGCTCAGCGTATCTTGGGCGTATAATCCGAGAATGTTCTCATTCGTGTCCGTCCTGTTGTTGAATGGTCCGAAGCCAGAGGTAGAGGCCAACCGACTCCCGAAATCATTTCGTTGCGCGTCAGCCCCGAACACCAAATTATTGTGACGCCCGAAAAGCGGAGTGTTCTGCGCTAGCTGGACCGTTCCACCCCACGATTGCGTGGTTGAAATGGTTTGGGCTGTTGAAAGAATGGACCCTGGGAAGAAAGGTTGCCCGACACCGAACTGTGCTTGGTCTAGTTGCCGGTAGAAGCCATTGACGTTCAACGAGAACCCCAGCGGAAGTCCTTGTCGTCCCGTCAGCCTCACCACGTTACTATTATTGTCAACGAAATCACCGGGTGTAAAATTCGCTCTCGGATTTACTGCGGCCACACTCATGGGGAGCGCGCCAGCCTGAAACAGTTTGTCCGTCACATAGGTGTAAGAGAGCGTGATATCGGTCTCCTCGGCCGGACGATAGCCGACTCTCCCATAGACACGTGAGATGTTGGCACCAGACTCGTCGCGGTATCCGTCTTCCCTCTCCTTGCCAAGATTAAAATAATAGTCGAACTTGCCGATCGGCCCGCTCGCGTTGATGGTATAACGTTGGCGGCCCCAGCTGCCGAACAGGGCCTCGCCTGTGACCTGGCGCTTGTCCCCGCCACGCTTCGTAATGATGTTGACGACACCTCCCAGTGCATTTTTCCCATAAATCGTGGCGGGACCGGGAATAATTTCGATCCGTTCGATCGTGTCAAAAGGTATCAGGTCGAAGTTGATCGTGTTGAAATCAGGCTCGTTGATCCGTTGACCATCCACAAAAACGCTCGTGGAAGGTACCGGCTGGCCGTTGAACCCTCGCAGATCAATTGCCTGTTGGAATGCATTACCGACCAGATCGTACATCACGATTCCGGTGGCTCCCTGTATCGCCTCCTGGACGGTCTTGGCGCCGGACTTGCGGATATCCTCGGCGGTGATGACAGTTACTTTTGCCGGGAGCGTTCTGGCATCAACAGGGGCGTCAGGAAGCCGTGTGCTGCTGACGACGACCTCGGGTGTTTCGATGATGTCGGCCTGATCGGCCATGGCGATTTCTTGCTGGGCACGCGCCGATTGGATGGGATACAGAAGGCTAAGAAGACAGGCACACACCAGCACTCGAACGATGAAAAACGGCATGACGAGACTCCCTTATGCTCGAAGGGTTCAGTCGATTCGACAGCTGGCTGGGTCTCCTGACTTGCGGATCGTCGCCTTCTTCCCCCTTCCCAATCTTCGTCATCCGTCATTGGTTATTCGTCAAACGCAAAAACTGGAAATCATCCCAACTTCCGCGTGACGATTGACGACTGACGTCCGATCAGTGGCTTACCTGGAAGAACGCTCCCCGCTTACAGTGGCGGCACCGTGATGGACTTGCACCATCTTCCCCGTCACCCGCGTCGTTTCTTCAAAACACTCTTTCCTCACGATGAAACCGTCCCCCATTGTGCATGGTCCTGGTGACCGGGGACATGGCCACCAGGCATGCTCTAGAGACGTCCCGAAACTGAGGGCATCGTCACCCGGGGCAGCCCGGTGTGAGGATGCGCATCCACCACGACGTCACAGTCATAC
>Ga0209253_10000681_pt1 | contig 29485 bp, 21 predicted proteins | sample FrelakmetBRP12BR_FD_187145 | JGI IMG/M metagenome (GOLD analysis project Ga0209253, IMG submission 187145) | Freshwater lake sediment microbial communities from the University of Notre Dame, USA, for methane emissions studies - BRP12 BR (SPAdes)... | ecosystem: Environmental > Aquatic >...
TGGCGGAGGGAGCGGGATTCGAACCCGCGGAGGGCTGTTAACCCTCACACGCTTTCCAGGCGTGCGACTTAAACCGCTCATCCATCCCTCCGACGGGATGCCCAACTAACCGAAAGCGCTTTGGTTCCGGCATCACGTGCGCTGTGCGCACATGAGCCTGCACCGCACCCGTCGCTTACGCGCCGGTTGCCCAGGCGTGCGACTTATACCGCTCATCCATCCCTCCAAAGCCGGACGGATTCTAGCGAGTCACCCCTTCACCGGCCCCTTCATCAACGCCATCGCGGTGCCGATCAGCGTTGCGACCTCGGTCATGTTGCCGGGCACGATCATCGTGTTGTTCTTCTGCGCCAGGTGGGCGTAGGCGTCGACGGCCTTTTCGGCGACCTTCAATTGCACCGCCTGGTCGCCGCCCGGCTGCTGGATCGCCGCAGCGATCTTGCGGATGGCGTCCGCGGTTGCGTCGGCCACGGCCGTGATGGCGGCTGCCTCGCCCTGTGCCTTGTTGATCTCGGCCTGCTTCTGGCCCTCGGATCGGGCGATGAAGGCCTCGCGCTCGCCGGTGGCGATGTTGATCTGTTCCTGCTTGCGGCCTTCGGAGGCCGCGATCAACGCCCGCTTCTCGCGCTCGGCGGTGATCTGGGCCTGCATGGACCGGAGGATCTCGTTGGGCGGCGTAAGGTCCTTGATCTCGTAGCGCAACACCTTCACGCCCCAGTTGCTGGCCGCCTCGTCGAGCGCGTTGACGACCGCGGTATTGATCGAGGTGCGCTCCTCGAAGGTCCGGTCGAGTTCCATCTTGCCGATCACGCTGCGCAGCGTGGTCTGTGCCAGCTGGGTGATGGCGATGATGTAGTTCGACGAGCCGTAGCTCGCACGCATCGGATCGGTGACCTGGAAATACAGGATGCCGTCGACGGTGAGCTGCGTGTTGTCGCGCGTGATGCAGACCTGGCTCGGCACGTCAAGCGGTATCTCCTTGAGCACGTGCTTGTAGGCCACGCGGTCAACGAACGGCACCAGGATGTTCAGGCCGGGCGCCAGCGTGGCGTGGAATTTGCCGAGCCGCTCGACGACCCAGGCATGCTGCTGCGGCACGACCTTGAGCGAACGCGCGACGAAGATGGCCGCGATGATCAGCAGGACGACTGCGACGATTTCCATGGCTGTCCTTTGGTTGTAGTTATCCGGAGCGCTTGACGATCAGCTCGCTGCCCTGCACGGCGGAAATGACATGCGCCCCGGGCGCCGGCTTGTCGGTGCCGGCATAACGAACCGCCCAGTTCGCCCCCCGGTAGCTGACCCGCGCCGAGCCATCGGCGTTCCAGGCCGGCACGTGCACGCGCTCGCCGATGTCGAGGTTGACATCTCGGTTTTCCGCGATGGGGGGCGCTGAGGGCTGCCGGCTGCGGCGCACATGCCATGCGGCCACGGCACCGCCGCCGACTGCCGCCGCGACAACCAACTGCGCACTGAACGCCATGCCCATATGCGCGGCCCCAGCCGCCGCCGCGGCGCCGAGCGCCAGCATAAGCAGGTAAAAAGTGCCACTGGCGAGCTCGGCCGCGACCAGCACGCCGGTGGCCACCCACCACCAGGTCGACGCGTTCCAGTCCATGGCTACGGTCTCCCGTTCAAAAGCTGCTTCGACGCAGTGTATCGAGGTCCAGACTTGCGCAATTCGGTCCTACACTGCGCGCTGCCTGAAACCCACCCCCACTCCAACGCCCCACCCGGAGGGCAAGACGATGCTGCGCTTCCACTTCCCGATCGTCATCATCGACGAGGATTTCCGCTCCGAGAACACTTCGGGCCTGGGGATTCGCGCGCTGGCCCAGGCGATCGAGAAGGAGGGCCTGGAGGTGCTGGGGGTGACGAGCTATGGCGACCTGAGCCAGTTCGCGCAGCAACAAAGCCGCGCCAGCGCGTTCATCCTGTCGATCGACGACGAGGAGTTCACGCCCGGGCCCGAGCTCGACCCGGCGGTGCTGAACCTGCGCAAGTTCATCGGTGAGATCCGGCGCCGCAATGCCGAGATTCCGATCTACCTGTACGGCGAGACGCGCACCTCGCAGCACATACCGAACGACATCCTGCGCGAGTTGCACGGTTTCATCCACATGTTCGAGGACACGCCGGAGTTCGTGGCGCGCCACATCATCCGCGAGGCGCGCAGCTACCTCGATGGCGTGGCGCCGCCGTTCTTCAAGGCGCTGGTGGACTACGCGCAGGACGGCTCGTATTCGTGGCATTGCCCGGGGCACTCGGGCGGCGTGGCGTTCCTCAAGAGCCCGGTGGGGCAGATGTTCCACCAGTTCTTCGGCGAGAACATGTTGCGCGCCGACGTCTGCAACTCGGTCGACGAGCTCGGGCAGTTGCTGGACCATACCGGCCCGGTGGCGGCGAGCGAGAAGAACGCGGCGCGCATCTTCACCGCCGACCACTGCTTCTTCGTCACCAACGGCACCAGCACCAGCAACAAGATCGTCTGGCATCACACGGTGGCGCCGGGCGACGTGGTGGTGGTCGACCGCAACTGCCACAAGTCGATCCTGCACGCGATCATCATGACCGGCGCGGTGCCGGTGTTTCTGACGCCGACGCGCAACCACCTGGGCATCATCGGCCCGATCCCGCAATCGGAGTTCGTGCCCGAGTCGATCCGGCGCAAGATCGCCGCCAATCCGCTGCTGGCCGGCGTCGACCACAGCCGCACGAAACCGCGCATCCTGACGCTGACGCAGAGCACCTACGACGGTGTGCTCTACAACGTCGACCAGATCAAGGCTCTGCAGGAAGGCTTCATCGACACGCTGCACTTCGACGAAGCCTGGCTGCCGCACGCCAGCTTCCACGATTTCTACAAGGGCATGTATGCGATCGGCAAGGACCGGCCGCGCATGAAGGAGGCGCTGGTCTTTTCGACGCAGTCGACGCACAAGCTGCTGGCCGGCCTGTCGCAGGCGTCGCAGATCCTGGTCGCCGATTCGCAGACGCGGCGGCTGGACCGGCATCTGTTCAACGAGGCCTATCTGATGCACACGTCAACGTCGCCGCAGTACGCGATCATCGCGTCCTGCGACGTGGCCGCATCGATGATGGAGCCGCCGGGCGGCACCGCTTTGGTCGAGGAAAGCATCCTCGAGTCGATGGAGTTCCGGCGCGCGATGCGCAAGATCGACAAGGACTGGGGCAAGGACTGGTGGTTCCAGGTCTGGGGTCCGCCCCGGCTGGCCAGCGAGGGCATCGGCAAGCGCGACGACTGGATGCTGAGCGCCAACGAGAAGTGGCACGGTTTCGGCGAACTGGCGCCGGGCTTCAACATGCTCGACCCGATCAAGAGCACGGTGGTGACGCCGGGGCTCGACGTGGCCGGCAAGTTCGCCAAGACCGGCATTCCGGCGGCGATCGTCACCAAGTACCTCGCCGAGCACGGGGTGGTGGTCGAGAAGACCGGGCTCTACTCGTTCTTCATCATGTTCACGATCGGCATCACCAAGGGCCGCTGGAACACGCTGCTGACAGCGCTGCAGCAGTTCAAGGACGACTACGACAAGAACGCTCCGATGTGGCGTGCGTTGCCCGAGTTCTGCCAGCACCACCCGAAGTACGAGCGGCTGGGTCTGCGCGACCTGTGCCAATCGATCCACGAAACCTATGCCAAGGGCGATATCGCGCGGCTGACGACCGAGATGTACCTGTCGGACCTGCAGCCCGCGATGAAACCGTCGGATGCCTACGCGCGCATCGCACACCGCGACACCGAGCGCGTGCCGATCGAGGAACTGGAAGGGCGCATCACCACGGCGCTGCTGACGCCGTACCCGCCCGGCATCCCGCTGCTGATTCCGGGCGAACGATTCAACCGCCGGATCGTCGAGTACCTGCGCTTCGCGCAGGACTTCAATGAACGCTTTCCTGGATTCGAAACCGACGTTCACGGTCTCGTGGAAAACGATACCGAGGGCTTCCGGCGCACCTACTACGTGGATTGCGTGCGGTGAACCCGCGCGCAAGGCCCCGGAAGGGGACTTGCGGCTGGAGCAGACCCGGCGGCGATACCTGCCGCCGGGCCGAACCCGCGGGCAGCAGATCAGGCGGCCGGCGGTGCGGGCGCGCGAAGCATATCGAACGGCCCACGCCCGCTGGCCGCAGTGAGCAGCCCCAGCACGCGGCCCGGCTCGGAGCCCACCCCGTCCCAATCGAAACGCCAGGTCCAGTTGCGACCGCCCATCGTGCCGGGCGTGTTCATGCGGTGTTCCGACAGCAGGCCCAGCACATCCTGCATCGGGACCATGGCGATCACCGCCACCGAGTTGACCGCGGCGCGGATCATGGCCCAGTGCACGTCGTGTGCGCCGCAGGCGAGATAGGTGCCGGCGAAGGTACGCTCGGGTTCCGGCGCATGGCCCCACCACCCGCGCGTGGTGTCGTTGTCGTGCGTGCCGGTGTAGACGACGCAGTTCATGCCGTAGTTGTGCGGCAGGTACTCGTGGCTGCCATCGCCGCCGAATGCAAACTGCAGGATCTTCATGCCCGGGAAGCCACAGCGATCGCGCAGTTCGACCACGTCCGGCGTGATCAGGCCCAGGTCCTCGGCCACGATCGGCAGCTTTCCAAGTTCGCGCTCGATGGCTTCGAACAGCGCCTTTCCCGGGCCGGGCAGCCAGCGGCCGCCCACGGCCGTCGGGTTGGTGGCTGGAACCTCGTAGTAGCCGGCAAAGCCGCGGAAGTGATCGATGCGAAAGACATCGGCGTGGTCCAATGCGCGCCGCACGCGGGCCATCCACCAGCCGAAGTTCTCGTCGGCCATGCGATCCCAGCGGTACAGCGGGTTGCCCCAACGCTGGCCCTGCGGCGCGAAGTAGTCGGGCGGCACGCCGGCCACCACGGTCGGCTGGCCCTCGGCATCCAGGAAGTACAGATCGGGCCGGGCCCAACAATCGGCGCTGTGGTGCGCCACGAAGATCGGCAGGTCACCCATCAGCGCCACGCCGCGCTGATTCGCATAGGCCTTCAACGCGGTGACCTGCATGTCGAAGCACCATTGCACGAACTGCCAGAACGCGATTTCATCGGCATGTTCGCGCCGTGCCGCGACCAGCACCGCGGCATCGCGCGTCTTGAACGCCGGCGCCCATCGCCACCAGGGCGCCCCGCCATGCGCCGTTTCCAGCGCCATGAACAGAGCGTAATCGTCGAGCCAGTGCGCCTGGGTGGCGCACCAGTCGGCCAAGGCCTGCCGATCGGTGGGTCTGGCGCGAGCACGGAAGCCGGCGACGGCTGCGCGCAGCTGCACCATGCGCCACGGCACGACACGGTCGAACTCGACGCGCCGGGTGTCGAACCCGCCGTCGGGCAGCGTCGGTTGCCGCAGCCAGCCACGCTCCACGAGCGGTTCGAGCGCCACCATCAGCGGGCTTCCCGCGAACGCTGACACGCTCTGGTACGGCGAGTGGCCCGGGCCGATCGGCGTGGTCGGCAGCACTTGCCACAGGCTCTGGCCGCAGCCGGCCAGCCAGTCGACGAAGTGACGCGCAGCGGGGCCGAAGTCGCCGCTGCCATACGGGCCCGGCAGCGACGTGATGTGCAGCACGACACCGGCGCAGCGCGGCGGGATCTTCATGCGGGCGGTTCGAACCGAGGGGCCGTTGCCGACATGGGCTGCGCGGCGTCGCCGCGCAACACCGTCAGCGCATGCGGCGGGGCCCGCAACGAGCCCGTCGCCGGAAGGGTGTTGACGGCGGCCAGGTCACCGCTGGAGTCGACCGCCAGCCGCCAGGTGCCGGCTGGCAGCACGAACGGCTGCCATTGCGACTCCGGGTTGAACATCAACAGCAGGCGCGGGCTGCCCGGCGCGCCTTGAAGGTCCTGCGTGATCAGGCAGGCGAAGGCATGGTTGTTGCCGTCGTGCCAGTCGTGCACCTGCATCTCGTGGCCCGACGGCGCCAGCCAGCGCAGGGCGCATTCGCCGGGGGCGCCGGTGGGTGGATGGAACCAGCGCTCGTGGTGCAGCGCCGGCTCGTCGCGGCGCAGTGCGAGCGCTGCGGCGACGAAGGCGGCGAAATCGTGGTCGCCCGCGGCCCAGTCCAGCCAGCCGACCGGGTTGTCCTGACACCACGCGTTGTTGTTGCCCTGCTGGCTGTTGCCGATCTCGTCGCCGGCACACAGCATCGGCGTGCCCTGCGCCAGCAGCAGCGTGGCGATCATCGCTCGGCGCGAGCGACGGCGCATCGCGTCGATCGCAGGATCGGCGGTCGGCCCCTCAACCCCGAAATTCGTGCTGACCTCGCCGTTGCGGCCATCACGGTTGTGCTCGCCGTTGGCCTCGTTGTGCTTGTCGCCGTAACTGACCATGTCGGCCAACGTGAAGCCGTCATGCGCGGCGATGAAGTTCACCGACGCGGTGGGCCGCCGCTGGCCGTGGTGGAACAGGTCGCTGGAGGCGGTGAAGCGCCGCGCCAGTTCGCCGCGACCGACTCCATGGCCGTGCCCGGTGCGCAGCCAGTAGCGCCGCACGGTGTCGCGGAACCGGTCGTTCCATTCCAGGAAGCGGCCGGGAAATCGCCCGACCTGGTAGCCGTCGTGGGCCGCATCCCAGGGTTCGGCGATCAGCATCGCCCGGGCCAGCACCGGGTCCTGCAGCAGCGCGGTGAAGAAGGCCGCGTGCGGGTCGTAGCCGCGACGCACGCGGCCGAGCACCGGAGCGAGGTCGATGCGAAAGCCGTCGACGCCCATCTCGTGCACCCAGTAGCGCATCGAGTCGAGCACGAACTGGGTGACGCGCGGATGCGCGACATGCAGGGTGTTGCCGCAACCGGTGAGGTCTTCGCAGCGGCTGCGGTCGTCGCCGACAAGTCGGTACCAGCTGGCCTGGTCCAGGCCGCGAAAGCTCAGCGTGGGGCCGGCCTCGCTGCCCTCTGCCGTGTGGTTGTAGACCACGTCCAGCACCACCTGGAGGCCTTGCGCATGCAGCTCGACGACCATGTCGCGGAACTCCCCGGTCACGGCGCTCGGGTCGTCGCGGTGGCGCGAATAGCGCGGGTCGGGGCAGAAGTAGCCGAGCGTGTTGTAACCCCAGTAGTTGACGAGCCCTCGATCGGCCAGGCCGGCTTCGTCGAGGTGGTAGTGCACCGGCAACAACGACAGCGTTGTCACGCCCAGCCGCTTGAAATGGTCCACGGCCGCCGGATGCGCCAGCGCGGCATAGGTGCCGCGAAGCTCGTCGGGAATGCCGGGGTGGGTCATGCTGAAGCCCTTGACGTGGACCTCGTACAGCACGACGTCGGCCGGCTTCAGGTGCGGCGCGTTCTGTGCGCCGGGCGCCATCGTCGGCGGTGCCGCGACGCGCGCCTTCAGCGCTGCAATGGCGTTGTCGTGGCTATCGAAAGAGCGCGTGCCGTCTGGGTGACCCAACGAATAGCCGTAGTGCTGAGATTCCCAGCTGAAGCGCCCCACGATCTCCCTTGCCCAGGGGTCCAGCAGCAGTTTGTGCGGGTTGAAGCGATGACCCGCCTCGGGCTCGTACGGGCCGTGCACGCGCAGCCCGTACACCAGCCCCGCGCCGGCGCCGGGCAGGAAACCGCAGAACACGCTGTCGCTCGGTCCGTCCAGCCGGTAGCGCTTCAACTCGCGCGCGCCGCCTGCGTCGAACACGCACAGCTCGATGCGTTGCGCGTGTTCGGAGAAGACCGCGAAGTTGACGCCGCCGTCGCGCGCGAGCGAGCCCATCGGATAGGGCAGGCCGGTCAACAGGGCGGCGGGCAGTGGCATGGGTCGTGACGTGACAAGCTAGATGGGTCAGGCGCTCGACGAATCGCAGGCGGCGAGATAGACATCCAGATACTCGGCCGCCGCATGGTCCCAGTCGAATCGTTTGCGCATTGCGGCGCGCTGCGCGCGCTTCCACTGCGCCGGCCGCGCGAACAGCGTGAAGGCCCGTCGAATCGCGGCGTCGAAGTCGTCGTCGGTGAAACGCTCGAACACGAAGCCGGTTGCGTGGTCCTCGGCCAGGTTCTCCAGCGACGCATCGGTCACCGTGTCGGCCAGCCCGCCGACCCGGTGCACCAGCGGCAGGCAGCCGTACGCCAGGCCATAGAGCTGGGTCAGGCCACAGGGCTCGAAGCGCGACGGCACCAGGACCACGTCCGCACCCGCGAACGTGCGGTGCGAACGCCGCTCGTCGTAGCCCACGTGCATCGCCACCGACCCCGGATGGGCGCGCGTGGCCTGCGCAAAGGCAGACTCGAGTTCGGACTCACCCGAGCCCAGCAAGACGAGCTGACCGCCGCGTTCCAACAGTGCCGGCAGGCCGTGCAGCACCAGGCTCAGGCCTTTTTGCCCGGTGAGCCGGCTAACGATGCCGAACAGCAGCTTGTCTGCGCGCACCTCGAGGCCGCACTCGGCTTGCAGCGCCGCCTTGTTGGCACCGCGCGCCGACAGGTGGCGCAGGTCGTAGCGCGCGGCCAGATGGCTGTCGTGCGCCGGATCCCAGATCGCGGGGTCCACGCCATTCAGGATGCCGGTCAGCACCGCGGCGCGTTCGCGCAGCAGGCCGTCCAACCCGCAACCCTGCTCGGGCGTCTGCACTTCCAGCGCGTAGCTTGGGCTGACGGTGGTGAGCCAGTCGGCGTACCGCAGGCCAGCCTTCATGAACGAAACCTGGCCAAAGAATTCCAGACCGTCTATCTGGAACGCCTGCGATGGCAGACCGAGGTCGGCGAAGGCCGAGGCCGGGAACAGGCCCTGAAAGGCCAAGTTGTGCACCGTATAGACGCTGCGTGCCTCCGTTGCGCCACTCATGCGCTGAAAGTGCAGCGCCGCCGGTGCCAAGGCGGCATGCCAATCGTGTGCATGCACCACCTGCGGCCGCCATGACGCGTCCAGCCCGGTACCGAGCTCGGCGGCGGCCTGCCCCAGCAGCGCGAAGCGGCGCGCACTGTCGGCGTGCGCTTTGCCAGCTGCGTCGTTATAGGGGTTGCCGCCGCGTCCGTACAGCGCCGGCACATCGACGACATAGGCGACATGGTCGTTGAAATGGCCCGCCCGCATGCGCACGCGCTCGCCCCAGGGTGTGGTCAGTTCGCCCGCCGGCTGCAGGCCGTGTACGCCGGCAAGAATGGGCGGGAAGCCCGGTAGCAGCAACCGCACATCGCAGCCCTGGCGCGCCAGCGCGGAGGGCAGCGCGCCGGTCACGTCGGCCAGGCCGCCGGTCTTCAGGAGCGGAAAGAGCTCGGCGCTGACCTGCAGGACCCGCATCAGGAACTCGGCTGCGCCAATGCGTCCAGCATCGGCCGCGTGATCAGCACGACGCCGCCTTCGGTACGTTCGAACCGTTGGGCGTCGAGCGCCGCGTCCTCGCCCACCACCAGGCCTTCGGGCAGTTGGCAGCCGCGGTCGATCACCACCTTGCGCAGCCTGCAATGGCGAGCGACGTTGACGCCGGGCAGGATCACCGCCTCGGCGATGGTGCAGAACGAGTGCACCCTGACGTTGGAGAACAGCACCGCGTTGCTGACTTGCGAGCCCGACACGATGCAGCCACCGGACACCATCATGTTGACCGCCAGGCCGTGCTGGCCGCTGCGGTCGGGCACGAACTTGGCCGGCGGCAGTTGCTGCTGATAAGTCCAGATCGGCCAATCGCGGTCGTAGATGTCGAGATCGGGTGTGACGGAGGCCAGGTCCAGGTTGGCGGCCCAGAACGAGTCGATGGTTCCGACGTCGCGCCAGTAGGGCTGCGCCCCGTCGACGAGACCGACGCACGACATGCGGAAGGGATGGGCCACGGCACGACCCTCACGGACCACGCGCGGAATCACGTCCTTGCCGAAATCATGGCTGGACAACGGGTCGGTAATATCCTCATTCAGCAGGCCGTACAGGTACTCAGCGTCGAAGACGTAGATGCCCATCGACGCCAGCGATATCGCGTCGTTGCCGGGCATGGCCGGCGGATTGGCTGGCTTCTCGACGAACTCGGTGATGCGGCGCATCTCGTCGACGGCCATCACGCCGAATGAGCTGGCCTCGGTGCGCGGGACTTCGATACAGCCCACCGTGCAGCCGGCACCGCTGTCCACATGGTCGCGCACCATCAGCGAATAATCCATCTTGTAGACATGATCACCGGCGAGCACCACGATGTACTCGGGCTTGGCGCTGCGCACGATATCGAGGTTCTGGAACACCGCGTCGGCGGTGCCGCGGTACCAATACTCCTCGCCGACGCGCTGCTGCGCCGGCAACAGGTCGACCATCTCGTTGAGCTCGCTGCGCAGGAAGCTCCAGCCACGCTGCAGGTGGCGCAGCAGAGAATGCGACTTGTATTGCGTGACCACGCCGATGCGGCGGATGCCGGAGTTGACGCAGTTCGACAGCGCGAAATCGATGATGCGGAACTTGCCGCCGAAGTACACCGCCGGCTTGGCGCGTCGCTCGGTGAGTTGTTTTAGACGCGCACCGCGTCCGCCGGCCAGCACCAGGGCCATGGTGCGGCGCACCAGCTGATGAGGTTGATAGGGACGTGATTCCATGGTCGATGGCCTCGAAAGCAAAGGAGTCCGACCACGAGTATCTGTCAACTGCGGCGCGCCTCGGGCGCAAGCGCGCTCAAGCCGGGACCAGGAACACCGTGGCCAATGGCGGCAGCGTGACCCGGATCGAGCGTGTGCGCCCGAGGTGTGGGTGCCGTTCCGCGTCGATCAGCCGTTCGCCGTTGCCGAGATTGCTGCCGCCGTAGAAGGTCGAATCGGTGTTCAGCGCCTCGCGCCATTGCGGCGGCGCAGCGTCGGGCAGGGCCAAGCGCAGGTTCTGGCGTGGCACCGGCGTAAAATTACATGCCACCAGCACGCAGTCGCCCTCGCCATCGCGGCGCAGCCAGGCATAGACCGAGGTCTCCGCTTCGTGCGCGGCAAGCCACTCGAAGCCGGCAGCCTCGCAATCCAGCCGATGCAGCGCTGGCCGCTCACGATACAGCTGGTTCAGGTCGCGCACCAGTTGCTGAACGCCAGCATGGTTCGGCTCGGCCAGCAACGCCCAGCGCAGTTCGGCTTCATGATTCCATTCGCTGCCTTGCGCGAACTCCTGGCCCATGAACAGCAGTTTCTTGCCCGGGTGTCCCCACATGAACCCGTAATACGCGCGCAGGTTGGCAAAGCGTTGCCAGTTGTCGCCCGGCATGCGGCCGAGGATCGAGCCCTTGCCATGCACGACCTCGTCGTGCGAAAGCGGCAGCACGAAGTTCTCGCTGAACGCATATATCAGTCCGAACGTCATGCGGTCGTGGTGCCAGCGCCGGTGCACCGGGTCCTCGCGCATGTACTTCAGCGTGTCGTGCATCCAGCCCATGTTCCACTTGTAGTGGAAGCCCAGGCCGCCGGCCGAGGTCGGTGCCGACACGCCTGGGAAGGCGGTCGATTCCTCGGCGAGCGTGATGGCACCGGGGCAGTGCAGGCCGATGACCTCATTGACCTGCTTCAGCAGCGAGATCGCCTCCAGGTTTTCACGCCCGCCTTGAACGTTGGGCACCCAGGCGCCTGCCGGCCGGCTGTAATCGCGGTACAGCATCGACGCAACTGCGTCGACGCGCAGCCCGTCGACGCCCAGCCGTTCGACCCAATACATCGCACTGCCGAGCAGGAAATTGCGCACCTCGTGCCGGGCGAAGTTGTAGATCAGCGTGTTCCAGTCGCCGTGAAAGCCCTCGCGCGGATCGGCATACTCGTACAGCGGCGTACCGTCGAAGCGCGCCAGACCATGATCGTCGACCGGGAAATGCGCGGGCACCCAGTCCACCAGGACGCCCAGACCTTTGTCATGGCAGGCGTCGACGAAGCGCATGAAACCTTCGGGCGAGCCGACGCGCGTGCCATCGGCTGCCCGGGCGCTGAAGCGAGCCGTCGGTGCGAACAAACCGAGCGTCTGGTAACCCCAGGATCCGTCGAATGGATGCTCGCTGACCGGAAGCAGCTCCACATGGGTGAAGCCCAGGCCTGCGACATAGCCGGGAACCTGCTGCGCGAGTTGATCCCAGTCCAGGAAGCCGCCGTCCTCGGCGCGACGCCACGACCCAGGATGCAGCTCGTAGATCGTCATCGGTGCGGTTCGCCGGTTCCGTTCGGCGCGGCCCGCCGGCAGGGGCCGCTTCGGCGGCAGCGGCGCGACCACGCTGGCCGTTGCAGGACGCAGTTCGGCGGCCCGCGCGTAGGGGTCGGCCTTCAACGGCAGCAGTGCCCCGTCCGGACCCAGCAATTCGAACTTGTAGTGGTCACCGATGGCGGCATGGGGAACGAACAGCTCCCACACGCCACCGCCGCCGCGATGCCGCATCGGGTGGCGACGGCCGTCCCAGCCGTTGAAGTCGCCCACCACGCTAACGCGGCGCGCGTTGGGTGCCCAGAGCGCGAACCGCACGCCGGCCACGGCCCGTTCACCTTCGCCCAGCGTGACCCGATGCGCCCCCAGGACCTCGAAGGGGCGCACGTGCGTGGCTTCACCGAGGAAATGCAGGTCGTCGTCGGCGATCAGCGCGCCGAACGCATAGGCGTCGGCCAGCAGGCTCGAATGGCCGTCGATCCATTGCGTGTGCAGCCTGTACTCGAAGCGGTTCCTGCGCCGGGGAATGACGCCCTCCCACAGCCCTGCGGGGTGCCGCAACGCGAGCGCCGTGATGTGGCGACCGGCCTTACCCGCCTCGAGCACCGCGACCGCTTGTGCGCCGGGCAACATCGCCCTCAGCCACAGTCTGCCGTCGCCGGTGCGATGCAGGCCGAGGACGCCGAACGGGTCCGCGTGGCGCGCCTCAACGAGTGCATCGACGTCGGTGTCGCTCAGCATGTCGGTCTCGACATCGTGGTGTAGGGTCCGGTCGACGCGTCGTGTCGGGCTCAACGACCGGATGGCAACGCCCAGACCCGATCGAGATAGTCCCTGATCGTGCGGTCGACCGAGAACCTGCCCATGCCGGCCACATTGCGCAGCGCCACGGTGGCCCAGGCCGCCGGGTCGCGAAAGAGCGTGTCGACTCGCGCCTGAGTGGCGACATAGTCGGTGAAGTCAGCCGTCACCATATAGCTGTCGCGTTGCAGCAGCGCGCCGACCAGGTCCCGGTACCGGTCGGGCTCGCCGGGCGAGTACAGCCCGCCGCCGATCGCGTCGAGTACCGACCTGAGCTGCTGATCTTGATCGACGCTGCGGCGCGCGTCGTAGCCCTGCGTCTTCATCTGCACAACGCGATCGGCACGCAGGCCGAACACGAACAGGTTGGCCTCGCCCATGGCCTGCGCCATCTCGATGTTCGCGCCGTCCCAGGTGCCGATCGTGATGGCGCCATTCAGCGCGAACTTCATGTTTCCGGTACCCGAGGCTTCGGTGCCGGCCGTGGAAATCTGCTCCGAAAGGTCCGCCGCGGGGATGATGACCTCGGCCAGCGACACGCTGTAGTTCGGCAGGAAGACCACCTTCAGGCGGTCGCCGACCCGTGGGTCGCCGTTGACCATGCGCGCGACGTCGTGGATAAGCCGCACGATGGTCTTGGCCGTCTGGTAGGCCGACGCGGCCTTGCCGGAGAACACCACGGTGCGCGGCGTCCAGTCGGCCGACGGTTCTTGCACGATGGCCTGGTGGCGTGCAACCACGTGCAGCACATTCAGCAACTGCCGCTTGTATTCGTGGATGCGCTTGACCTGCACATCGAACAAGCTGTCCAGATTGATCGCCACGCCGAGTTCGCGCCGCACCAGGGCGGCCAGCCGCTCCTTGTTCGCGCGTTTGGTCTTCAGGAAGGCGTTGCCCAGATCGCGTTGCGATGCAAGCGGGCCCAGGGCGGCCAGTTCGTCGAGGTCGCCGCGCCATGCGCTGCCAATGCTTGCATCGAGCAGGCTGCTCAGTCCCGGATTGGCCTGCATCAGCCAGCGCCGCGGCGTGACGCCATTCGTGACGTTCGTGAATCGATCGGGGAACAGCTTGGCGAAATCCGAGAAGATGGTCTGCACCATGAGGCCCGAATGCAACGCCGAGACGCCGTTGACGCGGTGCGACGCCACGATCGACAGGGCCGCCATGCGCAATCGGCGGTCACCGCCCTCGTCGACCAGCGAGACTCTGCCGGCCATCGCGTCGTCGCCCGGAAACGACGCGCGCACCTCGTCGAGAAAGCGGTGGTTGATGTCGTAGAGGATCTCCATGTGCCGGGGCAGCAGCGTCTCGAACAGGTGCACCGGCCAGGTCTCGAGCGCCTCGGGCATGAGCGTGTGATTGGTATAGGACATCGCCTGCCGGTTGATCGCCCACGCCGTATCCCAGGGCAGGGCATGCACGTCGAGCAGCAGTCGCATCAGCTCGATCGGCGCGATCGCCGGGTGCGTGTCGTTCAGATGGACCGCGCTGCGCAAACCCAGCTCGAGCAGCGGGCGGCCTTCGCGCAGGTGTCGCGCGATCACGTCCTGCAGCGAGGCGCTCACCAGCAGGAACTCCTGCCGAAGGCGCAACGTGCGTCCGGCATCGGTGCTGTCGTCGGGGTATAGCACCCAGTTCATCAGCTCGGCGCTCAGACGCTCGTGGCTGGCGGCCAGATGCTCCCCGCGGCAGAACATCGCGAAGTCGATGCCGTCCTCGGTCGACGCGCTCCACTGGCGTAGCGTGGACACCCGGCGCGTGCCGTGGCCGGGCACGATGAAATCGAAAGCCTGCGCCACCACGCACTCGGCCGGCACCCAGCGGCGGCCGGCGCCGTCGGCTTCGACATGGCCGCCGAAGCCGACGCGGTAGCGGAGTTCAGGCCTCGGGATCTCCCACGGATTGCCCAGGCGCAGCCAGTTGTCGGCGTGCTCGACCTGACGGCCGTGCTCGATGCCCTGAGCGAACATGCCGTACTCGTAGCGCACACCGTAGCCGAACGAGGGCAGTCCGAGCGTCGCGAAGGCGTCGAGGAAGCAGGCTGCGAGGCGGCCGAGGCCGCCGTTGCCCAACGCGGCGTCGGACTCGCGCTCCAGGACCTCGGACAGCGTGTGTCCTGTGCCCGCGACGGCAGCCGTCATAGCTGCTTGCAGGCCCAGCGCCGCGACGGCGTTCGTCAACGCCCGCCCCATCAGGAACTCCATCGACAGGTAGTGCACGCGGCGCAAGCTGGCGCTGCGCCGGTCTTCTGCCTGGGTCTCGGCCCAGCGCTGCGCCAGTTCGTCCCGGCAGGCCGCCGCCGCGGCGCAGAACACCGAATGGGCCACGCTCGAATCTGCGGTCTGCTCGAGGGCGCACTCGAACGCCTTGACAAAGGCCGCGTCGAGGTCAGCGCCATGCCCCGACGGGATGCTGATCGGGCCAACGGCCATCCCGGCCCGGGCGTCGGAGGTGATGGACATTGGATCGAGGGCTCTAGGATGGTTTGACATTGAAGTCATGCCCGCGTGGCATTGCTGCCCTCTGCGCCCGGGCGGGAATCGCCGGTTCGCCACGACTGCGCCGAACCCAGCGACCCGTGCTTCGAGTACATGCCCATCTCCTTCTCGTGCATCGCAGTCGTCTCTCCTTGCTACAGTGGCCGGCCATTGGCCTGTGTTGGGACGGTTTCATGGGCGGAACGACGAACGGCTGTGGTTACAAGTGGATGAGTGGAACGGGACCTGGTGACAGATGATGCAAGGCTATCCGAGGTTGCTCGGCGATATCGGTGGCACCCATGCCCGCTGGGCCTGGCAGGCCCATGCCGGCGCGCCGCTGCAGGATCAGGCGTCGCTGCCCTGTGCAGCGAATGCCTCGTTGCTCGAGTCGGCGGCGAGCTACCTGGCCGCAAGCCGCCATGACCGGCCGGTCGCCGCCGGTATCGGGGTGGCTGCTCCTGTCGCCGGCGACCGGGTGAACATGACCAACGGCAGCTGGTCGTTCTCGATCGCGGAACTCGAACGCGCATTGGGGCTCGAGCGCTGCCTGGTGATCAACGACTTCATGGCGCTCGCCATGAGCCTGACCGAACTCGGACCGTCCGACCTGCGGCCCATCGGCGACGCGGTGCCGGCGCGCGGCGCACCCATCGCGCTGCTGGGCCCCGGCACCGGCCTCGGTGTCTCGGGATGGCTGCCGAAGGCGAACAACGGCTGGTTCGCGCTCAGCGGCGAAGGCGGGCATGTCACATTGGCTGCCGCCGACGATCACGAAGCCGAGGTGCTGTCCCGGCTGCGACGCCGGTTCGGTCACGTCTCGGCCGAGCGCGCGCTGTCGGGTTCGGGTCTGGTGAACCTGCATGAGGCGCTCTGCGAACGGGCCGGTGTCGTTGCGCAGCCCTTGACGCCCACCGAGGTGTCGGCCGCGGCGCTCGCGGGCACGGATCCGCGTTGCATCGAGGCGGCACGGCTCTTCGCGAGCTTCCTCGGCAATATCGCGGGCAACCTGGCGCTGACGCTCGGCGCGCGGGGCGGGGTCTACATCGGTGGCGGCGTGGTACCGCATCTCGGACTCGCGTTCGATGTGAGCATCTTCCGCCGGCGATTCGAAGACAAGGGCCGCTTCGCCGCGTACCTGAGGTCGGTGCCGGTCTGGCTGATCACGGCTGACGCTCCGGCATTGATCGGAGCCTCCCGGGCGTTGGACCTTCTGCCAGACTGAGGGCGCACGGTCATCGGACGCGAAGCGGCGCGCGGCGCAGTCGCACAGGCTCAAGCTTCCGGGTTGCCGATCGCCATCTGGCTGTAGCCGCCGTCGACATAGGTGATCTCGGCGCTGACGCCGGCCGCCAGATCCGACAACAGGAAGGCGGCGACGTTGCCGACATCGTCGATCGTGATCGGGCGGCGGATCGGCGTGGTGGCTGCGAACAGCGACAGCAGCTTGCCGAAGTCCTTGATTCCCGATGCGGCCAGCGTCTTGATCGGACCGGCCGAGATGCCGTTGACGCGGATGCCCCGCCCGCCCAGGCTCTGCGCCAGGAAGCGCACGCTGGCCTCCAGCGATGCCTTGGCCAGGCCCATCGTGTTGTAGTGGGGCACGTACCGGATGGCGCCCAGGTAGCTCAGCGTCAACAGCGCGGCGCCCGGGCGCAGCCGCGGCAGCGCGGCCTTGGCCATCGCCGGGAAGCTGTAGGCCGAGATGTCATGGGCGATGCGAAAGCTCTCGCGCGAAAGCCCGTCGAGGAAGTCGCCCGCGATCGACTCGCGCGGCGCGAAGGCGATCGCGTGCACGAAGCCGTCGAACTGAGGCCAGCTCTGGCCGAGCTCGGCGAACAGGCGTTCGATCTGCGCGTCGTCGCCGACATCGCACTCGAACACCAGCTTGGAACCGAATTCGGCAGCGAACTCGGTGATGCGTTCCTTGAAGCGCTCGCCCAGGTAGCTGAAGGCGAGCTCCGCGCCCTCGCGGTGGCATGCGCGGGCGATGCCGTACGCGATCGACCGGTTGTTCAGTACGCCGGTGATCAGCAGGCGCTTGCCGTCGAGGAATCCCATAATTAGGTCTGAGGTGAGCTGGACTTTGAGGCGCCGGATTCTCGCATGTAGGCTCGCCTGGAGGTGCTGTGTCTTGCGGGTACGGGTCTTGCAGAGTAGAATGCCGCTTTCGCTAATGCGCTGAATGGGCGGATTCTTCCAGCCCATTTTTTTTGCTCGATCGCGAACGGTCCGCTTACATCGACGATTTCGAAAGACGACGCCCACCACGATGGATTGGCAGCAGGCAATTGAACGCACGGTCTCCGGTCTGGGATACGACCTGGTCGACGCCGAACGCTCGGCGGGCGGTCTGCTGCGCGTGTTCATCGACCGTGTGCCGGGCCGTGTCTACGACACAGGGGCGGGCGAGTTCGTCACTGTCGAGGATTGCGAGCGCGTAACGCGGCAGTTGCAGTTCGCGCTCGATGTCGACGCGATCGACTACACGAGGCTGGAAGTCTCCTCGCCCGGGCTCGATCGGGCGCTACGCAAGCCGGCCGACTGGAACCGTTTTGTCGGCAGCGAGGTCGAATTGACGTTGCGCACGCCGTTCCAGGGGCGCAAGAAATGGCGCGGCGTACTGGCGATGCGCGATACCGGCTGGCGGCTCGTCGTGCCGACGGCAGGCGGTGCGACCGGGCAGGCGCTGGATTTCGAACTGGGCGAGGTGCGCGAAGCGCGCCTGGTCCCGCATGTGGATTTCAAGGGCCGTCGCGCACGGCCGGCCGCGCAGGATGCGCGCGGCGAAGTTTGACGAAAGGCGAACGGGCGATGAATCGCGAAATGTTGATGCTGGTCGATGCCATCTCGCGTGAGAAGAGCGTGGACCGCGATGTCGTGTTCGGTGCCGTCGAGGCGGCGCTGGCGCAGGCGACGAAGAAGCTGCACGGTGGCGAGGTCGACATCCGCGTGGCGGTCGACCGCGATACCGGCGACTACGAAACCTTCCGCCGCTGGCACGTGGTGCCCGACGAGGCCGGCCTGCAGTTGCCGGACTCCGAGATCCTGCTGTTCGAGGCCAAGGAACAGATTACCGACATCGAGGTCGACGACCACATCGAGGAACCGATCGATTCGGTGCCGATCGGGCGCATCGGCGCGCAGGCCGCCAAGCAGGTGATCCTGCAGAAGATTCGCGACGCCGAGCGCGAGCAGTTGCTCGCCGACTTCATGGCGCGCGGCGACAAGATCTTCGTCGGCACCGTCAAGCGGCTGGACAAGGGCGACATGATCATCGAGTCGGGCCGCGTCGAGGGCCGGCTGAAACGCGGCGAGATGATCGCCAAGGAAAACCTGCGCAGCGGTGACCGGGTGCGTGCCTTCATCGCCGGCATCGATCCGACCGCTCGCGGTCCGCAGATCATGCTGTCGCGCTCGGCACCGGGTTTCATGATCGAGCTGTTCGCGCAGGAGGTCCCCGAGATCGAGCAGGGCCTGCTCGAGATCAAGAGTTGCGCCCGCGATTCGGGCTCGCGCGCCAAGATCGCCGTGCAGTCGCACGACAAGCGTGTCGATCCGATCGGCACCTGCGTCGGCGTGCGCGGCTCGCGTGTCAACGCCGTGACCAACGAACTGGCCGGCGAGCGGGTCGACATTGTGCTGTGGTCGGACGATCCGGCGCAGTTCGTCATCGGCGCGCTGGCGCCGGCGAACGTGCAGTCGATCGTGGTCGACGAGGAAAAGCATGCGATGGACGTGGTCGTCGACGAGGAGAACCTCGCGATCGCGATCGGCCGCGGCGGGCAGAACGTGCGCCTGGCCTCCGAGCTGACCGGCTGGCGCATCAACATCATGACGGCCGACGAATCCAGCGCCAAGCACGCGCAGGAGTCCGACTCGGTACGCAAACTGTTCGTCGAAAAGCTCGACGTCGACGAGGAAGTAGCCAACATCCTGATCGCCGAGGGCTTCAACAGCCTGGAAGAAGTGGCCTACGTGCCGATGCAGGAGATCCTGGAGATCGAGTCCTTCGACGAGGACACGGTCAACGAGCTGCGCATGCGTGCCAAGGATGCGCTTCTGACGATGGAAATCGCACGCGAAGAGCGGGTTGAAGAGGTATCGCAGGACCTGCGCGACCTGGAGGGCCTGACGCCGGAGCTGATCGGCAAGCTCGCCGACGGGGGTGTGCATACCCGCGACGGGCTGGCCGATCTGGCTGTCGACGAACTCCAGGAAATGACCGGCATGGACGATGAACCCGCCAAGGCACTGATCATGAAGGCGCGTGAACACTGGTTCACGGCCTGAGCGCAGGCCGTCCGAAGCGCACCCGAGAATCTGAAAGCCAAGGAACCGTAGCAATGGCCGTCATCACCGTTGCCCAATTTGCAGCCGAGCTGAACCGCCCGCCAGGCGCGCTGCTCGAGCAACTGCAATCCGCCGGTGTCGTCAAGGAGTCGCTCGACGACAAGCTGACCGACGCCGACAAGGAACGCCTGCTGGACTTCCTGCGCACCGCGCACGGAACCGCCAGCGTCGAGCGCAAGAAGATCACGCTGACGCGCAAGTCGACCAGCGAGATCAAGCAGGCCGATGCATCAGGCAAGGCGCGCACGATTCAGGTCGAGGTGCGCAAGAAGCGCGTGTTCGTCAAGCGCGAGGAGGCCGCCGCGGTACCGCTCGAAGAGGTTCAAACGCCAGTTATCGACCAGGTGGAACTCAAGCGCCGCGAGTCGGAGTCGGTTCGCCAGGCAGAGCTGGTGCGCCGCCAGGAAGAGGATCTCGCCAAGCGCCAGCGCGACGAGCAGGAACGCCGCGATCGCGAGGCCGCCGAAGCCGCGGCACGCGCGGCAGCCGAGGCGGCCATGCGAGACGCGGCTCATGTCGATGCCAAGGCGGTCACCCCGGCAGCGGCCAGCGAGAAGCCGACTGCGCCGGCAGCGCCGGCCAAACCGGCCTTGCGCGTCGTCAGGGCAGCCGACGTCGAGGCCGCCGAGAAGACGCGGCTGAGCGAACTAGAAGGCCGCAAGAGGACGGCAGAGGCCGAGGCCGCGGCAATTCGCGCGATGATGGCCGGACCCAAGAAGGTGCTGGCAGCCAAGAAGCCCGACGGCGCCAAGCCCGATGCCGACAAGGAAGGCATCAAGGGCACGATCCACAAGCCCAAGGCCGCGCCCGGAAGCGCGACCGCTCCGGGTTCGACCACCGCGAAGCCCGGCGACAAGAAGTCGGTCAAATCCGAGAAACTGTCGTCCAGCTGGGCCGACGATGCGGCCAAGAAGCGCGCACTGAAGACCCGCGGCGACACGGGTGGAAGCCGCTCGGGCTGGCGCGCGCCGCGTGGCGCGCGCAAGGGTGACCGCAACGACGACGCGCCGGTGTTTTCGGCGCCGGCCGAGGCGGTGATCCAGGAGGTCCATGTTCCAGAGACCATCAGCGTGGCCGACCTGGCGCACAAGATGGCGGTCAAGGCGAGCGAGGTTATCAAGCAATTGATGAAGCTCGGCCAGATGGTGACCATCAACCAGCAGCTCGACCAGGAGACCGCGATGATCGTGGTCGAGGAGATGGGCCACAAGGCGTTCGCTGCCAAGCTGGACGATCCCGAGGCCTTCAGCGAGGAGGAAGAAGCCGCCCAGACCGGCGACTTGCTGCCGCGTGCTCCGGTGGTCACCGTGATGGGTCACGTCGACCATGGCAAGACCTCGCTGCTCGACTACATCCGCTCCACACGCGTGGCGGCGGGCGAGGCGGGCGGCATCACGCAGCACATCGGCGCCTACCACGTGCAGACGCCGCGCGGCATGATCACCTTCCTCGACACGCCGGGCCACGCCGCGTTCACCGCGATGCGCGCGCGCGGCGCCAAGGCCACCGACATCGTGATCCTGGTTGTGGCGGCCGACGACGGCGTGATGCCGCAGACCAAGGAGGCGATCCACCATGCCAAGGCGGCCGGCGTGCCGATCGTCGTGGCGATGAACAAGATCGACAAGGCCGAGGCCAACGCCGAGCGCGTGAAGAACGAGCTGGTGGCCGAACAGGTGGTGCCCGAGGAGTTCGGTGGCGATTCGCCGTTCGTGGCGGTATCGGCCAAGACCGGCCAGGGCATCGACAGCCTGCTGGAACAGGTGCTGTTGCAGGCGGAGGTGCTGGAGCTGAAGTCGCCGACCGCGGCGATGGCCAAGGGCCTGGTGGTGGAAGCCCAGCTCGACAAGGGGCGCGGCCCGGTGGCCACCGTACTGGTCCAGTCCGGCACACTCAAGCGCGGCGACATCGTGCTGGCCGGCGCAAGCTACGGACGCGTGCGCGCGATGCTCGACGAGGACGGCAAGTCCATCGCCGAGGCGGGCCCGTCTATTCCCGTGGAGATCCAGGGCCTGACCGAAGTGCCGCAGGCCGGCGACGAGTTCATGGTGCTGGCCGACGAGCGGCGCGCGCGCGAAATCGCGACCTTCCGCCAGGGCAAGTATCGCGAGGTCACGCTCAACAAGCGCCAGGCCGCCAAGCTGGAGAGCATGTTCGAGAACATGGGCGAAGGCCAGGCGCAGACCCTGTCGCTGATCATCAAGGCCGACGTGCAGGGCTCGCAGGAGGCGCTCGCGCAATCGCTGCTCAAGCTGTCGACCGACGAAGTCAAGGTGCAGATCGTGCACGCGGCGGTGGGCGGCATCAGCGAAAGCGACGTCAACCTGGCGATCGCCTCCAAGGCCGTCATCGTCGGCTTCAACACGCGCGCCGACGCCGGTGCGCGCAAGCTGGCCGAGAACAACGGCATCGACATCCGCTACTACAACATCATCTACGACGCGGTCGACGAGATCAAGGCGGCGATGACCGGCATGCTGGCGCCCGAGCAGAAGGAGGAGATCATCGGCAACGCCGAGGTCCGCCAGGTGTTCCGTATCAGCAAGGTCGGTGCGATCGCCGGCTGCATGGTCAATGCGGGCAACGTGCGGCGCTCGGCGCGCGTGCGTGTGTTGCGCGACAACGTGGTGGTGTTCACCGGCGAGCTCGAGAGCCTCAAGCGCTTCAAGGACGACGTGCGCGAAGTCAAGGAAGGCTTCGAGTGCGGTCTCAATATCAAGGGCTACAACGACATCACCGAAGGCGACCAGCTCGAGTTCTTCGAGATCAAGGAAGTCGCGCGCACGTTATGAGGCCCCCACGCTCCCTCCGGTCGCTGCCCCCCGAGGGGGCCCACGCAGCGGACCGGCGGAGCCGGATCCGCGCGTGACCTTGGGGAAGCCCCGCTGGGGCGGGGCCGCTCTGTTGAGTCCGTCATGCGTCACAAGAAGACCATTCCGAACCGCGGTTTTCGCGTTGCCGACCAAATCCAGCGCGACCTGGCCGAACTGATCCGCGGCCTCAAGGATCCCCGCATCGGCATGCTGACGATCAATGCCGTCGAAGTAACGCCGGATTACGCCCATGCCAAGGTGTTCTTCTCGTTGCTGGTCGGAAGCCCCGAGGAATGCGAAACGGCGTTGAACGAGGCGGCAGGCTATCTCCGCAACGGCCTGTTCCGGCGCTTGACGCTGCACACGGTGCCGACGCTGCATTTCCAATTCGATCGCACGACCGAACGGGCGGCCGAGCTCAGCGCGCTGATCCACAGGGCCAACGCCAGCCGTTCGCGCGACGACGCATGAATGCACCGCTGCCGCGAATCGTGCGCCGCGCCGTGCACGGCGTCCTGTTGCTCGACAAGCCCGTCGGCATGACCAGCAACCAGGCACTGCAACGCGCCAAGCGCCTGTATCGGGCCGAGAAAGCCGGACATACCGGCACGCTCGACCCGCTGGCCGGTGGTCTGCTGCCGATTTGCTTCGGTGCTGCCACCAAGTTCGCCCAGGTGAGCCTGGACGCCGACAAACGCTACCGCGCGACGCTGCAACTCGGCGAGTGCACGGCGTCGGGCGATCGCGAAACGCCAGTGATTGAGCGTCGCGCGGTGTCGGTCGATTTGGCTGCGGTCGAGGCCGCCTGCCGGCGTTTCACGGGTGCGCTGGACCAGCTGCCGCCGATGCATTCGGCCGTCAAGAAGGGCGGGCGGGCACTGTACGAATATGCGCGCGCCGGCGTCACGGTGGATCGATCGCCGCGCCGCGTGACCATCCACCGCATCGACATCGTCGCCCTGCATCAGCAGACCCTGGTGATCGATGTCGCCTGCAGCAAGGGTACCTATATCCGGGCGTTGGCTGACGATCTCGGTCTGCTGCTCGGTTGCGGCGCCCACCTGGCGGCACTGCGGCGCACCGCCGCGGGCGCGCTGACCGGGGACCAGGCCGTCACGCCCGAAACGCTCGAGCGTGCCAGCGAGAGCGAGCGCGATGCACTGCTGCTGGCGGCCGACAGCCTGGTGGCCGACTGGCCGTCGATCCAGCTCGACGCCACCGAAGCCGGCCGCTTTCTATCGGGCTTGCGCCGGCGCGTGCAAACCTCGGATCTGCCGGCCGTGCGCGTCTATGGGCCCGAGCCCGGCGCGTTTCTGGGCAGTGCCCATATCACCGCCGGCGAGCTGATCGCCGACCGGCTCCTCAGTCCCATCGAAGTGCAGGCGTTGATCGAGGCCTGAGCGAGAGTCCAAGAACCACACCATGAATCAACAGATCCGCAACATCGCGATCATCGCGCATGTGGACCACGGCAAGACGACGCTGGTGGATCAGCTGCTGCGCCAGAGCGGCACCTTCCGCGAGAACCAGCAGATCGCCGAGCGCGTGATGGACAGCAACGATCTCGAGCGCGAACGTGGCATCACGATCCTGGCCAAGAACTGCGCCGTCACCTGGAAGGGTACGCATATCAACATCGTCGACACGCCCGGCCATGCCGATTTCGGCGGCGAGGTGGAGCGCGTGTTGTCGATGGTGGACGGCGTGCTGCTGCTGATCGATGCCGTCGAGGGCCCGATGCCGCAGACGCGGTTCGTGACGCGCAAGGCCCTTGCGCTGGGGCTCAAGCCGATCGTCGTTGTCAACAAGGTGGATCGGCCCGGTGCGCGCTGCGACTTCGTGATCAACGCCACCTTCGATCTGTTCGACAAGCTCGGCGCCAGCGAGAGCCAGCTCGATTTCCCGGTCGTCTACGCCTCGGGCCTGAACGGTTGGGCGAGCCTGAAGGAGGGTGAGATCACGCAGGATCTGTCGGCGTTGTTCGAAGCGATCCTGCAGCATGTGCCGCCGCACGAAGGCGACGAGGATGCGCCGCTGCAACTGCAGATCTGCTCGCTCGACTACTCGAGCTATGTCGGGCGCATCGGCATCGGCCGCGTCAACCAGGGCACGGTCAGGCCAGCGATGGACGTGGCCGTCTACGAAGGCCCGCAAAGTACGCCGCGCAAGGCGCGCATCAACCAGGTGCTCAAGTTCGAGGGGCTGGAGCGCCAGCAGGCCGACAGCGCCGGCCCGGGCGACATCGTGCTGATCAACGGCATCGAGGACCTCGGCATCGGCATGACCCTCACCAGTCTGGAGATGCCGGCGCCGCTGCCCATGCTCACGGTCGACGAGCCGACGCTGACGATGAACTTCTGCGTCAACACCTCGCCGCTGGCCGGGCGCGAAGGCAAGTACATCACCAGCCGGCAGATCCGTGACCGGCTCGACCGTGAGCTCCAGAGCAACGTGGCGCTGCGCGTGGTCGACACCGCCGAGGACGGCGTGTTCGAGGTGTCTGGACGGGGCGAGCTGCACCTGACCATCCTGCTCGAGAACATGCGGCGCGAGGGCTACGAACTCGCCGTGTCGCGGCCGCGTGTCGTGCTGCACGACGTGGGCGGCGACAAGCACGAGCCGATGGAGATGCTGACGGTCGACGTCGAGGACAGTCACCAGGGCGCCGTGATGCAGGAGCTTGGCGTGCGCAAGGGCGAACTCGCCGACATGCAGCCCGATGGTCGCGGCCGCGTCCGCCTCGAGTACAGGATACCCGCCCGCGGCCTGATCGGCTTCTCGACCGAGTTCCAGAACATCACGCGCGGCACCGGGCTGATGAGCCACATCTTCGACGGCTACGAGCCGTTCAAGGGCGAGATGGCGGGGCGCAAGAACGGCGTGCTGATCAGCATGGACGACGGCGAGATCGTCACCTACGCCCTGGGCAAGCTCGATGACCGTGGCCGCATGTTCGTGCGCGCCGGCGACCCGGTGTACCAAGGGATGATCGTCGGCATCCACAGCCGCGACAACGACCTGGTCGTCAACGCCGTACGCCAGAAACAGCTGACCAACTTCCGCGTCAGCGGCAAGGAAGAGGCGATCAAGATCACGCCGGCTATCGATCTGACGCTCGAATACGCGGTCGAGTTCATTGCCGACGACGAGTTGGTGGAGATCACGCCGAAGTCGATCCGTATTCGCAAACGGTACCTCCGAGAGCATGACCGGAAGCGGGCAGCGCGTGAAGCCGCGTGACGCGGCTTCACGCGCCTTGCGCGATCATGGAGCACCCCCAGCCCCCACCGAGCGGGGGTTCCATCTTGAGAGACGCCCGGTCCGCTGCGCGGCCCTCTGAATGGCCGGAACCACAATGAGTCATTCCCGTGCCGTGATGGTGATGGTGCTGGTCACGTTGATGTGGAGCACCGCCGGCGTCGTCACACGGCATCTCGACGCGGCGCGCAGCTTCGAAGTGACCTTCTGGCGCAGCCTGTTCAACGCGACTGCGCTGTCGCTGATGCTGACAGCGATGCGTGGCGCCGTGCTGTGGCGCGACATGCTGCGAGCGCCCTGGCCGCTGTGGGTGTCGAGCCTGTGCTGGTCGGTGATGTACACGGCGTTCATGATCGCGATCACCTTGACCAGCGTGGCCAACGTGCTGATCACCATGGCGATCGGCCCGCTCGTGACCGCGCTGTTCGCGCGCATCGTGCTAAAGCATCGCCTGCCGCTGCGTACCTGGCTGGCAATCGGCGTGGCGGGCGCGGGCATCGCCTGGATGTTCGGCCATGCCGTGCAACTCGGCTCGGATGCCCTGATCGGCGTCGGCGTGGCGCTGGCAGTGCCGCTGGCTGCGGCCGTGAACTGGACGCTGCTGCAGCACATCAGCCACGGCAATGCCGATCCGGACGATTCCGCACCGCAGCAGGACATGCTGCCGGCGGTGCTGCTGGGGGCCCTCGTATCGGCGGCGGTGATGCTTCCGCTGGCCTGGCCCATGCGCGCATCGGCGCATGACCTCTCGTTGCTTGCCCTGCTCGGCGTGTTCCAGCTCGCGGTTCCATGCCTGATCGTCGTGCGCCTGAGTCGGGTGTTGCCGGGGCCTGAGATCGCATTGCTCGCCCTGCTGGAAGTGTTGTTCGGCGTGGCATGGGCCTGGGTCGGCGCCGGCGAGCAGCCCAGCACGAGCGCGTTGGTTGGCGGCGCCCTCGTCATGGGCGCGCTGCTGGCCAATGAACTGCTGGCGCTGCGGTCGACCGTGCTGGCACGCGCCCGCCAGCGCTAGCGCGGGCCGATCCGTCGCGGCCATGTGCTGCGCCCGAGAGTTCAGTGGGAGATTGCGGAACGCGGTTTGTCTTCGGCCGATTCCTGACAGGGCCAGCAGGTTGTCGCAGTCGGGTGGGCCAGCAGGCGTTCGAAATCGATGTGGCCGCCGCAACTGGTGCAAATCCCGTATTGCCCGGCAGTTGCTCGCTCGAGCGCCAGGTTGACCGCGACCAGCGCGTCTTCGATTTGTTGTTGGGCGGGCAGGAGTTCGTCGTCAACAGGGGCCGCCCGCATGCACGATTCCCATTGCTGGGACAGCTCCAGGCGCAGTTGCGCCAATAGCTCGATCATCTGGCGCTCGCGTGTCGACAGTGGCTGGGGATTGAAGGCCGCCGCGCGTTTCATTGCACATCCTGCTCCGACATGCGGGCAGTATCCGAGTCGCATAGTCGGATGATTTGCAGTCGATCAACCACAGTGGCCGTGAAGGCATCCTTTTGGCACACTCCGTATGACGCCGCGCAAAGCAGCCATGATTCAGGCCAGGCTGTTAACAACTGTTGCCGAACGATGTCGTGCAGTCACTCGGCGCGCGTAGCGGATCCCTAAAGTCTTGCTCACGGTCAAACAAAACGAAAGCGCCCGATGAACCCCGAAGTGCTCGCTTCAGTCAAGGCCCGCCCCGATCTCGCGACCGTAAACGCTCATCGCGCAGCCAGTGATGCCTGCCAGCAGATCGCGTTTCCGAGCATCGCAATCGGAGATGCCGGTGCCCAGTGGACGCCGCGCCGCATTCGACGCGGCACCTATCTCTATCGCGCCGGAACGCCTTCCACGGCGCTATTCGTGGTCCGGTTCGGATGTCTGAAGTCGTCGTTGCCGGGTGACGATGGCGAGGAGTTGGTGCTCGACTTCCCGATGCGTGGCGACCTGCTCGGCGCGGACGCCTTGGCCGGTCTTCCCTGTGCCACCGATGTGCAAGCGCTGGAAGACAGCGAGGTCCTGGTGCTGCCGATCGCCGACTTCGAGGGCGCATGTTCGCGCGTGCAGGGTCTGCGCAACGATCTGTACCGTCACTTCGGTGCCGCACTGCGCAAGGAGCGGGAACACCTGATGCGTCTCGGCGGCATGCGTGCGGCACAACGACTGGCCCGCTTCCTGCTCGACCTCTCGAACCGCTTTGCCGCCAACGGATATTCCCCGCGCGCATTCAACCTGCGCATGAGCCGGGCGGAGATCGGGTCGTACCTGGGCCTCACGCTGGAAAGCGTGAGCCGCCTGTTCTCGCGCTTCCAGGACGATGGGGTCATCAAGGTGCACCTGCGCGAGATCGAACTCCTCAACACAGAGGTGCTGCGCACGATGGCAGCCTGCGCGGCCGAGTCGCCGGCAGCAGCGGCCTGGGCGCACGCGGCCTGACGAGACTCGAAGAACCTCCCTGGCCCCAGGGTGGCGGCGTCAGGCCTCGTCGAGGGTCCTGCGAACTGTGCGGGCGAGATCGTTGCGCGAGTAGGGCTTGGTCAGCAACGCCACCCGCTCCAGGCGGCCGTTCAAGCCGGTGAGCGCATCGCGCGGGTAGCCGGAGGCGAGCAGGGCGCGCAAGGCCGGCACACGACGCATCGCCTGCTGGGCGAGTTGGGGTCCATTCATGCCACCGGGCAGCACCACGTCGGAGAACAACAGGTCGAAAGCCGCATCGCGCGCCAGCGTGTCCAGCGCCTGCGCCGCGTTGGCGACGTCGACCACCCGATAGCCCATCGCCACGAGAAATGTGCTGGCAAGCGCGCGCACGTCGCTGTCGTCCTCGACCAGCAGGATGCGTTCGTTCCCGCCCAGACGCATCTCGGTGGGCGGCTCGCTGACGGCCTCGGTTGGCGCCACCCGCGGCAGATACAGCTTGAAGGTCGTGCCGCGGTCCGGCTCGCTGTAGACCGCGACACCGCCGCCGGTCTGCTTCACGAAGCCATACACCATGGCCAGCCCCAGGCCGCTGCCCCGGCCGTCCTTGGTGCTGAAGAACGGCTCGAAGACATGACGCAGCACGCTGGAGTCCATGCCATGTCCGCTGTCGGTCACCGAAATCAACACATAGCGCCCGGGGCTCAGTTCGCGTGCATCGACCGGGTCGTCCGGCGAGATCGAGACGGCCTCGGCATTCACCGTCAGCGCGCCGCCGTTGGGCATCGCGTCGCGTGCGTTCAACGCCAGGTTCAGCATGGCAGTCTCGAGCAGGCCCGGATCCACGTTCAACACCAATCCTTCTTCGCGCACGCTGGTCACCAACTGGATCGACGCGTCCAGCGTGCGCGCCAGCAGATCCGTCCAGCTGCGCAGAAAGGCCTCGACGGCCACCGGCTTCGGCGCAAGAGGCTGCCTGCGCGCAAACGCCAGCAGCTTGCGGGTGAGGTCCGCACCGCGGGTCGCGGCGCGCGAGGCGGCCGCGGCCAGCTTGCGCGGCCGCGGCTGCGTTTCCAGCAGATCGTCGAGCAATTGCAGGTTGCCCAACACCACGGTCAGGATGTTGTTGAAGTCGTGCGCGACGCCGCCGGTGAGTTGGCCGAGCGCCTCCATCTTCTGGCCCTGTGCCAGCCGCTCTTCGCCCTGCTGGCGCTCCAGGACGACTGAAACGAGGTAGGCGATCGACGTCAATACGCTGATGTCGTCGTGCGCGAAGCGCTTGACCTGGCGCGAGCG
>Ga0209253_10000682_pt1 | contig 29480 bp, 29 predicted proteins | sample FrelakmetBRP12BR_FD_187145 | JGI IMG/M metagenome (GOLD analysis project Ga0209253, IMG submission 187145) | Freshwater lake sediment microbial communities from the University of Notre Dame, USA, for methane emissions studies - BRP12 BR (SPAdes)... | ecosystem: Environmental > Aquatic >...
TCGAGCCAGGGCACCGGCAGCATCAGCGCAAGCTGGGCCAGCACGATGACGATCAGCGGCGACAGGTCAAGCGTGCCGCCGAGCGGCGGGATCAGGCGTCGGATCGGCGCGAGGAAACGGAACGTCAGTGCGTTCAGCACGCCGGCGAACGGGCCGTCGGGCGCGGTCCACGACAGGATCGCCTGCGCGAAGACGGCGATGATGAGCAGCCACAGCGCGGCCTTGACGAGCAGGACGCAGGCGAGAAGCGCGAGGGTCGCCGCAAGCGCGCCGCCGAACGGGACGCGCCCGCCGACGAGGTGGAGCGCGACGAGCCAGGCGAGCTGCGCGAGCCACGCGAGCAGCAGCGTGGACCCGTCGAGCCCGCGGTAGCCGGGCACGACGCGGCGCACGGGCTTCACCGCCCAGTCGGTGAGCGCGACGACGGCCTGCCCCAGCGGATTGCGGAAAGGGGCGCGGAGCCACTGCATCGCGAACCGCAGCAGAAACGCATACGTGAGGAGACCGAACGCGGTGTCGAGCAGGAAACGCGCCGCCTGGTCGAACACGGGTCAGGCGTCCCTGCCGAACGCGTCGCCGAGCTCGCCCGCGCGCGCCGCGGCCGCTTTCACCGCAGCGACGATCTTCGCCTTCACGGCGTCCGCTTCCATCGTCGCGAGCGCGCGCTCGGTGGTGCCGCCCCTAGAAGTGACCTGCGCGCGCAGCACCGCGGGCTCCTCGGGGCTCGCCTGCGCGAGCGCCATCGCTCCGGCGAACGTGGCGTAGGCGAGCCGCCGCGCGTCCTGCGGCGAGAACCCGAGGTCGCGCGCGGCTTCCTCGAGCGCCTCGAGGAAATAGAACACGTACGCGGGCCCGCTCCCCGAAACGCCGGTGACCGCGTCCAGCATCGCCTCGTCGTCGACCCACACCTGCTCGCCGACGGCATCGAGGACGGTCGCCGCGAGCGCACGCCCGGCGGCGTCCACGGTGGACGGCGCGTAGATGCCGGAGATGCCCTTGCCCACGAGCGCCGGCGTGTTCGGCATCGCCCGCACGAGACGGCCGCGGCCGCCCAGCCAGCGTGCGAGATCGGCGAGGCGTATGCCGGCGGCGATCGACAGCACGACCGGCGCGGGCGATCCCGCCAGATGCGGCGCCAGCGCCTGCGCGGCCGCGCGCATCTGCTGGGGCTTCACGGCGAGGACGACGAGCGCGGCGCCGGCCACCGCGTCGCGCGTGGTCGCCGGGAACAGCGCGAGGCCCGGGTGGCTCGCGGCGAGCCTTGCCCGGGCCTCCGCCGTCGGCTCGACGACCCGTAGCCCGGCGAGGGCCGCGCCGCGGGCGCGCATCCCGCCGATGAGCGCAGCCGCCATGTTGCCGCCGCCGATGAAAGTCGTCGTCATCCCGACGCGCGCCTAATGGCCCCCGCCATCCCGCGACCCGAAGATCGCGGTCCCCACGCGCACGATCGTCGCGCCCTCGGCAATCGCATCCTCGAGGTCGGCGGACATCCCCATCGACAGCGTGTCCACCGCCAGGCCGGCGGCCCTGCACGCGTCGAGGCACTCGCGCAGCAGCCGGAACTGCGCGCGCCGGCGCGGTGCGTCATCGGTCGGCTCGGGGACGCCCATGATCCCTCGCAACCGCAACCGCGGCAGGACGGCGACGGCCTTCGCCAGCGCGAGCGCGTCGGCCGGCGCGACGCCGCTCTTCGTGCCCTCGCCGCTCGCGTTCACCTGCACGCAGACGTCGAGCGGCCGCGCTTCCGGCGCCCGGGCCGCGGAGAGCCGCTCGGCGATCTTCAGCCGGTCGATCGTGTGCACCCAGGCGAACCGCGCGGCGGCGATCCGGGTCTTGTTGCTCTGCAGGGGGCCGATCAGGTGCCATTCGATGTCGGCGAGGTCCGCGAGCGCATCCATCTTGAGGCTGCCCTCCTGCACGTAGTTCTCGCCGAATTCCCGCTGGCCGAGGGCGTGGACGGCGCGCACCGCCTCGGGCGGAAAGGTCTTGCTGACCGCCAGGAGCCGGACCGCCTCCGGCGGGCGCCCGGCCGCGCGCGCCGCGCGGGCGACGCGCTCCCGAACGTCTTGCCACGCCTTCTCGTAGTGGAACATAATCGAATGACGTCAGCATGCGGGCGCCCTGTCCGGCACGGCAATTGCATGCGTCCTCGCGTTGCGCCGCCTCCCGGCGCACCCGGATGGCGGACCGCACCAGGGATTATAGATGGACATCACCGAACTGCTGGCTTTTGCCGTCAAGAACAAGGCGTCCGACCTCCACCTGTCGGCCGGCCTGCCGCCGATGATCCGCGTCCACGGCGACATCCGCCGGATCAATCTGCCGCCGATGGAGCACGAGGACGTCCACGCCATGGTGTACGACATCATGAGCGATTCGCAGCGGAAGGCGTACGAGGAGAACCTCGAATGCGACTTCAGCTTCGCCGTGCCGAATCTCGCCCGCTTCCGCGTCAATGCCTTCGTGCAGTCCCGCGGCGCGGCGGCCGCCTTCCGCACGATCCCGTCGAAGGTACTGTCGCTCGAGGACCTGGCCGCGCCCAAGGTCTTCGGTGAAATGGTGAACCGGCCGCGCGGGCTGATCCTCGTCACGGGGCCGACCGGCTCGGGCAAGTCGACGACGCTCGCGGCGATGGTCGACCACGTGAACGCGAACAATTACGGGCACATCCTGACGATCGAGGACCCGATCGAGTTCATGCACGAGTCGAAGAAGTGCCTGATCAACCAGCGCGAGCTGGGGCCCCACACGCTGTCCTTCCCCAACGCGCTGCGCAGCGCGCTGCGCGAGGACCCCGACTACATCCTGGTCGGCGAAATGCGCGACCTCGAGACGATCCGCCTCGCGCTGACCGCCGCCGAGACGGGCCACCTGGTCTTCGCGACGCTGCACACCAGCTCGGCCGCCAAGACCATCGACCGGATCATCGACGTCTTCCCGGCCGCGGAGAAGGAGATGGTCCGCGCGATGCTGTCGGAATCGCTGGTCTCGGTGATCTCGCAGACGCTGCTCAAGACCAAGGACGGCCAGGGGCGAGTCGCGGCGCACGAGATCATGATCGGCACCGCGGCCATCCGCAACCTGATCCGCGAAGGCAAGGTCGCGCAGATGTACTCGGCGATCCAGACGGGCCAGAACGTCGGGATGCAGACGCTCGACCAGTGCCTGATCGAGCTCGTCCGCCGCAACATGGTCAATGTCGCCGAAGCGCGCAACCGTGCCGTGAACAAGGACATGTTCATGGCCTGAGAGGCAACCCGCGCCGGCGCGGCCGACGGCCGTGCGCGCGGACAGGAGGCTCCACGATGGAACGCGAACGCGCAACCGGGTTCATCCACGAGCTGCTCGAGCTCCTGGTCAAGCAGAAGGGGTCGGACCTCTTCATCACGGCGGGGTTCCCCCCCGCGGTCAAGGTCGACGGCCGGATCCAGCCGGTGTCGAAGTCGACGCTGACGCCGCAGCACACGCTGGAGCTCGTGCGCAGCGTCATGAACGACAAGCAGGCGGCCGAGTTCGAGTCGACGAAGGAGTGCAACTTCGCGATCGCGCCGCCCGGCATCGGCCGGTTCCGGGTCAACGCCTTCGTCCAGCAGGGCCGCATCGGCATGGTGCTGCGGACCATCACCACCGACATCCCGAGGTTCGACGAGCTGGGGCTGCCCCCGGTGCTGAAGGACGTCATCATGTCGAAGCGCGGCATCATGATGTTCGTCGGCGCGACGGGCTGCGGCAAGTCGACGTCGATGGCGGCGCTGCTCGGCTACCGCAACGAGAACAGCTACGGGCACATCATCACGATCGAGGACCCGATCGAGTTCGTCCACGAGCACCGGAACTGCGTCGTCACGCAGAGGGAAGTGGGCGTGGACACCGACGGCTGGCAGATCGCGCTGAAGAACACGCTCCGCCAGGCGCCGGACGTCATCCTGATCGGCGAGGTGCGCGAGCGCGAGACGATGGACTACGCGATCTCGTTCGCGGAAACCGGGCACCTCTGCCTCGCGACGCTGCACGCGAACAGCACGAACCAGGCGCTCGACCGGATCATCAACTTCTTCCCGGAGGAGCGCCGCCCGCAGCTGCTCATGGACCTGTCGCTCAACATCCGCGCGTTCGTCGCGCAGCGGCTGATCCCGCGCCGCGACGGCAAGGGCCGCGTGCCCGCAGTCGAGGTGATGCTCAACTCCCCCCTCATCTCGGACCTGATCTTCAAGGGCGACGTGTCGGGCATCAAGGAGATCATGAAGAAGTCGCGCGAGCTCGGCATGCAGACGTTCGACCAGTCGCTGTTCGGCCTCTACGAAGCCGGCCTGATCAGCTACGAGGACGCGCTGCGCAACGCCGATTCGCTGAACGACCTCCGGCTCGAGATCAAGCTGCACGGCAAGGAAGCGAAGGGGCGCAACGTGTTTTCCGGCATCGGCAACCTCGACATCGTGCCCGACGCCGCAACCGGGCACGGCTAGGCCCGCAAACCGGGGGGCCGCCGGGGAGCGCAGCGTGCTATCCTGACGCGCTCCACGGCAACCGTCGCCACGCCCCGCGCGTGGCACGCAGTCCCCCATGGCCGGCCTCGACGCCACCACCCCCGCCCCGACCGAAATCAAGCTGCACCAGCAGTCGAAGGTGCTCGAGATCGCCTTCGCCGACGGCCGCGCGTTCCGGCTGCCGTACGAGCTGCTGCGCGTCTATTCGCCGTCGGCGGAGGTCCGCGGCCACGGCCCGGGCCAGGAAGTCCTGCAGGTCGGCAAGCGCGAGATCGCGATCAGGGAGGTCGAGGCGGTCGGCCACTATGCGATCCGGCCGACGTTCTCGGACGGCCACGACACCGGCATCTACTCGTGGGACTACCTGTTCGATCTCGGCGCCCGCCAGGACGAGCTGTGGCAGCGCTATCTCGACCGGATGGCGGCGGCCGGCGCGAGCCGCGACGCGAAGTGACGGACCGGCCGGAGCCGCAATGAGCGATCGCACCCATTTCGGCTTCGAGGAAGTTCCCGTCGCGGAGAAGGCGCAGCGCGTGCGCGGCGTGTTCGACTCCGTCGCCGGCAAGTACGACCTGATGAACGACGTCATGTCGGCCGGGCTGCACCGGCTCTGGAAGCGCTTCGCCGTCAATGCGACCGGCGTGCGCACGGGAATGCGCGTGCTGGACATCGCCGGTGGCACCGGCGACCTCGCGCGGCTCTTCGCCGATCGCGTCGGGCCGACGGGCGAGGTGGTGCTGACCGACATCAACGGCGCGATGCTCACCTTCGGCCGGGACCGGCTGCTCGATGCCGGCCGCGTCGTTCCGGCGGTGCAGTGCGACGCCCAGAAGCTGCCGTTTCCAGATGGCCACTTCGACTGTGTGGCCATTGCGTTCGGGCTGCGCAACGTCACGCACAAGGAGACGGCGCTCGCCGAAATGCGGCGCGTCCTGAAGCCGGGCGGCGTCGCGGCGGTGCTGGAGTTCTCCCGGGTCTGGCAGCCGCTCGCGCCCGCCTACGACTGGTACAGTTTCAACGTGTTGCCGCGGCTCGGCCGACTCGTCGCCGGCGACGAGTCGAGCTATCGCTACCTCGCCGAATCGATCCGGATGCACCCGGACCAGGCCGCGCTCAAGGCGATGATGGAACAAGCCGGGTTCGACCGTGTCGAAGTGCACAATCTCGCTGCCGGCGTCGTCGCCCTGCACCTCGGCTACCGCTATTGATCCGGGCCTGTCCCTGCGGCCCCCTTAACCGGAGAACGCAATGAAGCGCAACGCAATCCTGGCCATCGTCGCCTTCACCCTTGCGGCGTTCGCCGCCACCGAAGTCGCCGCCGCGAAGCTCGGCGGAGGCAGGAGTCTCGGCGCGCAGCGCCCGAGCGTGGCCCCGCGCGCCTCGGCGCCCCCCGCCGCGACGCCGCCGGCCGCCGCATCGCAGCCCGTCATGCCCGCGCAGCCGGGCGCGACGCTGCCGGCCAAGCCCGCGGCCCCCGCGGCGGCGGCACCCTCCGGCGCCTCGCGCTGGCTGGGGCCGATCGCCGGCCTCGCCGCCGGTCTCGGGCTCGCGGCGCTGCTCTCGCACTTCGGGCTGCCCGAAGGGCTCGGCTCGTTCCTGCTCATCGCGCTGCTGGTGGTTGCCGGGGTCTTCGTCGTGCGCATGCTGCTGTCGCGCCGCGCGCAGCCGCAGCGGCCGCTCGCGTACGCGGGAGCGCAAGGCCCCGCCCCGTCGCCGGCCGGCTTCGACGCCGCGCCGACGCCGCAGTGGGGCGGGACGCCGCGGATCGAGCCCGTGCTCGGGCCGACTCCCGTGCCCGCCGCGCCCGTCAAGCCGCTGCCGCCCGGATTCGACGCCGAGGCCTTCGCGAGCCACGCCAGGCTGCAGTTCCTCCGGTTGCAGGCCGCGCACGACGCCGGCGACCGCGCCACGCTCGCCGAGGTGCTGACGCCGGAGATGCTCGCGGAGGTCACGCGGGACCTCGACAGCGGCGCGGCGCGCCACGCCACCGAGTTCGTCACGCTGCAGGCCGAAGTGCTCGAAGCCGTCACCGAAGGCGACCGCCACTGGGCGAGCATTCGCTTCACCGGCACGCTGCGCGAAGGCGGAGCCGCGGCGACGACCCCGTTCGACGAGGTGTGGAACCTGACGAAGCCCGTGGACGGCAAGTCGGGTTGGGTGCTCGCCGGCATCCAGCAGCACGCGCTGGCGGCATGACGCAGCCGTTCGGCTTCGACCCCGCGTCCATCCCGCCCGCGCTCGCCAATCGCGTCCTCGAGCGCGAGACCTGGGCGCGGACCTGTCTCGCGGCGCACGCCGGGAGTGTCGTCGTGATCGCGGTGGGCCCCTTCGCCGCCGCGATGCGCGTCGACGCGACGGGCAAGCTCGACGCGGCGACCCTTCCGGCGGACGCGCCGGACCTGCGGCTGACGCTCTCGCCGCTGGCGCTGCCGTCGTTCCTCGCCGACCCGCGCCGCTGGGACGAATTCGTCGTCGCCGAGGGCGACGCGGCGCTCGCGGCGACGCTGAAGGGCCTCGCGGAGACGCTGCCCTGGTTCGTCGAGCGGGCGTTCGCGGACGTGCTGGGCCCGATCGTCGGGCAGCGCGTCGCCGACGTCGGCCGCCACCTGCTCGCATTCCCGGAACAGGCGGCTGCGCGGGTCGGGGACGCGGTCGCGAGCTATCTCCGCGACGAAGGCGGCCTCGTCACGCCCGGCGCCGACGCGCAGTCGTTCGCGGAAGCGGTGGGAGCGCTCGCGACGCGCGCCGACGCGCTCGCGGCGCGCCTGGATGCGCTGGCCGGGCGTCTGCCCGCACGACCGCCGGAAAAGCGGGCCGTCTGACGCGGCCTATGCCGCGTACCCCAGCACCGCGAAGAAGTGGCAGCCGGTGCCGGCCAGCACGAACAGGTGCCAGATGAAGTGCCCGTAGCGCACCCGGGAGTCGGTCGCGAAGAACGCGACGCCCGCCATGTAGGCCAGGCCCCCGGCGCCGAGCAGCAGCACCCCCTGCTGCGGCACCCGCTCGAGCAGCGGCCCGATCGCGAACACGCACAGCCAGCCCATCAGCAGATAGAGGCCGAGCGAGGCCAGCGGATGTTCGATGCGATCGAACGCCTTGAGGGTCACGCCGACGGCGGCGAGGCTCCAGACGATGCCGAGGAGCGTCCAGCCCCACGGGCCGCTCAGCGGGCCGAGCGTGAACGGCGTGTAGGTGCCGGCGATCAGCAGGAAGATCGCACCGTGGTCGAGCTTGCGCAGCAGTGCCTTGGCGCGCCGGTGCGGAACCGCGTGGTAGATCGTGGACGCGCAGTACAGCAGCACCATCGTCGCGGCGAAGACGGCGGCGCCGATCACGTTCACCGCCCGGCCGGTCTGCGCCGTGGTCACGATGAGGATCGGCGCCGAGGCGACCGCCGCCACGAACCCGAGCCCGTGGCTCAGGCTGTTGGCGATCTCCTCTCCTGGCGACTGCGGTCGTTCCGTCATGGCCGGCCCTTCCTTCTGCGTTTGCACCCGGCGCGCCGGGTCCGCGCGCATCGCGCCACCTCGACGAGTCCTTACCGGCCCCAAAGCAACGATTGTGCCTGATTGCCGATCGACGGCCCGCAAGGGACCGGGCCGCCGGCATCGTTTCCCTTACAATCGACGGGATGCGCGTCACCCGCCTCGCGAAGATCGTCGTCGTCGCGCTCAAGTACGGCCTCGACGAGTTCCTGACCGGCCACGAGCGCTTCCGGGCCGTGCGGCCGGCGGCCCGCGCCCTCACTTTCTGGCGCGACACGTCGGCGCCGCTCGCGGAGCGGCTGCGCCTCGCGCTCGAGGACCTCGGGCCGATCTTCGTCAAGTTCGGGCAGATGCTGTCGACCCGGCGCGACCTGCTGCCGAAGGACATCGCCGACGAGCTCGCCAAGCTGCAGGACAGCGTGCCGCCGTTCCCGTCGGAACAGGTGCTCGCGAAACTCACGCGGCTGTACGGGAAGCCGGTGGACGCCGTGTTCAGGTCGTTCGACCGGACGCCGATCGCCAGCGCGTCGGTGGCGCAGGTGCACTTCGCCGAGCTGCCCGACGGAACGCCGGTCGCGGTCAAGGTGCTGCGGCCCAACGTCGCGAAGGTGATCGAGAAGGACATCTCGCTGCTGTACGCCGGCGCGCTGCTCATGGAGAAGCTCTGGTCGGACGGCAAGCGCCTGCGGCCGCGCGAAGTGGTGGGCGAGTTCGAGAAGACCCTGCGCGACGAGCTCGACCTCTCGCGCGAGGCCGCGAACTGCTCGCAGCTGCGGCGCAACTTCGAGCGCTCGCCGCTGCTGCTCGTGCCCGAGGTGCACTGGGACTACTGCGGCTCCGACGTGATGGTGATGGAGCGGATGTCGGGCATCCCGATCGCGCAGGTGGAGCGGCTGCGCGAGGCGGGCGTGGACATTCCCCGGCTCGCGCGCGCCGGCGTCGAGCTCTTCTTCACGCAGGTCTTCCGCGACGGCTACTTCCACGCGGACATGCATCCGGGCAACATCTTCATCGCCACCGCGCCGCCGCACCACGGCAAGTACATCGCCGTCGATTTCGGGATCATGGGCACGCTGTCCGAGCGCGACCAGGACTTCCTGGCGCAGAACTTCCTCGCGTTCTTCCGCCGCGACTACCACCGCGTCGCGACCGCGCACATCGAATCCGGCTGGGTGCCGCCGGACACCCGCGTCGACGAGCTCGAGGCCGAGATCCGCGTCGTGCTCGAGCCCGCCTTCGACCGGCCGCTGTCCGAGATCTCGCTCGGCCGCGTGCTGCTGCAGCTCTTCCGCGCGTCGCGCCGCTTCAACGTCGAGATCCAGCCGCAGCTCGTGCTGCTGCAGAAGACGCTGCTCAACATCGAGGGCCTCGGCCGCCACCTCGACCCGAAGCTCGACCTGTGGGTGACCGCGCTGCCGTACCTCGAGCGCTGGATGAACGACCGGATCGGCCTCCCCGCGCTCAAGCGGCGGCTCCTGGCCGAAGCGCCGTACATCGTCGCCGCGCTGCCCGAGCTGCCGCGGCTCGTGCACCAGCGGCTCACGGCGCCGCGCTCGGCCTCCGACGAGACGCTGAAGGAGCTCGCCGCCGCCCAGCGGGCGCAGAATCGCCTGCTTGCGATCATCGCGGTGCTGATCGCGCTCATCGCGGGCCTGCTCGTGTGGCGCGGGAGCTGAGGCCGGTCCGGCGCGTTCGAGAGGACAGGCCGGCCGGGCGCGGCCCTGCCCGCTGCTATACAATCAGGGGGCTGTACGCCTCCCGAACCCCCTCCCGCTCGAAGCCCCGCCGATGGCGCTCCTCGAAATCCGGAACGTGACGCGCCGGTTCGGCGACTTCACCGCGGTCGACGGCGTGAGCCTCGCAATCGAGGCGGGCGAATTCTTCACGCTGCTGGGCCCCTCCGGCTGCGGCAAGACGACGCTCCTGCGGATGGTCGCCGGCTTCGACCTTCCGGACGGCGGCAGCGTCGAGCTCAACGGCACGGACATGGCCGACCTGCCGCCGGAGCGCCGTCCGGTGCGCACGGTGTTCCAGAGCTACGCGCTGTTCCCGCACATGACGGTGGAGGGCAACGTCGCCTTCCCGCTCAAGATGGCGGACACGCCGCCCGGGGAGATCGCGGGCAAGGTGGCCGCGGCGCTCGAGGACGTGCGGCTGACGGGCTTCGGCCGGCGTTACCCGCACGAGCTCTCGGGCGGGCAGAAGCAGCGCGTCGCCATCGCGCGCGCGCTGGTGACCCACCCGACCGTGCTGCTGCTCGACGAGCCGCTCGCTGCGCTCGACGCGAAGCTGCGCGAGGAGATGCAGATCGAGCTCATCAATCTGCAGAAGGAGGTCGGGATCACGTTCGTCTACGTGACGCACGACCAGACCGAGGCGCTCGCGCTGTCGCACCGGATCGCCGTGATGAACGCCGGGCGCGTCGAGCAGCTGGACGAGCCGTCGCGGATCTACGGCTTCCCGCGGACGCGGTTCGTCGCCGACTTCATCGGCCACTGCAACCTGCTCTCGGGCCCGGTGGCCGGCAATGCGCAGGGCGTCGTGACCCTCGACGTCGCGGGCCTCGGCCCGGTGCGCGTCGCCGCGGCCTCCGCGCTGCCGGCGGGCCGGCCGGGGACGATCGCGCTGCGCCCCGAGAAGATCCGCATCGAGGCGGCGGCTCCCGCGGGGACGCCCGACAACCACTACGGCGGCACGGTGTCCGACCTGCTCTACATGGGCGACGTCACCGTCTACATCGTCGACACGCCGGGCGGGCAGAGGATCGAGGCGCTGCTCGCGAACTCGGCCTCCGGCCGCGCGAAGTTCTTCGAGGTCGGCGACGCAGTCGAGATGAGCTGGCCGGTCGACGCCGGCCACTTCATCGAGGAGTAGCGCTGTGGCGGCGAGAATCCCGGCGCGGCTCGGGAAATGGCTGGTCGGCGGACCGCCGCTCCTATACCTGCTGTTCTTCTTCGCGATTCCGACGCTCATCATGGTGCTGGCGTCGTTTCGCACGCCGGGCGAGTTCGGGGGCCTCGCGCCCCTGTTCGACGAAGCGGGGACGCTCGACCTCAACGTCGACAGCTATGCCCGGTTCGCGACCGAGTCGGTGTACGCGTACGTCTTCCTCAAGTCGGTCTGGTACGCGCTCCTGACGACGCTCCTCTGCCTCGTGCTCGCCTATCCGCTCGCTGCGCTGATCGCGCAGAGCAGCCAGCGGTACCGCAACCTGCTGCTGCTCCTCGTTATCCTGCCGTTCTGGAGCAACTTCCTCATCCGGATCTACGCGTGGATGATCATCCTCGGCCCGCAGGCGGCGCTCGCGCGGGTCGTCAACGGCGTCCTGGCGACGGCCGGCCTCGAGCCCGTCTCGCTGCTCTTCAGCTCGTTCGCCGTGCTGGTGTGCCTCGTCTACGTGCACCTGCCGTTCATGGTGCTGCCGCTGTACGCGAACCTCGAGAAGCACGACCAGGCGCTGCTCGACGCCGCCCAGGACCTCGGCGCCAACGCCTGGCAGCGCTTCTGGCGGATCACGTTCCCGCTGTCGCTGCCGGGCGTCTACGCGGGCGCGGCGCTCGTCTTCATCCCGGCGCTCGGCATCTTCGCGATCCCCGACATCCTGGGCGGTCCCGAGGACAGCCTGATCGGCAACGTCATCAAGCAGCAGTTCCTCGAAACGCGCGACTGGCCGTTCGGCAGCGTGCTGTCGATCGTGCTGACCGGCGCGGCGCTGCTGCTCGCGGGGGCGGCGGCGTGGGTCGGCCGGGGGAGCCTCGGCACGCCGTCGAGCGCGCGAGAGTCCCGTGCGTAGGCGCAGCGCCGGCCTGTGGATCGCGGCGGCGGTGGGCTACGCCTTCCTCTACATCCCGCTCGTCATCGTCGTCGTCTACTCGTTCAACGACTCCCGGCTCAACGCCGAGTGGGTCGGCTTCACGCTCGACTGGTACCGCAAGCTGTTCGGGAACGAGGAGATGATCACGGCCGCCGCCAACTCGCTGCTGATCGCGCTGGTCGCGAGCTTCGTCGCGACGGTGCTGGGCACGATGGCAGGGATGGCGCTGTACCGCTACAAGCTGCGGCTCCTGTCGGTGCTGGTGCTGACGCCGATCGCGATTCCCGAGATCCTGATGGGCGTGTCGCTGCTGATCTTCTTCGTGCTGCTCAACGTCACGCTGGGGCTCGTCTCGGTGACGCTCGCGCACATCGCGTTCTGCATCGGCTTCGTCGCGATCGTCGTGCGCTCGCGGCTCGCCGGCCTCGACGAGAGCCTGATCGAGGCGGCGCGCGACTGCGGCGCCACGCCGGCGGAGGCGTTCCGTCACGTCACGCTGCCGCTGATCATGCCCGGCGTCATCGCGGGCGCCCTGATGGCGTTCACGCTGTCGATCGACGACTTCGTGATCACCTTCTTCACCGCGGGCGCCGGGACCCAGACGCTGCCGCTGCAGATCTACTCGATGATCAAGATCGCGGTCACTCCCGAGGTCAACGCGGTGTCGACGCTGTTGATGCTGCTGACGCTGGCGCTTATCATCGTCGCTTCCAGGCTCTCGCCGGGCCTGCTCCGCGCCGAACAGGAGAACCCATGAAACGCCTCGCCCTGCTGCTCTGCTCGCTCGTGCTCGCGCTGCCGGCCGCCGCCGCGAAGGACGAGCTCCACCTCTACAACTGGAACAACTACCTCGCCCCGGAGACCGTCAAGCGCTTCGAGGAGGCCTGCAAGTGCAAGGTCGTCCAGACCTACTATTCGGACAACGAGGAGCTGCTGGCGAAGCTCGCCGCGGGCGCCAAGGGCTACGACATGTACGTGCCCACGTCGAACGCGGTGCAGGCGCTGATCAAGAGCGGCCGGCTGAAGCCGCTCGACAAGGCCCAGCTGCCGAACCTCAAGAACATCGACCCGCGCTACCTCAATACGCCGTTCGATCCGGACAACAAGTTTTCCGTGCCTTACGCAATGTCGACGACGATCATCGGGTACAACGACGAGAAGATCCGGGAGCTCGGCCTGCCCACGGACACCTGGGCCCTCATCTTCGACCCGAAGTACCTCGAGAAGATCAAGGGCCGCGTCACCGTCCTCGACAGCGCCAACGAGCTCTTCGCGGCCGCGCTCAAGTACCTCGGCTACTCGGCCAACGACGTCGATCCGAAGCACTGGGACGAGGCGGTCGCGGTGATCAAGAAGGCCAAGCCCTACTGGGCCGCGTTCAACGCGTCGTCGTACATCAAGGAGCTGACCGTCGGCAACATCTGGGTGGTGCACGGCTATTCGAACGACATCTTCCAGGCCAACCTCGACGCGCAGGCGGCGGGCCGCAAGTTCAGGATCCTGCAGGGGATGCCGAAGGAGGGCGCCGTGCTCGCCGTCGACAACATGGTGATCGACAAGAGCGCGCCGCGGCCCGACCTGGCGCTCAAGTTCATGAACTTCATGCTCGAAGGACAGAACTCGGCCGAGCTCACCAACCTGATCGGCTCCGGCAATCCGAACACCGATGCGGTCAAGTACATCAAGCCCGAGCTGCTCAAGAGCCCGGCCATCTTTCCGGACAAGGCCGTCCAGGCGAAGCTCGAGCAGCTGCAGGACCTCACCGGCGCAGAGCGCCGTCTGCGCAACAAGCAGTGGACCGGGATCAAGGCCGGCCGCTGATCGCCGGACCCGCGGACGCTGCGCGGGGCTGAGCGCGAAGCGTCGCCCCCGCATGCTGCCGGCCCCGCGCCCGCGCTCGCTGCTTCCGCACTTCCTCGCCGGGCTCTACGCGCTCGCGATCGTCTACGCGAGCCTGCAGCCGTTCGAGCCGTGGATGGAGCCGGCGCCCGGCGCGCCGTTCTTCCTCTCGGCGCCCTGGCCGCCGCGCTGGGTGCGCTACGACCTTCTCACGAACTTCTTCGCCTACATCCCGTTCGGCCTCTTCGTGGCGTTGACGCAGCGGCGGCTGCCGATGGCGCGCAGGATGGCGGTGACGCTCGTCGCCGGCGCGCTCCTCTCGCTGGCGATGGAAACGGCGCAGACGTTCCTTCCGACACGCTTCGCGAGCGTCGCCGACGTCCTCTCCAACGTGGCGGGAACCGCGTGCGGTGCCGCGCTGGCGCTGGCGCTGAACCGCTCGGCGCAGACGGCGTCCGGGATCGCGTCGATCCGCGATCGCTGGTTCCTGCCGGGCACCGTGGGCGACCTGGGCCTCGCGCTGCTCGCGATCTGGCTCGTCGTGCAGGTGAACCCCGGCATCCCGCTCTTCGCCACGGTCTACGAGCCGACGCTGCCCGCGGCGGCGCCCGTGGCGGCGGATCTCGCGGCCACCGTCGTCCAGGGCGCGCACAGCGCATTCCAGCTGCTGGGCGTCGGGCTGTTCCTCGCGCTCCTGCTGCGCGAGCGCCATTACGTCGCGGGCGCGGCGCTCGTGCTCGTCGGCGCGGCGGCGCTGGTCAAGGGCATCGCCGCCGCGGTGCTGCTCAAGCCCGCCGCGTGGGAGCACTGGCTGGCCCCTCCCGTCGCGCTAGGCGTCGCGGCGGGCTCGCTGCTGCTGTCGATCGCGATATGGCTGCCGCGGCCCGCGCAGGTCACGCTGGCGGCGGTTGCCCTCCTGTCCTCGCTGCTCGCCACGCTGTTCGCGCCGGACCTCCTGTACGCACGCGCGCCGCTCGCGCTGTTCAACGGGCCGTACGGCCACCTGCTGAATTTCAACGGGCTCACGCACACCGTGCTGCTCGCCTGGCCGGCCGTCGCCAGCGTGTTCCTGTTCGCGCTCGCCGGGCGCCCCGGATGGGGTGAACCGCGCGACGAGGCGGCATCGGGCGACGCCGCCCGCGAGCCACCGGCCTGAGCCGCGCCGATGTTCTCCATCGTCATCCCCACGTGGAACAACCTGCGCTGCCTGCGCCTGTGCGTGGACAGCCTGCGCCGCCATTCCGCGCGGGCGCACCAGCTGCTCGTGCACGTCAACGACGGCAGCGACGGCACGCGCGACTGGATCGCGCGCGAGGGCATCGAGCACACGGCCTCCGACACCAATGTCGGCATCTGCATCGCGGTGAACCGGGCGGCGGCGCGCGCGCACACGGGCCACGTGCTGTACGTGAACGACGACATGGTGGCCGCCCCGGGATGGGACCTCGCGCTCGAGCGCGCGCTCGCGCGCGTCGACGGCGTCGCGACATTCATGCTTTCGGGCACGATGGTCGAGCCCGTGGCCAGCGGCAACGCCTGCGCCGTCGTCGCCGACTACGGCCGCGATCCGGAGCACTTCGCGTTCGAGCGCTTCGCCCGCGAGGCGCCGGGCCTGGCCCGCGCCGACTGGCTCGGCGCGACCTGGCCGCCCACGCTCGTGCCGCGCGACGCGTGGCACGAGGTCGGCGGCTACAGCATCGAGTTCTCGCCCGGCATGGGCAGCGACAACGACCTGTCCATGAAGCTCTGGCAGGCGGGCTGTCGCGTCTTCCTGGGCGTCGGCGACAGCCTCTTCTACCACTTCTCGCGGGCATCCACGGACCGGATCCGCAAGAACGACGGGCGCCGGCAGTTCCTGATGAAGTGGGGCGTGACGCAGGCCGCCTTCGATCGCCACTGCCTGCGGCGCGGACGGCCGGTACCGTCGGGCGAGCCGGGCTTCGTGCTGGCCGAGCCCGAGCGGACGCCGGGCTGGCGGATCGAGCAGCTCAAGGGCGCGCTGCGGCGCCGATTCGGGTAACGGGCACCCGCGGCGGAGCGCCGCGCGTCACGGAGCCGCCTTCGGCACGCCGGCCGGCGACGCCTCGATCGCGGCGCGCGCGGCCGCGATCACCCGCCCGGCATCCATCCGGTCGAGGCACTCGCTGCGGCTGTCCCGATGCCGGTCGCAGCCCTCCTGCTGGCACGGCACGCAGGCAAGCGAATCCTCCTGCAGCAGCGTCACGTTGGCGCGACGCTGGCACGGTGCGACCTTCTCGTACGGCGGATCGAGCCCCGCGCGCGGGATGGGGCCCCACAGCCGCGGATCCGTCGGGCCGAACAGCACGACGGCGGGCGTGCCGCACGCCGCCGCGAGATGCGAGGTCGCCGTGTCCGGGCCGACGTAGAGCTTCGCGCCGCGCAGCAGGTCGGCGGCTTCCGCGAACCGCAGCGCGCCCGAGAGATCGACGACGGGCGCGGCGCAGCCCGCGAGCACCTGCGCGACGTAATCGCGCTCACCGGGCTCGCTGCCCCCCGTGACCGCCAGCCGCAGTCCGCGGGCGTCGAGCCACGCGATCAGGCTGCGCCAGCCGTCGGCGTGCCAGCGCTTGTAGCGAAAGCGCGGGGCGAGGTGCAGCACGGCGTATGCTTCGCGGCCGGGGTCGAAGCCCAGTCGCGCCGCCCACGCCGGCGCCGCGTGGCCCGCGGTGGGCGCGACCACCTCCGGCGCGTACGGCAGCGCCATCGCCTGGGCGAGGCGGCGATACGCGTCGACGCGCGGCTCGTGCGCAGCGAACGTCACCGCGTGCCGCAGCGACGGCTGCTTCCACCAGCGCTTGCCGAATTCCCGTGGCAGCAGGCCCGCGCGCTGGCGCGCCGCGACGAGGCCGTAGAGGTGCGGCCGGTCGCCGGTCTCGGCGACCACGGCGAGATCGTAGCGGCGCCACAGCCGGCGCAGCAGCGCAAGATGCGCGCGCCCGGTCGGCCGCTCGGCGATCGTCAGGACGTCGCGCACGTCGGGATTGCCTTCGAGGATTCCCTCGGTGCCGGCGATCAGCAGCACGTCGATCGCGGCCGCGTCGAAGCCGCGCCGCAGCGAGCGGATCAGCGGCGTCGTGAGCAGCAGGTCCCCGAAGTAGCGCAGCGAAACGACGAGGATCGACCGCGGAGGCGACGCCATGCGCGGGAAGCTCAGACGGGTCGCTTCGCCGTCGACGCGCCGGATCCGCCGCCCGCCGCCGCAATGTCGCTGCCGGGCGCCGGCGCGGCGCGCCAGCCGCGCCTTCCCGCGCCTTCGTAGCCCGCGAACAGGAGCCCGCTCATGTAGGCGAAGAAGAGGCCCTCGGCATGGTCCACCAGCGTCGAGGTGAGCGCGCTCGCGACGACGATCGTGAGCACGAGCCCCCGCGCCGCGGCCTGCGCGAAGCGGCCGGGAAGCTGCGCGGCCAGCCACCACTGCGCTCCGAAGAGAACGAGGAGCAGCGCGAGGCCCGCGCACCCGAACTGCGCGGTCATCAGGAGAAACTCGTTGTGGGGGTTTTGCGTGGGCGCATCGCCCGTGCGGCTCGCGCGGGCGGCGTAGGCCGAGGCGAAGCCGCCGGTGCCCACGCCGAGCACCGGGTTCTCGCGAATGAGCTCCACCGTGTTGCGGAGGAACCCCATCCGCTGCCCGACCGACGACGTCGGATCGGGGGGAACGCCCGCGCGCCACTGCTGGAACTCGTCGTCGGCGACGGTGAACCGCTTGTGCAGCATCGTGTCGGGCGACAGGAACACGACCCCCGCAAGCGCGCCGACAGCCAGCGCCGCGAGCGCGAGACCCGCAGCGCGCAAATGACGGTACAGAAAGTACGCGAAGAGCACGAGCAGCACGATGTGCCCGGTGCGGCCCGGCACCATCACGAGCACGTTGACGGCCGCGGCGACGCAGAGCGCGCCGAGCGCCCACCGGCCGCGGCGCGTCTTCGCGTCCACCGCGGCCAGCGCGAACAGATAGGCGGCGAACGCCATGAACACGTTGTGCGTGATGTGCGCCTTGAACGCGACGGGGTCGAGCATCGTCCCCTTGAGCCACGGGTTGACCGGCAGCGCGCCGAGCCAGAACAGGTACGACAGGAGCAGCGTCACGAGCATCGAGCCCAGGAACGCCGCGATCCCGCGGTTGCGCCACGCGGTCGCGCGCATCAGCGGCATGAGCGCCGGGATGAGCAGGAGCCGCAGCGCCTTCGTCAGCGCGTCGACGATGTCCGCGCCCCCGGCGATCGTGTAGAGCGTCCCGGCGAGATAGAGCGCGAACAGCGCCAGCGCGGCGAGCGCGACCGGGTTGCCGCGCACGGCCGCGAGCTTGGCCCGATAGCCGCCGCCCGCGATCCAGCAAGCCAGGAGGAAGGCGAGCAGGATGTTGTCCGCCGCGACCGAGATCGGGATCGAGCAGCCGAGGAGCACGACGGCCCACCGCACGCCGTCCTCGGCACGGTCTCTCGCGGTCCGCGGCGTCGGCGACGACGCGTCGATGCCGACGGCGCGCTCCGGAGGACGGCGATCGAAGTTCACGGGGGAGGCTGCAGGGCGAAGGAGCGGAGGCCTGACGCGGCGCCGTCTCAAGGCGGCGATTATAGCGGACCCGCGCGCGCGCATCGGCGGCGCGCCTTCGGCCGCGACCCCGGGCCGACCCGCGCACGATGCTGGCATAATGGACGCTTGCGCACCGCGCGCAGGCCGGACGCGGCCACCCCGATGTCCAACGACCCCGGCCGGCGCGAGCGCGGCGCGGTCAGAAACCCGGAATGCCATGCAGGACCTCCCCCTCGCGGTGCTGGCCGCGACGATCTCGGCGTACTGGATCGGCGTCGGCGCGATGATCGTGCGGGTCAGCCGGCGGCAGCGCAGGGCGGCGGGGGTCGTGCCGGAACAGCGCCTGGAGCGGATGCTGTGGCTCGCCTGGGTGCCGATGGTCGCCGCGTGGATCTGGGTGCCTTGGGCGACGCTCGCAAAGTCGGGAAGGGTTCCGGCGCTCCCGGGGTTCGCCGTGCAGGAGCCCGCGTACGCAGCGCTGCGCTGGATCGCGGCGATCGTCGCCGTGCTCGCGCTCGCCGCAACGATCAAGTGCTGGCGCCGGATGGGGAAGGACTGGCGGATGGCCATCGACCGGCAGGGGAAGACGGATCTCATCACGGACGGCCTGTTCGCGCGCATCCGGCACCCGATCTACGCGTTCAGCATCCTGCTCGCGCTCTGCTCGGCGGCAATCGTGCCGACGGCGCCGATGCTCGCGGTCGCGGCGGTGAACATCGTCCTCGTGAACATCAAGGCGCGCAACGAGGAGCGGCATCTGCTCGGCGTCCACGGCGACACGTACGCGCAGTACCTGCGGCGGACGGGCCGTTTCCTGCCGAACCGTCCGGCGCCGAGGTGACGTGAGACGAAGGGAACCTGCGGCGCGTTGAGCGCCGCGGCAGCGAACCGGCATGGTCTGCATTCTCGGGCTTCCGCAGCGCGCGCTCCTCCGCGCGATCGCCTTCGCGGCGGCCGCAGTGCTGTCCGGCGTAGCGTGCGCGGCCGGTCCGGCCCCGGCGCGCACCGGGCTCGATCCCGACCCCGCAGTCGCCGCACGCCTCCTTGCGCTCGACCCCGGCCGCGTGAGCCGGAGCGACGTCGCCGACGTGCTCGCGCACGTTCCCGCGCCGCGCATCGTCCTCCTCCAGGGCAGCCTCGCGCCGGTGACCATGGAGCCGTTCGCCGAGTTCCTGATCGGGATGGGCTACCCGCCGGACCGGCTCAGGAATCCGCGCGACGGCAGCTATTCGTCGAGCAGCTTCGCCGACAGCCGGCAGGTTGCCGGCGCGCTCGCGTGGTACTACGAGTCCGAAGGCACGCGCCCGCTCCTGATCGGGCACAGCCAGGGCGGCATGCTGACGATCCGCGTGCTGTACGAGCTCGCCGGGGCGTTCGGCGACGCTATTCCGGTGTGGAACCCGGTGACCGACGCCGCGCTGCCCCGCACCACCTTCGTCGATCCGCTGAACGGCGAGTCGCGGCCGGTGGTCGGGCTCAAGCTGCCATACGCCGCCGCGATCGCGACCGGCAAGCTGGCGCGGATCCTCCTCGGGCAGTGGACGATGCTCGACAAGCTGCGCCGGATTCCCGACACCGCCGAGGAATTCACCGGATTCGCGATCGAATGGGACCTGATCGCGGGCCTCTTCCCGCGCTCCGACCCCTACCTGGCGGAGGGGGCCGCGGCGGTGCGCAACGTGATCCTGCCGGCGACGTACACGCATATCGGGCTTCCGGACGCGCGGCACCTCGCGGCCAACCCGGTCACGCGGGCGTGGATCGACGCGTACGCCCCCGACGGCAGCGCGCCGGTTCCCGACGGCGGCGACGTCGACACGACGAACCTCGTGCACGCCGCCGACATCTGGTACAGCGTGAAGCGGCACTGGGCCCTCGAGGCGCAGCGGCTCGTCGCCGCGAAGCAAGGCACGCGGTGAAGGGGCGGCTCAACCTCTTCCAGGCAGCGATGCTGCGCTGGCGGGAGCTGCATCCCTACAACGCCGTCCACGTCGTCCGGATCGAGCGTCCGCTCGACCGTCCGCGTCTCGCCGCCATCGTCGACCGGCATCTGCAGGCGCTCGGCCTCACGGGGTACGTGCTCGACGCGAAGCGCGGGCGCTACGCGTGGACGGGCGGACCGGCGGAGACGGAGCTCACGGTGCAACCGGGTGGCGCCCTGCCCATGCAGGTGCTGGGGCGCGCAATCGAGCAGGCGCTCAACACGCGGTTCGAGCGCGACGGGCGCCTGAACCCCTTCCGGTACTTCTGCATCGACAACGGAACGTGGTTCCACCTGGGCGTCGCCTACGATCACATCATCGCCGGCGGCGACTCGATCGCGGTGCTCCTCGAAGGCCTCGTCGCCCGCTATTGCGGCGCCGGCGACGAAACGCCCCCCCCGCCCCCTCTCGACAGGTACCCGCCGACGTACCGGCGCCTGTTCCTGCGCCACGCGTGGCTGCTCGTTCGGGGGATCCCGCGCCTGCGGGAACTGGCGGCGAGCTGCCGCCGCGCGGTGCGGCCCGCGTATCCGCACGGCGACGATCCCCACAACGCGTTCGCGTACTTCCGCCTCGACGCTCCGGAGTTCGCCGCGCTCGCGCGCGCCGCGAAAGCCTGGGGCGTGACGGTCAACGACGTGCTCCTGGCGATGCTGCTCGAGGCGCTGGCGCCGCTCGCCGGGGAACGCAACCCGGCGCAACACCGCCACGAGCTCGCCGTGGCCTCGATCCTCAACCTCCGGCGCGACCTCGGCGTCGATCCCAACAGGACGTTCGGCCAGTTCCTGAGCTCGTTCCGGGTTTCGCATCCGATGCCGCCGGGCATCTCGCTCGAGCAGCTCGCGCGCGACATCCGGGCCGCCACGGCGCCCATCAAGCGCGAGAAGCTGTACCTGCAGAGCCTGGTCGCCATCGCGGCCAGCGGCGCGCTCTGGCCCTTCCTCACCCCCGAGCGGCGCCGGCGATTCCACGCCAAGAACTATCCCGTGTGGGGCGCGATCTCGCTGCTCGACGTCAACGCGCTCTGGGCGAGCGCGGGCGGGTCGATGCCGCCACCCGAGTACATTCGCGCGGTCCCGACCGGGCCGCTCACGCCGGTCGTCGTCGCCGCCACGACGGTCGGCGAGGTGCTCCATCTGGGCATCACGTACAGGACCGCGGCGCTCACCGCCGAAAACATCGATAAAATGGCGGCTGTGATCGTTGCCTGCGCCAGACGCCTCGACCAATGACTCCGGAACGCCGTCTTCTCGACCTCCTGCTGGTTGCAGCCTTCGCGCTCGTCGCGGCTGGCTGCGCGACCCGCCCTGCCGTCACTCCCGATGTCGCCGCGGCCCCGCGACCCGAAGCGCTGAGCGTCCTGCGGGCGGTCGGCACCGACCGGGCGCTGGAGGAGCAGATCCTCGCGCTCGATCCGGAGCGGATCAGCGACGACGACGTCCGGAACACGCTTGCGAAGGCGCCGGCGCCGCGCATCGTGCTCGTGCACGGCGGCATCTACCCGGTGCACCTCGCGATGGTCTCGTTCGGCCGATTCCTGACGGGAATGGGCTACCCCGAGAACCGGATCCGCCATCCGGGCGATCGCCGGTGGTCGCACAGCCCGTACGAAGACAGCGCGCACATCGCCGGGCTCATCGCCTGGTATTACGAGCGCGACGGCCTGCGCCCGCTGATGATCGGCCACAGCCAGGGCGGCGTCGAGGCCGTCAAGGTGCTGCACGAGTTCGCCGGAAGGTTCGAAAGCACGATCCCGGTCTGGAATCCCTACACGGACGCGGCCGAGGCCCGGACGTCGATCGTCGATCCGCTCACGGGCGTCGAACGTCCGGTCGTCGGTCTCTCGGTGTCGTACGTTTCGGTCGTCGGCGCCGGCAGCGCCGGGCTGCTGATGCCGAACCAGTGGTCGATGTACCAGCGGCTCTATTCGGTGCCCGACACCGTCGACGAGTTCACCGGCTACGCGATCGCCTCCGACATCTTCGCGCTGGCGCCGGGCAGGGACGAAAAGAACCTGTTCCGGCCGAACGGGCACGCCCAGGTTCGCAACGTCACGCTGCCGGCGGCCTACGAGCACATCACCCTTCCGGCGATACAGTCGCTGCTCGACGACCAGGAACTGCGCAGCTGGATCACCGCGTATGCGCCTGACGGCCGGCCGCCGCCGGAGAGCAGGCTCGCCGTGCTCTGGGCGGCCGATGTCTGGCACAGCGTCAAGAAGCACTGGGCGCTCGAGGCGCAGCGGCTCGTCCGGGCCAAACGCGCGGCCCTCGGCAACCTGACGGCCGGGGTAAAATAGTCCTTTTCCCCGCGGCCAGGCCGGACGGCCGCGGCCCCCGCAACCGGAAACGGACCTCGGAACGCACCATGGCAGCGGCGTTGACCGGAAAAGTCGCGCTCGTCACCGGCGCCGCGCGCGGCATCGGCCGGGCGGTGGCGCTGAAGCTCGCCGGCGCGGGTTGCGACGTCGCGGCGAACTACTACAACAGCGCCGCCGAGGCCGAGACGCTCTGCGCAGAAATCCGTGCGCTCGGGCGCCGCGCGGTCGCGATCCAGGGCAGCGTCGGCATTCCCGATTCGGTCGACGAGCTCTTCACCGAGTTCCGCCGGCATTTCGACCGGCTCGACATCCTGGTGAGCAACGCGGCATCCGGCGTGCTGAAGCCGACGGTCGAGATGACGCTGAAGCACTGGCGCTGGTGCATGGAGACCAACGCGCTCGCACTGAACCTGCTCACGCAGCGCGGCCTGCCACTGATGGCCTCCGGCGCACGGATCGTCGCGATGTCGAGCCTGGGCGCGCAGCGCGCGATGCCCGGTTACGGCTTCGTCGGCGCGTCGAAGGCGGCGCTGGAGTCGCTCGCCCGCGCGCTCGCGCAGGAGCTCGGTCCGCGCGGCATCCGCGTCAACGTGGTCAGCGCCGGCGTCGTCGACACCGACGCGCTCGCCTATTTCCCGAACCGCGAGGAGCTGCTCGCGAACTTCGCGCAACGAACGCCGGCCGGTCCGGTGCTCACGCCGGAGGACGTCGCCGGCGCCGTCTACCTGCTCTGCCTGCCGGAAGCCGCGATGATCAACGGGCACACGCTGGTCGTCGACGGCGGCTTCGCCATCTCGGGCTGACGATGGCACTGCCCATCCCCTCCGGCATCGAAGGCAAGATCGCGCTGGTGACCGGCGGCAACCGCGGCATCGGCCGCGCGATCGTCGCCGTGCTCGCCGCCGAGGGCGCCGACGTGACTTTCTTCTGGCGCGGCAGCGCGGACACTGCGGCCGCGGTCGTGGCGGAGGAGACCGCCGCCGGGCGCAAGGTCGCGGCCCTGCAGGTCGACATCCGCGACTCGCAGGCGTGCGCCGCCGCCGTCGAGCGCATCGTCGAGCGCTGCGGGCGCATCGACATCCTCGTCAACAACGCCGGCGTGATCCGCGACAACCCGCTCGCCGCGTTCGACGACGACGACGTCGACGTCGTCCTCGACACCAACGTCGGCGGCGTGTTCAACGTCACCCGCGCCGTCGCCCCGCACATGATCTCGAAGCGCTCGGGCCGCATCGTCAACCTCTCGTCGGTCGCCGGCGAGAAAGGCGGCCGCGGCCAGACGAACTACGCGGCGAGCAAGGGCGCCGTCAACGCGTTCACGCGCGCGCTCGCCGTCGAGCTCGCGCCGCGGAAGATCCGCGTCAACGCCGTCGCGCCCGGCGTGATCGAGACCGAGATGTCGAAGGACGTCCGCGAGATGGCGGGCGACGAAGTCAAGGCGCGGATCCTGCAGAAGCGCTACGGCACGCCGGAGGAGATCGCCTACGCGGTCTGGTTCCTCGCGTCCGACTACGCAAGCTACGTGACCGGCCAGGTGCTGACGGTCGACGGCGGATTCAAGATGGAATGAATGGAGCGACGAAAATGACGCAACGGGAAATAACGAAGGAAGATATCCAGGCCGTGCTGCCGACGGTCTCGGCAACGATCGCCGACGCGCTGGGCTGCGACCTCGAGGACGTGAAGCCCGACGCCTCGCTCATCGAGGATCTCGACGCCGAGTCGATCGACTTCCTCGACATGGTCTTTCGCCTCGAGCGCGCGTTCAAGGTCAAGATCCCGCGCGGCAAGATCGTCGAGAACGCGCGCGGAACGCTGACCGAGGCGCAGTTCGAGCAGAACGGCATCGTCACCGAAGCCGGTCTCGTGCAGCTCCGCGCGTATCTGTCGGAGGTCCCGCCCGAGCGCTTCCGGACGCCCACCAAGGTCAAGGACATTCCGCGGCTCTTCACGACCGAGACCTTCTGCAAGCTCGTCGTCGCGGCGCAGCGGGAAACACCAGCCGCCGGCTGATGCCGTGTCCCTGGTTTTGGCCGCCACCGACTCGACCCCGAGCCCGCGCATGGCCGATCACTTTGCCGCGTTCTCGTTCGTCGACCGGATCACCGAATTCGAGCCGGGACGGCGGGCGCGCGGGCGCTACGCGGTGCCTGCGGGCATCCCGGCGTTTCCGCCGTGCCTCGTCGCCGAAGCCGTCGGGCAGCTCGCCGCGTGGGTGTCGATGGCGCACATCGGCTTCCGCGGCCGCCCGGTCGCGGCGCTCGCCAACGAGACGCGCTTCCATGGCGACGTCCGTCCGGGCAGCGCGCTCGACCTCGAGGTCGACATCGAGCACTGCGACGAGCATGCGGTCGCGTATGCGGGGCGCGCACGCGTGGACGGCAAGCTCGTGATCGAGCTCGTCGACTGCCTGGGACCGATGCTGCCGGTCGAGGAGTTCGATTCGCCCGAGGAGATGGCCGCGCGCTTTGCGCTGATCCGCGGCGACGGTGCGCCGGCCGGCCGCTTCCACGGGGTCGTCGCGCCGCGGGTCGTGCGCACCGGCGGCGTTGCCGGTCGCTCGGCGACCGCGACGCTGCATGTGCCCGACGCGGCGCCGTTCTTCGGCGACCATTTCCCGCGCCGGCCGGTCTTTCCGGCGACGCTGCTGCTCGATGCGCAGATCGGTCTTGCGGTGGCCGTGGCGGCCGAGGCCGCGCACTGGCCGGCCGGCACCGTGCCCGCGCCCGCGCGGATGACGCACGTGAAGATGCGCTCGTTCATCCCGCCCGGCGCCGTGCTCGACATCGACGCCGAGCTCGCGCCGGACGGCGACGAGAAGGCGACGCTCCGGCTCGCCGCGCGCATGGACGGCAAGACCGCCGCCACTGCCCGGCTCGAGGTCGTGGCGAGGGCCGAGCGATGATCGGCGCGCAGCCGTGGGGCCGCGTTCACGCGGCTTGGCGCCTCCGGCTCAAGCCGGACCCACGATCGACGACCGCGGGCGCGGAGGTGCGACGATGAAACGCCGTCGCGTAGCGATCACCGGCATCGGCCTCGTCACGCCGGTCGGCAACGACGTCGCGACCACGTGGGACGCGCTGCTCGCCGGCCGCAGCGGCGGCGCTGCGATCAGCCTGTTCGACGCGAGCGGCTTTCCGGTGCGCATCGCCGCCGAGGTGAAGGGCTTCGGCGACGACGACTGGCCGGGCAGCCGCCGGCTCTCCAAGTTCACCAACCGCTCGCACCGGTTCGCGCTGGCCGCGGCGGAGCAGGCCTTCCGCGATGCCGGACTGCGACCGACCGCCGAGACGGCAACGCGTTGGGGCTGCGCCGTGGGCGCGGGCATGATGACGTCCGAATTCCCGGACCTCGCCGTCACCTACGCGCACAGCGCGGCCGACGGCGAGCTGCACGCGGACCGGCTCCTGACCGACCCCGCCGCCAACGATCCGATGGTCTTCTGCCGCAGCCAGGCCACCGCCGGCATCTCGCTCCTCACGCGCCACTACGGCATCCGCGGCTACGCGACGTCCGTGCACACCGCGTGCGCGTCGGGCGGCCAGGCGCTGGGCACGGCGCTCAAGCTCATCCGCCGCGGCGCCGTCGACTGCGCGCTCGCCGGCGGCTTCGACTCGATGATCAGCCCGATCGGCCTCTCCGGGTTCTGCCTGCTGTCGGCGCTGTCGCCCGACAACGCGACGCCGCAGCGCGCGAGCCGCCCGTTCGATTCGACGCGCAACGGTTTCCTGCTGGGCGAGGGCGCGGGCTTTCTCGTGCTCGAGGAATGGGAATCGGCGCGCCACCGGGGCGCGCGGATCTACGCCGAGCTCGCCGGCGACGGCAATTCGCTGTCCTCCTACCGGATCACCGACTCGCCGCCGGACGGCGACGGCCCGATCCAGGCGATGCGCGCCGCGATCAAGGACGCCGGGGCGGTGACCACCGACGTCGACTACCTGAACGCCCACGGCACGTCGACGGGCATGAACGATCGCAGCGAGACCGCGGCGACGCGCGCGGTGTTCGGCGACGGCGTTGCGCGCGTCAGCGTGAGCTCGACCAAGAGCACGATGGGGCACCTGATCGCCGCCGCCGGCGCGGTCGAGGTCGCCGTGTGCGCGCTCGCGATCCATCGCGGCGAGATGCCGATCAGCGCGAACCTGGTCCATCGCGATCCCGACTGCGACCTCAACTTCGTCACCGGCGCGCCGCGCCGCCAGCGCATCCGCGTCGCGATGTCCAACTCGTTCGGCTTCGGCGGCTCGAACAGCTGCGTCGTGGTCCGCAACCCCGAAGAGGTCGATGGTGTCGGCGCTACCCGTTCCTGAGCTTCCGCGAGTCGACGCATGACGAACCCCACCCGCGTGGTCGTGACCGGCACCGGCGCCGTGTGCGGCGCCGGGATGACGCCCGAGGACATCCTCGGCGCGATCCGCGCCGGGCGCTCGGCGATCGCGCCGATCAGGCAGTGGGACACGACGGGGTGGCCCTGCAAGATCGCGGCCGAGATCCCCGACTTCAATCCGCGCGCGCTGGTCGACGACCGCAAGCTGCACAAGCTGATCCGCCGCACGGACCTGGTCGGCCTCTACGCCGCGGGACGCGCGATCGAGCGCGCCGGCATCGTCGACCATCGCGCCACGCTCCCCGCCGCCGCGGCCGCCGCCTACAGCGACCGCACGGGCGTGTACGTCGGCTCGGGCGGCGGCAACTACGAGAACCAGTACGACTACTTCCCGCTGTTCGCGGCGGCCGGCGGCGAGCTGCCGGCGTTCGGCCGCGAGCTCGCGAACACCGTGAACCCGATGTGGCTGCTGCGCACGCTGCCGAACAACGTCCTCGGGCACATCGGGATCAAGCACGGCCTCAAGGGGCCCAACGCGTGCATCACGAACCACAGCGTCGGCGGCACGCTCGCGGTGATCGAAGCCTTCGAGGCGTTGCGCAACGGCGAGGCGGACCGCGCGGTGGCCGTCGGCCACGAAACGCCGATCGAGCCGCAGATGGTGCTCTACTACCAGCGGCTCGGGCTGCTCGCGTCGGAGATGCTCCGGCCGTTCGACGCGCGCCACGACGGCAGCCTGTTCGGCGAAGGCTCGGGCGCGCTGATGCTCGAAACGGCCGCGTCCGCCGCGGCGCGCAACGCCGTGGTGCTGGGCGAGATTCTGGGCGGCGGCTACGCGTGCGAGGCGCAGGGCCTGACCGCGATCCGCGACGACGGCGACGGGCTCGCCCGCGCGATCGCGGCGGCGCTCGCGGACGCGCGGCTCGACGCCGCGGACGTCGGCATGATCGTCGCCCACGGCAACGGCACGCCGCTGTCGGACGTCTCCGAAGCGGCAGCGATCTGGCGCGTCTTCGGCGCCGCGCCGCCGCCGGTCACCGCGTTCAAGTGGGCGATCGGGCACACGATCGCGGCGGCGGGCATTCTCGAAACGGGGCTCGCGCTGACGACACTGGCGCGAAACGAGGTGCCGGGCATCGCGACGCTCGCCGCGCTCGACCCCGACTGCGCCGGAGTCCCCGTGTCGGCCGCCATGCAGGCGCCGCGCAGCCGGGTCGCGCTGATCCTCTGCCGCGGCTTCGCGGGCACCAACGCCGCGCTCGTGGTGCGCGCCGCGTAGGAGCCCGTCGGATGGCGGACGCCGTCTCGCCGCCCGACCGCTGCGGCATCGACACCGTCGCCATCGAACGGATCGAGCGCCTGCTCGCGGAAACCTCGGCCGAGGATCTCACCAAGGTCTATTCCGCGCAGGAGCTCGACGACGCCGGCGACGGCCCGGGGCGGGCGGCGAGCCTCGCCGCGCGCTTCGCCGCCAAGGAAGCCTGCGTCAAGCTCTTCCCGCGCGAGGCCGCGCTGGGCCGGATCGAGCCCGCGGACTTCTCCGTGACGCGCGACAATTACGGGGCGCCGCAGGTCGTGTGCGGCCCGCGCGCCGCGGAGGCGCTCGGCCGCCACCGGATCGCGTCGATCTCGCTGTCGCTGACGCACGATCGCGTCAGCGCGTCGGCCGTGGCGCTCGCGGTGCCTGCAACGCTCGAGGTGCCGCTCGCGGGCCGGCTCCTGTTCCATCTCCTCCCGCTGCGCCGCGACGTCGTCCTCGCGAACCTGAAGCGGGTCTACGGGGACACCGCGACCGACGCGCAGATCGTCGCGCTGGCGCAGGCGCACTACGCTCACCTCTGGCGGCTCGCCGGCGAGTTCCTGCGGTTCCGGTGGCTGTCGGCGGGGCGCAAGGCGGCGCTCGTGCGCGTCGAGGGCATCGACCGGTTCGTGGCCGCGCAGGCGCAGGGCAAGGGCGTGCTGATGCTCACCGGACACTTCGGCAACTGGGAAGTGGCGACCGTCGCCGGCATCGCCAACTATCCGGTGGTGCGCGGCCGGTTCCACTTCGTCCGCCGCGCGATCAAGCCGCGCTGGCTCGACGCGATGGTCACGCGGCGGTTCGAGAAGGGCGGCTTCGGCGTCATCGGCAAGCGCGGCTCGCTCGACCGGATCCTGGAGCTCCTGGCCGCCGGCGACGTGATCGTCTTCCCGTTCGACCAGCACGCGGGCCCGCCCGACGGCATCGAGGTCGATTTCTTCGGACACCCGGCGTGGACCTTCAAGAGCCTCGCGATCATCGCGCTCGCCACCGGCGCGCCGGTGCTGCCGGCGACGAGCTGGAGAGAGCGGGACGGGCGCCACGTGCTGCGCTTCGGCGAGCCGCTGGCGCCGATCGAATGCGAGGATACGACCGAAGCGATCCGCCGCAACACGCGCGCGTACAACGCCGCGCTCGAGCGCCTGATCCTGGAGCGCCCGGAGCAGTGGTACTGGGTGCACCGGCGGTGGAAGGCCGTCGCGCCGCGGTCGCGCAAGGCTAGGCGCGCGCAGCGCCGCGACTGATCCGAACCCGCATTCGCGGCACCTGCCCCGGCCGCCCGGAGTCGGCCAGAACCGGACATCTGAGGCTATTCCGTTCAGGGGCCAGAGCCAGATCCGGCACCGTTCGCAAAAATGCGAACGGCGATCGG